>Ga0209058_1002204_pt1 | contig 16264 bp, 11 predicted proteins | sample GraSoiAngelo_147_FD_185904 | JGI IMG/M metagenome (GOLD analysis project Ga0209058, IMG submission 185904) | Grasslands soil microbial communities from the Angelo Coastal Reserve, California, USA - 14_1009_05_40cm (SPAdes) (version 2) | ecosystem: Environmental > Terrestrial > Soil > Grasslands ... | reverse complement strand
GCGCCGCCGGCGCCGCAGCAAAACGTGCGCTCCCGGTTGCGCGGCATCTCCACCGCCTTGCCGACCGCGGCCACGAGCTCGCGGGGTTCGGCCCGGACGTCGTTGTGACGCGCGAGGTAGCACGAGTCGTGGTAGGTGATGGTGCGATCGCTCGCCGCGGGCTCGAGCTTGCCCTCGCGCACCAGCTCGGCCAGGAACTCGGTGTGGTGCACCACCTCGTACTTGCCGCCGAAGTCCCCGTACTCGTTGCCAAGCGTGTTCAAGCAGTGCGGGCAGGTGGTGATGATCTTCTTCACCCCCGCGCCGTTCAGGGTGGCGACGTTCTCGCCCGCCAGGCGCTGGAACGTGTACTCGTCGCCCATCCTGCGCGCGGGGTCGCCGTTGCAGGCTTCTCGAGGCCCGAGGATCGCGAAGTCGACACCAGCCGTTTGCAGCAGCTTCGCCGTCGAGATCGCCGCCTTCCTCGCGCGCTCATCGAACGCCGGCGCACAGCCGACCCAGAACAGCACGTCGGGGGCCGGGTCGCCGGGCTCCAGCACCCGGACACCGAGGCTTTCGGCCCACTGCGTGCGGTCGGACTGAGGCTTGCCCCACGGGTTGGAGGTCCGGTCGACGTCCCGCAGCATCGTCCCCGCCTCGTCCGGAAACCGCGACTCCACCATCACCAGGTTGCGTCGGAGGTCGACGATGTGGTCGATGTGCTCGATGTTGACCGGGCACTCACGGACGCAAGCGCCGCATGTGACACAGTCCCACACCATGTCGTCGATGACGGCGTTCGGCACGATAGGCGTGTCTGCGCCGCCCAGCAGGTGGTCGCGCTCGTACATGATCACGAGCTTCGGCGACAGCGGCTTGCCGGTGTTGTAGGCGGGACATACCTCCTGACAGCGGCCGCACTCGGTGCATGACATCGTGTCGAGCATCTGCTTCCACGTCAGGTCCCTGGCACGCGCGGCGCCGAAGCGAACATCCGCCTCGGGCTGCTCGAAGTCGATCTTCTCGAGCGTTCCGCGCGGTCGCATCTTGCCGAAGAAGACGTTGATCGCCGCCACCAGGATGTGCAGGTGCTTGGAGTACGGGAGGTAGACGAGGAAGGACAGGATGATCAGGATGTGCGCCCAGACCGCGCCTCGCTCGACGTAGGGGAGCACGGCCGCCGGTAGGAGGTGCGACACGGCGTTGGAGACTGACGCCCAGCTCGCCGGATACTCGTTCCAGCCGAGCGCGATCCGCGACGCGTGCCACAGCACGAGCGTGATCACGATCCCGGCGATCAGCAAAAGGATCAGGTCTGCCTCGCCGAGGTGGCTCCCGACGAACCGTTTGGGGCGGACCACCTTGCGGATCACGAACGCTGTCACCACACCGGCGAACACCAGCACCGCAAAGACGTCGACCAGCAGCGCGTACCAGCCCTGCTCGCCGAGCCATGGCAGGGTCGTATGCGGATCGGCCGCGCCGATCATCGCGATCACGATCGTGGGGAACAGCACGATGAAGCCCCAGAAGATCGCTGCGTGCATCAGACCGGGCACGAGTCGCTGCAGGAGCTTGCGCTGCCCGATCACGTCGACGACCTCAGTGCGCACGCGCGCCGGCACGTGGTCGAATCGCGCGGCCGGTTTGCCAGAACGTATCAGTCGGTAGAGGAACAGCGCCCGGCGCGAGAAGAGCGCAAGCGCCACGGCCAGGACCACAAGCAAGGCGACTAACGTCGTTTGCGTATCTCCGCCGAGATCGCCGGCACGATCTCCTTCAGGTCGCCGGTCACCGTGTAATCCGCGTTCAGCATCAGCGGCGCCTGCGGGTCGGAGTTGATGGCCACGATCCGCTTCGCGCCCTTGAGACCGGCCATGTGCTGCGTCGCGCCTGAGATCCCACACGCGATGTAGACCTCGGGCGAGACCTTGGTTCCGGTCTGGCCGACCTGGTCGCTGTGCGGCCGCCAGCCTGCGCTCGTCACCGCCCGCGAGCAGCCGACGGCGGCGCCCAGCAGGCCGGCGAGCTCCTCGATGATGGCGAAGCCTTCCTTCGACCCGACGCCGCGGCCGCCGCTGACGATCACCTTGGCGGCCGCCAGCGACACGCCGCCGTTGGTCGGCTGGACGTGCCCAGAAACCTGCACGACGAATGCGCCATTGTCCGGACTATCGACCGAGATTTGCGCCGGCGGTGGCCCATTGTCCGGACTAACGGTGTGCGGCGCGACGGTGATGAGCGGTCGCGGGCTGTGCAGCCGGGCTTCCTCCAGCAGCGACCCGCCCCAGCGCAGCCGCGTCACCGTCACGGGATCACCGGGTTCGGCGGCGACGCAGTTGGCGGCGAAGGGTAGGCCCATCCGCGCCGCCACCCGCGCCATCACCTCGTTGCCGCGCTCCGTGCCGGCGGCGAATAATGCGGACGGGTTCAACAGCGCGATCGCCGCCGCCAGCGCGTCGGGGGCGAAGGGCGAGAACGAGTCCAGCGCGACGGCCTGGGGCTCGCCGAACTTGCGGGCCAGGGTCAGCGCCTGCCGCGAAACCTCCGTGTGGTCGTCGATGAGAAGGACCGTCACACCAGCCCCGCCTTCTCCAGGACGTCGACGACCGCGGAAGCCGCGGCCGCTCCGGCGCCCAGCGACTCCGCGCGCCGCCCCTGGCCCGCTGGGACGGCAAGCTTGACCAGCTCGAGGCGCGGCTCCGGCCGCTGCGGGTTCAGCTCCGTCACCTGCTTGCTCCGTGCGCGCATCCGGCCCGGCACCGACGGGTAGCGCGGCAGGTTGAGCCCCTCTTTCACCGTCAGCACCGCCGGCAGTGGCACGACGTAGACGTCGCGCCCGCCCTCGACCTCCTGCTCGCAGCGCACGGACGTGCCCTCGACCGTGACCTTCTTGAGCCCGGTGACGCATGGACGCCCGAGGGCGTAGGCGACGCGGATCCCGACCTGGAATCCGCCCGAGTCGGCCGACTCGTTGCCGAAGAAGATCAGGTCGAAGCGGCCCTCGGCGGCCTCATCGGCGCGGATCGCCTCGACCAGCGCAGAGGCGGTGGCCTCGCCGTCCCACTCGCGGCCGTAGGTGCGGAGATGGATGGCGCGGTCGATGCCCAGCGCCATCGCGTCCCGCAGCTGCTCGATCGCCTCCGCCGGACCGAGCGTGAGCACGACGGACTCGCCTTTGTTGGCCTCGATCAGGCGCACGGCCTCCTCGACGCCGCATTCCTCGTGCGGGCTGATCGTGAAGCCCAGGTGCTGCGTGTCGATCGCCTGGGCGTCCGCGGTGAGGACGATCCGCCCACCGGTGATCGGCACGCGTTTGACGCAGACAGCGACCCGCACCGTGCTAAGCCCGAATGCGCGTGTTCTCGGGGTCAAACAGCGGCGTGGCGCCGGCGACCGCGACCGTCACCGGGTAGCGCTCGCCCATGTACTCGACCAGGAGCTGGTTGCCGGCAACCGCCTCCTCGGGCGTCAGGTACGCCATCAGGATGTGCTTGCCCACCGACGGCCCGGCGCCGGCGCTGGTCACGTACGAGCCGCGCCCGCGGCGGTCGACGATCCGCTGGCCGTCGCGCGTGAGGATCGGCTCACGCCCGAGCATGTAGCGCTTCTCGCCCGACTTCGAGGTGTGGTCGTCGACGGTGAGCGTGCAGAGGACGGCGGCCGGGTCCTCCTCGCGGTGGCGGAGGTGCGCCTCCTTGCCCACGAACTCTTGCTCCTTGACCCGAGGCGCGGCCATCCCGGCCTCGACGACGTTGTACTCCGTCTCGAGCTCGTTGCCGTGCGCCCGGTAGCACTTCTCCAGGCGCCCCGTCGTTCCGTAGACGCCGATCCCGCACGGGGCCATGCCGTGCGGCCGGCCGGCCTCCCACAGCGTGTCCCACAGCTCGAGCCCTTGCTCCATCGGCACGTACAGCTCCCAGCCGAGGTCGCCCACGTAGGAGATGCGCGACGCGAGCACGCGCTGGGTGCCGATCTCGATCACCCGGCACGCGCCGAACTTGAAGCCCTCGTTGGAAACGTCGTCTGCTGTGGTGGAGGCGAGGATGTCGCGGGCTAGCGGGCCCCACAGCCCGATCGTCGTCATCGCAGACGTCAGGTCGGCGAGCTGGGCGCCTTCGGCGAGGTGGTCGCGGAACCACTTCTTGTCCGACATCCCCGCCGCGCCTCCGGTCACCACCCGGAAGTGCTCTTCGCCCAACCGCATGATCGTGAGGTCGGACTTGAACCCGCCCTCAGGGCTGAGCACCGGCGTGTAGACGTTGCGGCCCACCGGCACGTCCATCTGGCGCAGGGCTGCGCGCTGCACGGAGGCGAGGGCGCCCGGACCTGTGATGTCGAAGATCGTGAAGGCGGAAAGGTCGAAGAGGCCCGCGCGCTCGCGCATCGCCAGGTGCTCGGCGTTGATGATGGGCGACCACCAGCGCGCATCCCACTCCGCCGTGCGCCGCGTGATGCGAGCGCCGAACTCCTCCACCAGCGGCGCGTTGGACTCGTACCAGAAGGGCCTCTCCCAGCCGGCGGCCTCGAAGAAGAACGCGCCGAGCTCCTTCTCGCGCGCGTGGAAAGGCGCAAGGCGGATGTCGCGGTTCGACGCCCACTGCTCGCTCGGGTGGACGATGCCGTATGTCTTGTTGAAGCCCTCGGCCGCCCTCGCGCGCACGTGAGCGCGCGTCTTCTGGTGCTCGTGGAATCGCGCGATGTCGGACGAGTGAAGGTCGATCTCGGACTCGCCGTGCACCATCCACTCGGCGACGGCCTTGCCCGTGCCCGGCCCTTCCTTGACCCACACCGCGGCGGCCGACCACAGACCCTTCACGTCCGGTGACTCGCCCAGCACCGGCATGCCGTCGGGCGTGAGCGACAGGATCCCGTTGATGGCGTACTTCACGCCGACCGACTCGTCGCCAACGATCTCGGGCATCAGCTCCAGCGCGTGCTGCATCTGCTGGTCGAAGTCGGCCTGCGTGAAGGGGAACTCGGTCGGCGAGAGGGCGGCTTGCTCGACCGGAGGTAGGTCCTCGGGGTCGTAGAGGATGGGCCGGTGGGCGTAGGAGCCGATCTCCAGGTCGCCGCCCGCCTGCCGCTCGTACATGTTGGTGTCCATGTCGCGAACGATCGGGTGCTCGATGTCAGAGCGCGCGCCGCGGAAGCGCGGCACCGGGCCGATGTCGATCATCTGGTGCACGGCGGGCGTGAGCGGGATGCGCGTGCCGGCCATCCGCGCCAGGCGCGGGCTCCAGACACCGCAGGTGATGGCCACGACCTCCGCCTCGATGTCGCCCTGCGTGGTGCGCACGCGGCGGACCCGTCCGCGCTCGACGTCGATGCCGACCACCTCCGTCTTTGGCGCCACGTGCAGCGCGCCGGCGGGGATCGCCTTCTCGCGCATCAGCGTGCCCGCGCGCAGGGAGTCGACGACGCCCACTCCCTCGGTGTGGAAGCCTCCGAGGATGACCTTCTCGTCGATGTAGGGCACGAACTCCTTCACGTCGGCCGGCGAGAGGAGGGACATGCCCTCGATTCCCCACGAGGTGCCGGAGGCGACGCGCCGCGTGAGCTCCTGCATGCGCTCCCGTGTGCGCGCGACCTCGATCCCGCCCGAGCGGATGAAGACGCCCATCTCCGTGTACTGGCGCACGCTGTCCATGGTCAGCGCGGTCATCTCCTTGGAGTGGTCGACCAGGTAGATGAAGTTCGAGGCGTGGCCGGTGGAGCCGCCGGGGTTGGGCAGAGGTCCCTTGTCCAGGAGGACGACGTCCCTCCAGCCCAGGCGCGTCAGGTGGTAGGCGAGGCTGTTGCCGACGATCCCGCAGCCGATGACGACCGCGCGCGCGTGGCGCGGAAGGCCGTTGGTGCTCATTCGGGCTGGTAGGGCGAGCGGGTTTCCTCCGGCAGCTCGTACCAGCGGACCCGGTCTCCGACCTGCGCCCGGATGCGCCACCTGAGCGGCTTGGGCGCGTCCTCGATGTGGCCCCACAGCTCGTCCAGCCGCGCGTTCACCAGCTCGCGGTCGATCTCCTCGAGCTCCTCCAGCAGGGTGCGCACGCGGTCGATGTTGACCTGCAGCGTGCGGTAGAAGCCCCAGTCGTCCGCGGCCAGGCGCGCGATGTAAGCCGCCTCGATGGCGTCCGCGGCGTCGCCCGTCTCGATCGCGTGATCGAGCATCAGGGCGGCGACATCGATCAGGTCCTTGCGGTTGACCTCGTAGATCTGGAGCTTGCTCAGGAGCAGGTCAGACGGGCTCACCGCGGGGTGGTCGTGCTCCAGCCGGCCTCGCAGGTCGATGGCGTGCGACATCCGGAAGACGTCGATGAACACGTCGACCTGCCGCCCATGTACCGCGTCGTAGAAGTACAGCCGGCGGTCGCCGTTCATCAGGTTGAAGCGCTCGTTCGCCTCGTAGCCGAGCTGCTTGAACAGCTCGATGACCGCCTTGCGATCGCGCTTGGAGATGGCGTAGTCGAGGTCGCCGTACTTCCGCTTGAGGGGAGCCTTGCGCGCGCTGGGGGAGTGCGCGTGGATGCCCGCCCCGCCCAGCAGCTTCAGCCCGATCTTCTTCTCCCTCGCCGCCGCCGCGATGCGCTCCGACTCCTCGATCAGGTCCTCGAGGGGGCTGGTCACCGAGTTACTCGGGCGAGATCTCGATGACGATCGTCTTCAGGTCGGTCATCTGCTCCAGGGCGAAGCGTCCGCCGACGCGACCGATGCCGCTCTTCTTGCCGGCCCGGCCACCGAAAGGCAGGTGCGCCTCCCAGTAGTTGGTCGACTCGTTGACGTTCACCCAGCCGGTCTCCAGCGCGTCGGCGAAGCGGAGCGCGCGGGAGAGGTCCTTCGTGTAGACGGCGCCGAGCAAGCCGTACGGCGAGTCGTTGGCGATAGCCAGGGCCTGCTTCTCGTCCTTGAACTTGATGATGGGCGCGATCGGCCCGAACGTCTCCTCGCGGCTGACGCGCATGTCGGGCTCGACGCCGTCGAGGATCGTCGCGTGGTAGTACAGCCGGGTCGGAAAACCCTTGGCCCGCTCCCCGCCGAGCACCAGCCTGGCGCCGTGCTTGAGCGCGTCCGCGACATGCTGGTCCATCTTGGTGGCCACGCCTTCGTTGTTCAGCGGGCCCAGCGTCGTGTCGTCGGCGAAGGGGTCGCCGAGACGCAGCGCCTTCGCCGCGTCGGCGAGGCGGGCGACGAACTCGTCCCGCACCGGCTCCTCGACGAGGATGCGCTCGCCGGCGGTGCAGCTCTGGCCCGCGCACAGGTAGCAGCCGACGATCGCGCCCTCGACCGCCTTACCGAGGTCCGCGTCGGCGAACACGACCTGGGGACCGTTGCCGCCCAGTTCGAGCATCACGTGCTTGCCCGCGGCGCGCCTGGCGACCGAGGCGCCGGTCTCGGTCGAGCCGACGAAGCCCACGCCGTCGACCAGCGGGTGCCCGGCCACCTCGTCGCCGACCTCGGCGCCGGGTCCGGTGATGAGGTTGACCGCGCCGGCGGGCCAGTCCGCTTCGGCGATGCACTCCATCAGCGCCACGGAGATGACGCTCGTGGAGGAAGCCGGGGTCCAGACGAAGGTGTTGCCCGCAGCCAGCGCGGGGGCGATGAGCTCGGCGGCCATGGTCAGCGGCCAGTTCCAGGGCGTGATGATCCCGTAGACGCCGCGTGGGTAGTGGCGGGCCAGGACGAGCTTGGTCGGGCTGGCGGAGGGCAGGACCCGGCCCTCGAGGCGCTTCAGGTCCTCGGCCGCGATCCGGAAATACTCCACGCACTCCGCCACCTCGCCCAGCGCCTCGGCCTTGAGGGGCTTGCCCTGGTCGAGGGTCAGCAGGCGCGCGATCTCCTCGGTCCGCCTCTCGATCGCCTCGGCCACGTGGTGGAGGCGCTTGGAGCGTTCGAAGCCCTTCTGCTTCGCCATCTCGGCCCGCGCCTTGTGCGCTGCTTCGATGGCGCGCTGGGCGTCGGCGCGCGTGCCCTTCGGGACCTCGGCGATGACCTCACCCGTGACCGGGCTGTCGGCGTCGAAGTGCTCGCCTGATTCCGACTCGACCCAGCGGCCGGCGATGAACATGTGCTTGACGGTTTTCGCGACGTCGATCGTCATTTCCCGTCGGCTCCATTCAGGCGGTGCCTGCCGAGCTCGAAAGCCTGCTTGTAGATCCTTCGGTAGTTCGCGGCGTCGACGTCGCGGGGATTGCCGATCGTCTGCGGGTCGGCGAACGCCTTGTCCGCCAGCATCGGGATCTCTTCCTCGCTGAAGCCGAGCTCCTGCATGCTCGGGATGTCGACGTCGCGCGTCAGCTGGTGGACGTACTCGACCGCCATCTCGGCTGCGCGCCAGGTGGACACGCCGCGGACGTCAAGCCCAAATGCCGCGGCCATGCGCGCGAACCGGTCCGGCTCGCCCGAGTGGTTGTACTCCATGACCGGGCCGAGCAGGCGTGCCGTGAGCGCCCCGTGGGGTGCGTCGTGGACGCCGCCGGCGGTCTGGCTCATGGCGTGGGCGGCGCCGGCGGAGTCGGTGCCGTAGGCGAGGCCGGCTAGCGTCGCGGCGGCGCTCATGTGGTAGCGCGCTTCGAGGTTGCCGGCCTGCGAGAACGCGACCCGCAGGTAGCGCGCCACGTACTCCATCGCCAGCAGCGCCACCGCGTCCGTGAACGGCTGGTGGTAGGACATGGTGAAACACTCGACCGCGTGGGCCAGCGCGTCCATGCCCGTGCCCGCGGTCACCGCGGGCGGCAGCTTGACGGTCAGCTCGGGGTCGATGACGGCCACCCAGGCCGCGATGTCGGGCGTGCCGCCGACGTTGAACTTGATCTTGCGCTTGGGGTCGGTGATGACCGCCCACAGGGTGACCTCGCTGCCGGTGCCGGCCGTGGTGGGGACGGCGATCATCGGCGGGATGCGCGAGCGGATCGGGCTGTGACCCCACTCGTAGTCGACGATGCTGCCGTCGTGGACGGCGACGACGCCGATGCCCTTGGCCGTGTCCATGGAGCTGCCGCCGCCGATGGCGACCAGGCCGTCGCACCCCTGCGATCGGTATTCCTTGGCGCCGGCGTCGACGAGCTCGACTCCGGGGTTGGCGCGGACTTTGTCGAAGACGACGGGTTCGACGTCGGAGCTGCGCAGCGCTTCGAGTGCGGTGTCCAGCAGGCCCGCGGCCTTGACGCCCGCGTCCGTCACGAGCAGTGGCCGGCGGATGCCCAGCAGGCTGGCCTCGCGGCCAAGCTCCTGGATGGCGCCGAGCCGCTGGACGAGCCGGGTCGGAGACTGGTAGGTGCGGAGCGTGTATTCGAGCATCGTCACAAGGAAAGGCCGCCGGGTGCTACCCCGGCGGCCGACACAACTCTACTCAACCGGTATCTCGTGGTGGATCCGGCTCAGGTCGATGCCTTGTCGACCTCGCACGTAACGCGCGACCAGGTAGATGACGAGCGCGACCACATACGTGGCCGCGAAATAGATCACCGACGGGAGGCTCTGATTGAGTGCCGTGTAATAGAGGTTCGCGCCGTTGAACGACCACTCCCCGATCAGAAAGACCAGGAAGGCGGCCGTGATGACGCCCGTGATGGTGATCAGCGGGATGCCGCCGACTTTGTAGCGCGCGATCGGCGACGCGTCATAGATGTCCTTGCGCCGCCAAGGCAGGATGATCGCGGCGATCACGGTGCCGAGGAAGGTCACCGCGATGACCGCTGTGGCGTCCAGGAACACCGCCTGCAATTTCGTGCCGCCGAATGACCAGAGCGCGCTGACGACGAGAGACGGGACGATCATCAACGCGAGCGATCCGTAAGGCACGCGCCTCTTGGCTGAGATGTTGGCCGCCCAGGAGGGCAGGACGCGGTCGAAGGCCGCGGCGAAGATGACACGGGTCGACGAGAGGAAGAGCGTTCCCGCCCAGCCAAAGAACCAGAGTCCCATGACGAGGATGAGCAGCGCCTGGAACAGGTGGTTGTTCACCAGCCAGCCGGCGTACATGACCGGATAGGGCCAGCCAGGTACGGGCGCGGTGCCAGACCAGTACGCGGCGTTGGCCTCGTTGTAGAACTGCCAGCCGATGGTCTTGACCGTGAGCACCACCACCAATGCGACCAGGCCCACCGTGACCCACAGTCCCCAGAACATGCTCCAGAACGGCTTGCGGATATCTTTGGCGCCGCGCACTTCGCCGTACAACGTTGCGCCCCAGTTGGGCCAGAGCATGTAGAAGGCGAGCCACGGCATCAGCAGAAACACCGGGCCAATGGCAAAGTAGCCGAAGTCGTGAGGGGTGTAGCCGGCCTTGGTTCCGGCATCCACCGTCGCCTGATAGGCGTTCCCCGTGACGCCATAGAGTGAGCTCGCCTCGCGGTTGAACGCTGCCTGGAAGTCGCTGTTGCTCGCAAACAAGAGCAGGCCGCACACGACGAGCAGCCCGACGATGCCGATCCAGAAACAGACCTTCTGAACCTTGGCGTAGAACTCCATGCCGAGGGTCACGACAACACTCACGAATGCCAGGACGACAAGACAGCTGACAAACACTCCCCAGGGCTGTCCGAAGAACGTGGCCACGTTCGTCAAGCCCAACGTGTAGGCGAGCGGTGAGAAGAACTGGACGATCAGGATGTTCGCGTAGATCGGCGCCCAGAGGAACAGCGTGAACCACCACCCGGTGATGGCCAGGACGAAGCCCACGCCGCCGCCCAGGATCCGGCTCTGCCATGCGTAATCACCGCCCGTGCGCGGCATGACGCTGACAAGACCTGCATAGGTGATGACGAGGAACGTCACGAGAACGCCGAAGATGAGAATGCCGGCGAGCAGCTGGCCGTCCGGCACGGTGTAGACGAACGACATGCCGTACAGGCCGAGCGTGATCAGGTTGACCGACCAGAACGAATAGAGAAACGCGTCGAACGTCGACCAGGCTTTGACGAGCCCGGTCGCGTTGCGGAGGAACAGCCCCGGCCGCGCGGCCGCTGTCCCCATCGTCGTGTCCGCCATTGCGCTTCCTCCTTACCTCTTCATCCGTTGACCAGCTGGTAGCTCTTGATTCCCTTCTTGGGGTCGAGCTGGATGATCGCCCCCATGAGCATCCCTTCCTCGTAGGCGCTGCCCGGGTTGATGGACAGCGTCTTCCCGATCTTGATCGCGCCCTTGCTCTCGTGGATGTGGCCGTGCAGCGAGAGCAGCGGCTGGTGCTTCTCGATCGCTGCGCGCACGGCGGTCGAGCCGACGGGACGCAGTGCGCGGCCGCCGTGGAGGAGGCGAAGGTCGGCGTCGATCGCCGGCGCCTCGTCCAGCCCGGAGTTGTAGGGCGGACAGTGGAGGTTGAAGATCGCGCGCGATCGGTCGGAGACTTGCGCCGCCATCTTCTCGATCCGCTGACCGAGCTCCTCCTCCGAGTCTTCGCGGTGCGTCTTCCAGGGCGTCGGGTTGGACCAGCCGGTGGAGATCATCGCAAAGCCGTCGATCTCGACCAGGCGGCCTTCGCCGAGCTCGACGAGCTCCGCCCGCCGCACCACGTCATCGACCTCCATCTCGTCGTCATTGCCGGGGCATACGAAACAACGGATGCCGGAGCCGCGGAGCTTTTCGGCCGCCATCTTCATCCACCGGTCGACGCCTTCGAGCATCACCTCCTGGAAGCACTCGGCTCGCTTGTCTGGGTTTTGGTCTAACTCGTGCAGGCGCTCGAGGCTCATCTGGAGGGGGTAATAGCCTTTGCGACGGATCGTGGCCTCGACTTCGGCGACCTGCTCCGCCGGCACGGTCTGCTGCTCCCCGCCGAGGGCGACGGTGAAGTGTCCGTTCTCGGAGACGATGGGGACGATCGCCTTGCCCGTCATGTCGCCGCCGCAGATCAGCACGTCGGCGCCGTAGAAGCGCGCCGCGTTGAGGAACTTCTTCCAGCAGACCTCAGAGCCGTGGAGGTCGGTCGCGAAAAAGATCTTCGGCATTCTCTCTATCTCTCCACCAGCACCTTGCGGATCTCGCGCTCGAAGCCGATCACGTGCCGGCGCATGATCGTCTCCGCCAGCTCGCCGTCGCCGGCGAGGATCGCGCGCAGCAGCTCGACATGCTCGTCCACGGCCTCGCGCAGCCGCACCTCGCGGTCGAGGACGAGGTACCAGAGCCGAAGGCTGAGGTTGAAGTAGCGCTCGAGCGTCGCCTCGAGGAACGGGTTTCGTGCGGCGCGATAGATGGTGCGGTGGATGAGCCGGTCGAGCCGCATCAGCTCGCGCTGGCCGGTCACCTCTCCGCGGAGCAGCGCGAGGAGGCTGTCGATGGCCTCCCGGTCGGCGCTCGACAGCTTCTCCGCCGCCAGCCTGGCGGCGTGCGCCTCGAGGACGACACGGACCTCGGTGATCCGGGCGAGGTCGGTGATGTTGACCTCGGTGACGAACGTGCCTCGGTGGGGGATCGAGCGGACGAGGTTCTCGCGGGCCAGGCGCTGGAGCGCCTCCCGGATGGGGGTCCGGCCGATGCCCAGCTCCTCCCGAAGCCTGGCCTCGTTGACCACCGACCCCGGGGGCATCTCCAGGCTGACCACGCGGTCGAGGATGCGCTGGTAGGCAAGCTCGCTCTGCGAGTGCTGCGCGACCGCCTCGGCAACCGCCAACCCCTTACTCCCCAATCCTCAAAGGAGGCGATATGCGACCGATATACCGGCGCGGAACGTAGCACCAGTCAGGTGCTGCGTCAATCCGAGGCTTCGGCCGTCCAGCGCCGAAGGTCCGGGGAGCGCAGCACCCCCACGGCTCGCTCCCACCGCCCGGTGTAGTAGCCCACGAAGTCGAAGTCGACGGCCGAGATCTTGGCCTGGATCGCTCCCCACAGCGTCCAGCCGACGTCCGACATCAGGGCGAAGAGGTTCATGCGCGCGAGCTGCCTTGCGTCGCGGCGGCCGAAGTAGGACTCGCAAAGCGCTGCGCGCAGCTCGGGACCGAACTCCGCCTCCTGGGCGGTGTTGCCGAGGTCGAAGCACGGGTCGTTGTTGCCGCTGAGCTCATAGTCGACGATGCGCAGCGCCGCGCCGTCGTCGATGAAGTTCTCGCACAGCAGGTCGTTGTGGCACGGCACGGCCGGCAGTGGCGCGGCGTTCACCGCGCGCTCGATCTCCGCCACCGCCGGCAGCCAGTCGCGGTAGTCGCCCGGGATCTTCACCGCGTGCTCTTCGACGATGCGCAGGTAGTGCTCGATGAGCCGGAACATGTTGAAGTCGTGGAGGAAGCGCGGCGCGGCGTGCAGGCGGTGGAAGGAGGCGGCCATGCGCGCGGCCATCTCCGGCGACTGGAGCGTCTTCGCCGACATCGTCGGGCCGGCGATGAACTCCAGGACCATGACCTCGATCCCGGGAACGTGCTCCAGCACGTTCGGTCCGATCCCCGTTGTCGCCGCGGCCTTGGTGTTGTAGACCTCGTTCTCGCGGTCGATGGAGAGGAGCTCTGTCGACTGACCGGGCAGGCGCATGACATACCTCGCGCCGTCGACCTCGACGAGATAGTTCTCGTTGGTCAGGCCGCCGGACAGCGGCGAGATCCGGACGTCGCGCCCCTCCCAGAGCGTGACCTGGGCCGCCGCTTCCTCAACTCGCGTGTTGCGGCTCAAGCACGCGGTCTCGCATCACGGTCGCAGGCAAGCGCTCTCCGAACACCTCCACGTCGACCTCCGCGCCGGGCTTCAGCTCCGACGGCAGGTACGAGTAGGCGAGGTTGCGCCGCACCGTGAACCCGTAAGCGCAGCTTCGGAGACGTCCCACAACCCGGCCTTGGGTAACGACCGCCTCTCCGCCGTAGATCGGGGCGTACTCTTCGCCGCCCACGGCGAGCGTGCGCAGCCGGCGCTTGACCTCGCGCGGCACGTGCGGCCACTTGTCGTGATGAACGGCAAATCCAAGTCCGGCCTCGAACGGCGTATCGAGCAGCCCCATGTCGGTGCCGTAGTAGCGGTAGCCCTTCTCCATGCGCAGCGAGTCGAGGACGCGGTATCCGCCCGGCGTGATGCCGAACTGGTGGCCAGCAGCCATGAGCCGGTCCCACACCTGGCCGGCCCACTCGCGCTCTACGTACAGCTCCCAGCCCACCTCGCCGACGTAGGTGACGCTCTGCGCGAGGACGCCAATGCCGTCGATGCGGATGTCCTGCGCATGCATGAAAGGGATCTCAGCGTCGGCTAAGACGTTCGGCGCCAGCGGTCCCCAGATGCCGATGACCGCAAGCTCGTCCGACGACTCGCGCATCTGGACGTCCTCATCTTGGACCTGCATCCGCAGCCAGCCCAGGTCGCTGTTGACGTAGCCCGCGCCGGTCACGAGCCGGAAGTGATCAGGTGACAGCCGCGTGATGGTGACATCGGCGGCGATGCCGCCGTCTTTCTCCAGCAGCTGTGTGTACACGACCGAGCCGACCGGCCGGTCGATGAGGTTGCCGGCCACGCGCTCCAGGAACGCAAGGGCGCCCCGGCCGGTGATCTCGACCTTGCCGAAGGAGCTCATGTCGATGATCCCGACGCGCTCGCGGAAGGCCCGGTGCTCCTCCGCCAGCCGGTCGAAAAATGGAGGGCGCGTGAACCCGAACGCGCGCTGGTCCGCACCCGCACGCCGCCACGACTTGCCGGTTTCGAAGTAGTCCGGACGCTCCCACCCGTGCTTGACGCCGAAGACCGCCCCCAGGTCCTGTGTGCGCGTGTGCAGCGCGCTGGTGCGGCGCGGCCGGCCCCACTCGTCGGTGTCGAAGGGGTAGCGCTGAAAGTAGTAGTACTTGTAGGTCTCGCGCGCGAGCTCGGCGACGTAGACGTGGTCGCGGTGCACCGGCCCGAACCGCCAGGGCCGGTAGCCGTAAAGGTCCAGCTCGCTCTCCCCGCCGGTGACCATCTCGGCGATCGCGCGCCCGATGCCGCCGGCGCCGCCGAAGCCGTTGAGCGAAAGGCCGGCGGCCATGTAGAGCCCGCGCACCCCCGGCATCGGGCCGACCAGCGGGGCCGCGTCGGGCGTCATCGCGTCGGGGTGGCAGACGAGCTTGACGATGCCCGCGTCGTGGACGAAGGGAAAGCGTCGGGCCGCCCCGGCGAGCAGCGGCTCGAAGCGCGCCTGGTCCGGTGGCAGCGACGCGCCGGCGTGGTCCCAGGGCACGCCATCGATCCACCTCGCCGCGGGGTTCAGCTCGTAGCCGCCAAGGACCATGCCGCCGGCCTCGGCCTTGCCGTAGATCAGGTTCTCCGGGTCGCGAAAGCACGGCATGTCGTGCGGCATCTCGTGGCCGGCCACGGCGAGCAGCGCCGCGTGCTGGTGGTCGACCGGCGTGGAGACGACGAACGCGCCCGCCATGGAGGCGATCTGCGGCCCCCAGATCCCGCCGGCGACCACGACGACCTCCGTCTCGATCGGGCCGGCGTCGGTCTCGACTGCTTTGACCGCGCTATTCGCGGTCACGGTGATCCCGGTCGCGCGCCGAAAGGTCAGCACGCGGGCGCCGAGCTTGCGGGCCGCCGCGGCCAGGGCGTGCGTGGCGGTGTGCGGGTCGAGATGACCGTCGCCCGGCACCCAGACCGCGCCGTACAGCGAATCGCGGCTGATCACCGGCATGAGGCGCGCGGCCTCGTCCGCGGACACGAGCTCGACGTCGAGGCCGATCCCGCGCGCCCGGCTCACGCCGCGCTGCAGCTCCAGGAGCTGGTTCTTGCTGGAGGCAAAGCGCAAGCTGCCCACGGTCTCGAAGACGCCGAGCTCCTGGTAGAGCTCGATGCTGTAGGCGCGAAATCGCATCATCGTCGGCGCGGGGTTGAACTGGGTCACCAGGCCCGCGGCGTGACAGGTCGAGCCGCTGGTGAGCTCGTCCTTCTCCAGCAGCACGACGTCGGTCCATCCGGCCCTGGCGAGGTGGTACGCGACGCTTGCCCCCGTGATCCCGCCGCCGATCACGACCGCCCGGGCATGCTCCATCGCTCTGCCGAACCTTACTCGCGCCCGTGAACCGCGAACGCCGGCGCTCCCGACGGCACGATGCACGCGCTCGCCGGCACTCGCGGCAAGTCCGGCTTACTCGGGCAGGGGTTGCTGTTTCGTTTCGGGCAGGAGGAAGAGCAGCAGCGCGCCCGCGACGGCGGCCACGCCGCCGAGCTCGATCGCGCCGCCCAGCCCGGCCGACGCCGACAACGCCGCGACCAGTGCCAGGCCCGCGATGCTGCCGATCGCGCCGGCGAGCGCGATCGCCGCCTCCGCCGTCGCCCGGGCGCGGGTGGGAAAGAGCTCGCCCGACCACGCGCCGAAGACCGGCGTGGCCGCGCTGGCGAACGCGCTCCA
>Ga0209058_1002202_pt1 | contig 16274 bp, 17 predicted proteins | sample GraSoiAngelo_147_FD_185904 | JGI IMG/M metagenome (GOLD analysis project Ga0209058, IMG submission 185904) | Grasslands soil microbial communities from the Angelo Coastal Reserve, California, USA - 14_1009_05_40cm (SPAdes) (version 2) | ecosystem: Environmental > Terrestrial > Soil > Grasslands ... | reverse complement strand
GTGATCAATCTAGCGGTCAGCCAGAAAGAATAAAAAGATTCATTACTTCCCGCAGCAATAATTACATTCCTTTGCAGCAGCATTTATCGACTTCCTTCTTCGCCAGCTTGCATACAACTTCCCGTTCGATCCAGAAGCCGGTCCGCTCGATCGTTTTTGCACGTCTGGATTCAAGCGGAGCGTCTTTCCATCGTCAGAACCGAATGCCCGATCTCACTGCCAATCGACCGACTGATGTGCCGACTCGAGAGACGTTAGGGTTTCTTATATCTCGCCTTCCTGTTGGTGCCAAAGTTCTCGAAGTCGGATGTGGCGAAGGGCAGGTTGCCTGCGAGCTTGTGCAGCGCGGTTATCGCGTGACGGGCTTGGATTCCGATTCGGAGCGCATCGCAAGAGCTCAGGCGCACGGAGTTCGCGCCATCGTAGCGTCGTGGCCGAAGTTCGAGAGCAGTGTTTTGTTCGACGGGATCGCCTTCACGCGTTCCCTGCACCACATCAACCCTCTACGCCAAGCGATCGTTCGCGCCCGAGAATTACTAAATCCGAACGGATTTCTTCTGATTGAAGATTTCGCATTGGACGACGTCGACGAGGCGACGGTTGCCTGGTTCGTGAAAGTTCTACGTTCAACGCAAGGCAAGACGCTGATTAACCTAGTCGCAGATCAGCTGGTGACGGAACTTCTCTCCGCCACCGACGTCATACAGACGTGGCGCGACAATCGCGCACACGAAGTGCACTCTTTCACAACTATGAATGAAGCGATCGCCGCGCAGTTTATGGTGCTCGAAACTCAGTCAGCTCCGTATTTTTATCGGTATCTGATTCCGGTGCTTCCCGAGACTTCAGCGGCGGCCTCGTTTGTAGACGAAGTTTTTCAACAGGAAACTATTCTGGGAAACCGCGGAGCGATCGTGTTTCTCGGTCGGCGAATCGTGGCCTCACCACGACCAATGAAATGCGGCATTGGGCACGTGTAGATCATTTCTTTTGTTCGCTCTTGTTTGCGTGACTCGACCAGTGAATCGCGCGAATGCGCCAGCCAGCAGCAGAATTGGTGCACCATCAATTCGGCTCGAGCGCAGAAGGAATTTGTAAGTCCGTCAAAGCGAGAGAAACCGTGAGACCATCGTTACGAGCGCGAGAGCCGCTTTGCCAAAGCCTGAAAGCGCGGGTGATCTCGAAGGCGCTCCCAGTCAGGATCCCGCGGAACCCAGTCTCCCCCGGTGAGACCGGCGTCAATCGCCAGTTCAAGTGCATCAAGGGCGCGATCAATTTCACCAAGAACCGCCAACGCGCAGGCCGCGTTGTAAATCACGGCGTCGTCGTCCGATGCGAGCGAAAGCGCCTGCTCGCTCCATTGCTTCGCGCGCTCAACATGTCCCAACCTGCCTAGAACTCCCGCACCAAGGCTGTATGCGCGCGCGTCGTCGGGGTTGAGATCGAGGTGTCTTGTGACTGACGCTAATGCGATCTGGTCTGCGCCCCGAGCTTCGTCCCGACGACCAAGCTGCCTTAACACCAAAGAGATCAAGGCAGATGGCTGATAGTCCTCCGGCCGCACGGATTGTGCTCGCCGGAACAGTTGCAGCGCGTTTTCAAGATCCCCGGCTTTGAAGCAAGACCGGGCGTAGTAATAATAAGCGTCGAACAGCGCTGGATCGAGTTCTATCGCTTTCTCAAACTCGGCCGCCGCCTCAGCGTAGCGCTGATCCATCGACAAGCCCTGGCCCGCAGCAACATGCGCCTCTGCCAGTTCCGGGTCGAGCGCGAGAGCGCGCATGCTCGCGTCCCGTGCCTTCTGTAAATCCGGCTCGCACTCTTTCCAACTAAAGAGGTGCACGTGAGCGGTAGCCAGGCCTGCCCAAGCGCCAGCGAAATCGGGATCGAGCTTGATCGCTCGCTCGAACATCTGCCGAGCAAACTCGATGTTCTGGCGAGTCCACTTCTGGAACAGCTTCCGCCCGCGAAGATAAAACTCGTACGCCTGCACGTTCTCGGTCGAGGACGTGAGCAACCGGCGCTCCTCCCGTGACGTGAGCGAGAGACCCAGGCCGGTAATGACGCTGTGAGCGATCTCGTCCTGGATTGCAAAGATGTCTTCGAGTTCTCGGTCGAAGCGTTCCGACCACAGGTGATCACCATGTCGGGCGTCCACGAGCTGGACGATAATGCGCACACGATTTCGCGCCTTGCGGATGCTGCCTTCAAGGAGCGCCTCCACACCGAGTCGCTCTCCAATTGCCCGTGCATCCACGCTGGTCCCCCTGAATGCAAAACAGGATGTCCGCGCCGGGACGTGAAGGCCACCCACCCTGGCGAGCGCGTTCAAAATTTCCTCTGCTACACCGTCACAAAAGTATTCCTGGTCGCCCTCGGCGCTGAGATCCGCAAATGGCAATACCGCGACCGAGCGAATCGCCTTTTTCCTTTCCTCTGTCGTTTGGTTCGCCTGTGCGATGCGATGGGGCGTCGGCTTCGCCGCCTTCTCCTCCAGGGTTACTACATATAGAGTCGTCGGAGCGATGCCTTTCAAGGACCGATCTCCCAGCGACTGGAACCGGAATTCGCGGCGACTCCTCAACTGCTGCCAAACGTCTCGGCTCAGGACCACCTGACCGGGTTCGGCGGCCCCTTGAATGCGGGCAGCAACATTCACCGCGTCGCCATAAAGATCACCATCCGCTCCGACCGCAACGTCACCGACATGAACGCCGATCCTCAAACGATGAACGCCTCCGCTTGCTATTGATTTATCCGCATACTCGATATTCAGGGCCACGGCGGCGCGCACTGCCAAATCGGTACTTGGAAATTCCGCCAGAACCGCGTCGCCAAGAAATTTGACGACGCGACCTCCATACCGACGGACAATCTCGCGGGAGAGTGTTTGAAGGATTTCAACTAGCCGCAGTGCGCCGGTTTCGTCTTCCGCAGCACGCGCGCTGTACCCCACAATGTCGGCAAACCAGACGGCAACGAGGCGGCGGGATAGGAGTGTTTCTTCCATCGCAATCCGCAATAATCAAATATGCATCCGGGCTGCGGTAACGTCGTGCCAGAGTCGTCCGATTCAACCTTGGACTTTCATCGCCGTTAGTTGATCAGGCGTCGCTTGCAGCGCCTTTAGAGTTCGGAGATCGGCCTCCAATGCCATCGGCGACAATTAAGATACTTAGACGTTCGCCCGTTGGCTTGCTTGTACACATCCGCTCGGCCATCATCTTTTCACACTCGAGGCAATGTCCAAATTCCCACTGTTCAACGAAGGGGGAAGTCTGCTGCTGGCAGGGATTTTTATTATTCTGTTCTGGCTGCAATCGCGTTTCCCGCTGCGACGACACCATTTCAGCGTGGTGCGGCGTTTGGTGCGTAACTGGATTTTATCCATCCCCGGATTCGTCGTAGTTAGATTCGCCATGTTGCCGGCTCCGATGGCAGCGGCGATGTGGGCACAAGACCGACATGTCGGCTTATTGAACTGGCTGAGTTTGCCAACTTTGGCTGTCTGGATCGCGACCTTTCTGCTCATGGATTACGCCTATTGGTGGTGGCATTGGGCCAACCATATGATCCCGCTCTTTTGGCGGTTCCACAATGTGCACCATACCGACCTCGACCTCGATGTGAGCACGGCCGCGCGATTTCATTTCGGCGAAATGGTTTTTTCCATTGGATTCCTCACCCTGGCCGTCGTGGCTTTCGGGATCCCGCCTATCATGCTGCTCGTTTTTTTCCTGTGCCTCGAAGTGGCAACACTTTTTCATCATTCTAACTGGCGACTGCCTATCCGTCTCGAGCGTATCTTGAACTCGATCGTTGTAACTCCACGCATGCACGGAATTCATCACTCCATCGTGCAGCGCGAGACCAACTCCAACTGGGGCACAGTCTTTTGCTGGTGGGATAAACTCCATCGCACGCTTCGCCGCGATATTCCGCAAAATGAAATCACCATCGGTGTGGCGGCTTATCGCGATGAAAAGGAACTGACGCTCGGCCAACTTTTGGTCCTGCCGTTCCGCAAACAACGGGAGTGGCGCTTGCCTGATGGCCTTGCACCGGACCGCAAGCCGCGACCAGCTCACCAACTCGCCGAGTAGTCGTTTATCCAAAGTTCAACAACCCGAGATCGCACGGGTGTCAGACGCGGCGCTTACTCCGCAACTTCCGCTCAAGCCTGTCGAGGGGAGAAAAGATAAGACACGCCAGCTCGGTGTGCTTTCCAAACAGGAGACCGGGAATCGCCATCACTTCGCAACCGGGAGCGGCGCGCAGGCCAGCCACCACCAATGAAATGCCGAGGAACGTGGCTGCTGCTAGCTGACCCTTTCCGTGGCCAAGAATCGGTAACCCGGAGGCACCGGCAACATACAACGTGACGAGCAACCCCGCCGCCACGGCCGCCCCGAGGCACGGGCCAAAGGCGATGATTCGTCGCGATACAACGATATGGATCAGGCTATACACGCCAATTAACCCGAGCATCAGCAGCAACGACCCCGCGGCCACTCGCACCGGGACCCGGAAATAAACAGGCGCCACGTAAACCATCAGCACGAGGCCGAGCAGGATGCGGAGCGCACGCCTCACCGGCGGGGCTTGGCGAGGTTGTTGCAATAACGTCTGCGAATCGAGGGAACCTTTAGTCACCTTTGCGTAGCCTTGCGGCCGAATTTCAGGAACAACAAACTGATCCTGAACGAGGCCGAATTGTGCACGGTTTGAAGCCTCAATTTAGCAAGATGTAAATTCCTAGGACGATAAGAACCACGGGCACGATCCAGTGTCCCCACCGTTGCAGAGTGTAGGCGACCGCTTTCTGTCTATGAATCAGATAACCAGCAACGCACCACGCAGCCAGAAGCACGTAAAGGACAGCGACTAGCACCATCACGCGGGGCACGTCGCTGATCGCAAACAACGGCGCGTAAATCCCGATGTTGTCCGCTCCATTTACGAACGTGACAGTAGCGACGTCGAGCGTCCCAGTACTTGCGCCTTGTATGTGATCGCCGTGTTTGGCGAACAGCTTTTTTATTCCGATCGCTATCGGGGCAACACCAAACAACCGAAGCCACTGATGCGGCAAAATCTGCCCACCGAAAAAGCCGATCAAACTTACGAGCACCAATACGGTGAAGCCTAAATATTGGCCAAGAACTACGCGCCAACGCTCTGGCGTTTGAGAGAAGAAGATCGTGAGGAAAACGATGTCGTCGATGTTGGTAGCGGAAAAGGCAACAGCTCCGGTTATTAGCGCGGAGACGAACCAATTCATTTCGCGAAATTAGTTAAGCGCAATCATTTTCTCGATGGCAACCATCTCAATCAGATCAGCATCCATTCCTGCCAGCGCTCGCTGCCGGCGAACATTCGTAATGAGTGCACATCGTCAGCACATTCGCGCGTCTGAGACACGGCTAGTTGATCTAAACGATGGTCTTCGATTCTTGTAGGCATGTCCGGTCACACGTGCCGCATTCAAGCTGCACTGTCATGTGTTCGATCCCAAATCGGTCATGCAACTCGTGTTGAATTTGATCGATCAGCGGGTCGTCGAGCCGGCCGTCTGGTTTTACCAAATGCGCCGTCAGCGCGATTTCCGTCGTGCTCATCGCCCAAATGTGCAGATCGTGCACCTTTGCAATTCCAGGAAGCGCGCTCAAATACTTCTCGACTGCGTCAAGATCGACATCTTTCGGGACACCTTGCAGCGCGAGGTTCACCGATTCGCGCAGTAGGTCCGTTGTGCCCCAAATAATCAGGGCGCAGATCAAGAGACTGACGACCGGGTCGATCCAGCGCCGGCCTGTGAATAGAATGGCGAGTCCGGCACCAACGACTCCGGCCGAGATCGCGGCGTCCGCCGCCATGTGCAGAAAAGCGCCACGGATGTTGAGATCGCCCTTGCGGCCGGACATGAACGTCAGCGCAGTCACGGTATTGATTGCGATACCGAGCAGGGAAACCCAGATAACGGTTCGCGCCGCGACGTCGATAGGATTGTTGAAGCGCCGCAGAGCTTCCCACGCGATCGCGCCAACCGAGACAAGGAGAAAGATCGCATTAAACAAGGCCGCCAGAATGGACGTGCCGCGGAGTCCGTAAGTTTTTCTCTTTGTGGGCAAAGTCTTGGCCATCGCGCGCGCGCCCCAGGCGAGCAAGAGGCCGAGCACGTCGCTGAGGTTGTGACCCGCGTCCGCGACCAACGCCAGCGAATGGCCGAGTAATCCGAAAAATGCTTCAAAGACGACGTAGCCGGCGTTCAAAGCGATGCCGATGACGAATGCTTTGTTGAAGTTCGCCGGCGCGTGCGAATGATCATCATGAGAATGCGTGTTTGTCTGAGCCATTGAATTATGTTGTTGAAAGCTCGGTCATCACGGTTTGTTGGAGTCAAGGCTGGGCTGTTGCCAAGGCGTGTTCTTTGCGTGCCGCGGACCAGACTGCGCGGGCCGCATCAGCATTAATAGCTAGAAGGCCGAGGCCGACGATGAGGTCGGGCCATGCCGATAAGGTGTACGCGGTAACAAATCCTGCCGCGATGATTGCAACATTTGCCACAGCGTCATTGCGAGCTGATAAGAATGCGGCGCGGGTCAAACTACCGCTATGCGATCGGAAGCGCGCGAGAATGAACGCGCATGAGAAATTGATGAGCAGCGCACCGAAGCCTGTAATAGAAAGGGGAATCGGAGCCGGCGGCAGCGGCGCCATCAATTTTTGCCATGCTGCCCACAGTGTGGCGACGCCCGGTATAAGCAAAATTCCGGCGAGAGCCATCCCCAAACGCGCGCGTTTCATCGCGCTCCAGCCGAGTGCGAGAGCGATTAAGAAATTAACTGATGTATCTTCCAGAAAGTCGATACTGTCTGCAAAGAGCGACACCGAGCCGATCGAAATCGCGACTGCGAACTCGACCCCAAAATAAGCCAAATTCAAGCTGGCCACGATGGTCACAACTTTGCGAAGAGTGCTGTCCATACGGAATTACTTAATCGCCAGCCTTATCAAAAGGATACCAATCGTTATCCAAATCCACATCGGACAACCCATCATCAGGATGCATCACCCACTTTCCGGCCGCGCCGCTTTTCAACTGCTCAGTCCATGTGCGCCAGCATTTTCGGGCCACCGGTTCGAAAAAACCGCCCGAGGAGAAAAGCGGCGATCGCGAGGAACAAAACGTTCAACATCGTCGTGTAATTAAGACTGATCGTGGTCTCGACGATCTGGGCGCTCCGATGCTGCGGAATCAACCGCAGAAGACTGAAAAGAAACTCGACGATCAACGCGGCCAAAGCCATCGCAATGTAAAATACAGCGACGATCAACGCAGTGACCTTCCAGCCATAATACTTCCGATAGATGTTGATGATCGCGAACACAATGAGGTCGGCGTAGATGAACGCGATTACACCGCCAAAACTGATCCCGCCGTTCCAAAGAACTGCGGCGAGCGGGATATTTCCGACCGAGCAGACAAACGAAAGAACCGCAACGAGCGGCCGACTATCGGTCCCCAGATGGTTGATGCAACGGGGTGCGAACTGAGAAAGAAATCTTTCCAAAAGGTCTGCGGCACCCACGCGGCCAGCGCGCCAGCAATGAGCAAACCGCCTGCTATGTCTTTCCACACCGCAAGCCAATCCATTACGAAATAATGGCTCGTCGCAGTGATTCCTTTCCGCGAGATAAGCCGCTGCCAAATTGAGCCTCCCAGCTCGACGCTCATATCCATCTCGGCATGTCCTTCCATTTTGCCTTTGAGCCTTTTATCGGCCTGCTCGCGCGCTTCTTTCACGAGTCTCTTCGACATAAAAATTCGAAAAAGCACGGCCATCATTGCCACCATCAATGGTCCGCCGGTAAATTCGGCAAGGGCAAATTGCCAGCCCATTAGCACGATCAAGATGATACTTAGCTCCGCCACAAGATTGGTGGACGCGAGCTCGAATGCCATCGCAGCCGTGAAATCCGCACCTTTGCGAAAAATCGACCGGGCGAGAGCCACCGCGGCATAGGAGCAAGATGATGATGCCGCGCCGAGCCCGCAGGCAACCGCCAGCGACTTCGGCGAGTCGTTAGGCAACAGCTTGCTCATCTCGCCTTTCGACACGACCGCTTGGACTGCACCTGACAAACCGAAACCGAGGATCAACGGCCAGAGAATCTCCCAAAACATGGCAAACGCCATCCAAAGCGCGTGACCAAAAGCGGCAATAAAATTTGCCATGACTAGACTTTGCTCGCCACGCTTCCTTCGGGATGTTGATACCAGCCGGGATCTTCAAAGCTTGTGATTCTGTCGCGAACTTTCAGCACGGTGAACATACCACCCATAGAGATCGGACCGAATTGGCCAGTCCCGGTCATCATCGGCAGTGTGTTTTTCGGACCGCCCATATTCATTTCGCTCATCTCGTGCATACCATCCGATCCCATGGCCATGTAACCGGGAACGAGCGAGCGCAGCTTGTCGCTCACGCCTTCTTGATTCACTCCAATGAGATTCGCGATTTCGTGGTTCATCACATTCATCGCGTGATGATTCTTGTGGCAGTGAAATGCCCAATCGCCCGGATTATCGGCCACAAATTCGACGGTGCGCGTCGTGCCGGGCGGAACGTTCACCGTTACTTCAGGCCAGCGCGCTCCGTCGGGGAGTTCGCCGCCATCTGTCCCAACGACCCAAAACCGATGACCATGAAAATGGATCGGATGACTATCCATGCTCAAATTAGCGAGACTGATTCGAACACGCTGGTTCAATTTCACGACGAGCGGATCAGTGCCAGGCCAGACGCGACTGTTAAACGTGAAAAGGTTGAAATCGGTCATGATGTTCGGATTCGGCGTTGAGGTGCCGGGCTCGACGAACCATTCCTGCAGGAATATGCAAAAGTGCCGATCAACCGTGGGCTTGTATCCATCCTTCGGATGAATGACAAAAATTCCCTGCATGCCCATCGCCATCTGCACCATTTCGTCGGAATGCGGATGGTACATCTGCACGCCATGTTGCTTCAGCGTGAACTCGTAAGCGTAAGTTTCTCCGGGCGGAATATGCTTCTGCGTTAAGCCGCCAACGCCATCCATTCCATTAGGCAAAATGAACCCGTGCCAATGAACTGAAGTCGGTTCCGGCAGATGGTTCGTCACCAGAATGCGCACTCGATCACCCTCCACCGCTTCCAGCGTCGGTCCGGGCGTTTGTCCGTTGTAGCCCCAACAGTTCACAATCATACCCGGTGCGAACTCGCGTTTCACCGGCTCGGCCGTGAGATGAAATTCCTTCACGCCGTCCACCATTTTCCAAGGCAGACTCAATCCGTTCGGCGTGATGACCGGTGGATATGCGCCGTTCGACGAAGCTGGCGACGGAGATTGTGCAGCGACAACCTCGGCGCCTTGCGCGATGCGCTTGAATAAGGCGCAACCGCCGATCAACGCGACGGCTCCCGAGAAAAATTTGCGACGAGTAAACATAGATTCCTACTAGTTGTTTTTTGTTTCTTTGAACGAAGAGCTTGTCTCAACCGAAGCGCCGCTAAATCTTCCGCCAACAGCTCTTTCCAAATCGGCGCGCGCGATCCAATAGTCGCGCAGTGCGTCGATGTAGCCCCGCTCGGCCGAAAGCTCATTTTGTTTTGCCAAAAGAAGATCGTACGGACTTTTTAGCATCGCGTTGTAATGAGTGAGGGTGAGCTCGAGAATTTTCTTTCGCCCGGGCAAAAGCTCATCCCGGTAGTAAGTCGTCAGGTCGCGCTTTGCGATAAGGCGATCCCGCGCTTCATGTACTTCGGCGCGAATCCCCACCGCCTCGGATTCGAGACGCCGTTCCGCTTGCCTGAGTTGCGCCTGGAGCTTAGCAATTCGTCCTTGCCCTCGATTGAAGATCGGCAATTCCAACTGCCACGTTGGACCGGTCATGCGCTGTCCGTCCGTTTCCTTCTCCGTGTCGACTCCGAACTCGACGCTGCCGACATATCGATACGTCTTCGTGATACCCAAGCTTCCGACGAGCGCGCCGAGCTCAACCTTTGTCGCGGCCAGATCAAGCCGCTGGTTGATGGCCAAGGATTCGAGCCGCCGCTGTGGAAAATCACCACCCGGCAACTCGGGAAGCTCATTGTCGATCTTCCACGCGGTATCGTCGCCCCACGTTCCCATCAGACGGTTGAGCTTTTCCCGGTCGGCGCGAATGGAAGCCGCGGTCTCGGCGATGTCTAATTTCGATTGCGAATAGGTCGCCTGCTGATTGGCAAGATCGAGATCGTTAATGTTTCCGGCCTCGTGTTGGCGTTGCGCCAACTCCACCGCGGTTGCGTCTGTTTGGTTGATTGCTTTCAGACGCCCGAGCAATTGTTGCTCAGCCTGTAACTCGTAAAACGCCGTTTTGACCTCAGTCGCCAGCTTTAAAATCGCATCGCCCACTCGCAGCTTCGTCTTCATTAGCTGCGTGGCGGCGACTTTCTTCCGCAGTGGAGCCACAAGCAGATCGAAAAACTCCTGCGCAATCGACATTTCAATGTCTGTCCCAGATGGCGAACGATTGGGAAACCGGGCGTCTCCGGCGAAGATCGGATTCTTCAACAGACCAGCTTCGATCAGGTCGGCTTGCGCGATTCCAATCTCTTCGAATGTCGCCTGCAATTCGCGATTATTCAGCAGTGCGATCTGCACGGCGGCGTCTGCGCTCAAGGTCCGCCGCAACAGGGCGCGAATTGCTCCTCGAATCTGATCGCTCGGCTCGGCGTCTTTTTGCCATTCGACCTGCTTCCCGGTTCGCTGGCGAATTGTCGATCGCAAGTCCTCAGTCGATTGGGCTTGCAAAGCCGACAGCGAAAACAGCGACAGCATCAACACCAGCAAAAAGCCTCGGGTCATTTCCGTTCCTCTTCTTTCTTGATCAAGTTCAGGCCACAAATCGGACACTTCCCCGGCTTGTCCTGATGAATCTGCGGATGCATTTTGCATGTGTAATAAACTTTTCCGCTCATCGGTGTCTCGCCCGAATCCATTTTCGCCGTGCCAGTTTTGTCGTGTTTCATGCCTTCCATGCCGCTCATTCCATGATGCATTTGCTCCATTTCTGATGGCTCAAAACTCGGATTACCCGGCGTATTCGTGGCGAGGCGCTCGTTGGTTTTCTGCGTGAGCGCATCACGACCGAGCATTGGTCTCGCGACCGGCGTGACCGATTCTTTCGCCTCCACGCTCGCTGGGTCTGTCGCCGGTAACGGCGGCGGCTGGAAGTTCACCGCGCAGCCGATCAACCAGTGCGTGCAAAATACGCCAGCGAAAATTCTAATGCTCGTGTTCATGCCGGTCTAACTGGGCGGATACGGCGGATTGAACGCCGCATTCGATGTTGCTATTTCTGAATCACTGCGTTCTCGATCATGTTCACGCCGTCGCGGGATGTGACCTTTCCCTCGACGGTGATTTTTTTGGCGGCGTATTGCGCCAGCTCGCTGTTCAATGGTTTGTGCTCGCCGATCAGCAGATACGTTTTGCCGTCATCGGCCTTCAAACCGACCGGCAGCCCGCTGGTGATGCACTTCTTTGCGCAATCGGTGTGTTTCTCTCCGATCGCATTGTGATCGATGTAGCAGGCCATATCGAGGACCTCGCCGCTGATTTTCTTTGTTCCACCAGACGCGAGTTCGTCCTTCTCGCCGTGCTCATGGCCTTCATGAGCAATGACTGGCGATGCAGCGAATAACGCTGCCGCTGCGAATGCAATGATGTTGTTTGTTCTTTTCATGTTTTGTTTCTGTTTGGTTTTATTTCTTGATCTCGCCGCAGCTGACCATGTCTTTTCCGCCGTACGGATTGGAGATGGTTGTCGATGTTTGCACCCAGTCCTTGTTTAGCATTGGACAATGGGCGACATAGTAACCGGATTGACCGGCAATCATCGTCTTTGCCCGGCCGCTCAGCTTTTCGAATGCAGAGCGAGCTTCTTGCAGCGAATTTGCCTTGGCGATATCGGTTCCCGAATCGCCTAACTCAGTTGCGGCGGCCTTTGCAGCCGTCAAATCATCTGCCGCTAAAGCGGTGTGAATTTTCTCATAGCTCGTCAGGAACTTCTTGTCCTGATCCGACTGAGCCGCTGCATCTCCGACAGAGGCGATCATCCCGAAGGCAATTGCCGCGGAGAACAACGTTGTAAGTTTGTGTTTTGATATTTTCATTTTCTGATTGTGGTTTGAATTGCGGTTGTTGATTAACGGCGGCGCACTGGCGCAACCGGAAGGTGCAGGCACGACGCAACAGCGGCATGCCAGGAAAAGAGCAAATGCGCGCGCGTGAAAACGCTTAAGGCGCTGCGCGTTAGCTCAAAGAAACAGGAGGAGCGTGAGCGAGAATGCTCCGCTGAAGAACCGATTGAACAAAACTATTCTCGCCCGGCGGTCCGGTATCGAAAATTGCCGAGATTTGTTGAGGTTGAATCTCGGTTAGGTCAACGAGGTATGGCCAAAATGGCTGAAGCGCGCCGAGCCACACCGGCTTTTCGATTTGCTTCGCAGCTAGTGTAGTCGTCGCCTGCAAGTTCTTGCAGCATGGCAAGTCACCGCACCCATTCGGCTTCTGCGGTTGCGGCCCATGCTGCTTCTGCGCGTGCATCGGGCATTGCGACAGCTGTGTCTTTGCCGGCGCCGTGGGCGCTCCCAGGACACAATGATTACTGATCACGAACCACGCCGTGATGGACGTGGCTACAACGAGAGACCGAAGGATTCTTGAAACCTGGTTCACACGAGTTCGGAAATCTAATCCCTTTTTATGACAACGCCAGATGTCTTGGCGTTAGATACTTTATCACCATGGGTGACCGGCGTTTCACTCTTGGAAGAAGAGGTGAACCGGGCCATCACCAAGGTAACAATCACGATCGGCGACAGTAATGTTTGCGTGCCATTTATTTGAGCTGGCGTTTCGCTCACAGCACGAACAGAATTAGAGGCTATGAAGGCTTACATAAGAAGCGTGTTTCCGATCCTGGTCGCGGCAATGTGCACGGTATCGTTCGCGGCGGACAAGCCGGCTGGTTGCAAAAAGAGCGGCAAGAACTGCCCCATGAACGACAACAAGGAGTGCAACTGCGGGAAGAGTTGCGATTGCAAGGCTCCCAGCAAGCCCAACTAAGCCGCACGTTTCGCGAGATCGACAATCACCAACTTCAAGGGGCGATTGAGCCCTCGAAGCCGTCGATCTCTATCCGGCGCTAGATAGCGCTAGATAATAAGACGAGTCCAGTTCGCATCGCGTTCGCGAAGGGAACGTCGCGGATGTTAAGCTCAATCATGACCGTGCCGCCAATTATGTCGCTCCACCGCGCAGGCGCGTGGCACTTCGGAACCGTGCTTTCGGGCTCAGCTTGCAGTCTTCCCACAGCGCACTGATTTGAAATGCCGAACTAAGCCGCAGTTACAACCGAGACGAGCGGTAAACGCACGGCGCGATTGCGAAGCAAGTTCGTGACCGTGACCCTGCCCAAAGACTGCACGCGGAAGCTCCGCTTGCCGCGATCGGTACTTGACTAAGATAACGGATTCTGGACAGAGAATAGTTTGATCGTGAAATATCTTCGGGGTCAGCGGAGAAAAAGTCAGAGAAATCAGGAATATCGGCGCAATGGCATTGCGGCATTGAGTTGCGTCGCGACCTTGGTGCTGTTTTTAACGCCTGCGTACTCCGCAGAACCCCAATCTGCTAACCCAGATACGACGCCGCGCGGTGGCGAATCCACTCATGATCTGACCGGCTTGAGCCTGGAAGAACTGTATAACCTTGACGTTATTCAACTAAATGTCATCGGCGGCCATACACATCCGGCTCACGAAATAATGTTCGGCTACCAATTCATGTTTATGGATATGGGCGACCATCTGAGCGGAACGCGCGATGTAAGCGAGGCAGAGATTTTGAAGCATTTCCCTTCCGCTTCAACAGGAATGACGGTCGAGGAGCATATGGTCGAAGTGATGTACGCTCCCACCAACAAACTGACGGTAATGGCAATGTTGCCCATCAAGCGCATTGATATGGATATGGTAATGGACGGGTTCCATTTCACCGAGCACTCGGCAGGGGTTAGCGACTTTCAAGTCCTCGCGCTTTACACCGTGCTAGGAAGCGTAACGAAGGGAAACCGGCTGATCATCAATTTGGGAATGAGTTTCCCGACGGGTTCTATCGACGAGAAGAACACTATTATGGGCGAGACGTTTAAGCTCGAGTATCCCATGCAACTAGGATCGGGCACTTATGATTTTAGACCGGGATTGACTTATTTAGGTGAATCCAAGAAATGGGCGTGGGGCGCTGAAACGCGAACGGCTCTACGCTTTGGGCGCAACGGCAGCGGCTATCGACTTGGCAATGAGTATGAGCTAACCGGCTGGGTTGGCTACGCGGTGACGGACTGGGTTGCACCATCGCTGAGAGTTAGTGGCCGCTTATGGGGAAATGTCCATGGCGCTGACCCTGACATTGATCCGACCGTTGACGCGGAGGGTGATCCGCATCGGCAAGGTGGCCGGCGCGTAGATTTTCTGGTCGGCGTGAATTTCTTTGTGCCGGAAGGAATTTTCAAAAGGACACGAATGAACGTCGAGGCCGGTTTCCCGATTTATGAGGATTTAGATGGTCCGCAATTAAGCACTCGCTGGTTACTGTCAGCCGGATTAACCTACTCTTTCTGAGAACCGATGCGAAATGCCGACCGACAATTACTACTGGCGCGGATTCTCGGCGCCCGGAAAGTTTTTTGGCGAGGCGCTTTGCTGGGCGTCGCTTACATTTGCTTCCAAGTCCCGCATCAAGCCCCGGCACAAAGTTTCTCTTCGCGGGAGTACGAAATCAAAGCCGCCTACCTGTATAACTTCATCAAGTATGTCGATTGGCCCAGCTATGGCGACACTATCTCGATTGGCGTGTTGGGCAATGATCCGTTCGGGACAGCACTGGCTCCGCTTAACGGCAAGATAGTCAAAGGCCGGCGACTTCTCATCAAACACCTCGACTCCGTGCGCGAAGCGCAACAGTGTCAAATCATCTTCGTCAGCTCCTCGGAGAAACAGCGGCTCGAGGAGATATTTGAAAGCTTGAGGTCTGCGCGTGTTCTAACCGTTGGCGAAACGCAAGGCTTTGCGGACGGAGGCGGCATCATCAATTTCATTGAGGAGAATAATAAAGTTCGATTTGAAATTAACGCGGAGGCGGCGCGCCGCACCGGATTGAATATTAGCTCAGAATTGCTCAAACTGGCGAGATTGGTGAAATCATAACTCGGGGCGGAGAAATGCCGGCCTTCCGACAAACGACGATCAAGCGCAAGCTCATCGCGCTGATCATGCTGACGAGCAGCGTCGCCCTGCTGGTGGCGTTCGCATTGATGATCGTGAGTGATTACGTCTCCTTTCGCTCAGGAATGGTGCGAGATCTTCGGACGTTGGCCGATGTGATGGGCACCAGCGCCAGTTCAGCTCTTGATTTTGATGACGAAGAATTTGCGACAAAAACTCTGGCTGGACTTATCGCCACCCCAAACATCACCACTGCAGCTATTTACACCGAGGACGGAAAAGTCCTCGCGAGCTATCTTCGCGATAAGCAGTCCGAGCCGCCTCCAGATAAGCCCGGCCCCGACGGATACGGATTCAAAAACGCTTATTTCACTTTTTTTCGTCCGGGCTACCTGAATTTGTTTCATCCAATCAGAAGAGGCGGAGAACGGATAGGTAGCATTTACTTGCAATACAGTTTGCAGGAAATGAACGCGCGTTTGACGCGCTATGCCGGACTGGCCGGTGCGATCGTTTTGGGCGCAGCCTTGATCGCTTTCCTTTTCTCGTCGCGACTTCAGCGAATTATTTCCGGACCGATTCTTTCTCTCGCGCACACGGCAAAAATTGTTTCCGAGCAAAAGAATTATTCCGTGCGAGCGGAAAAGCGTACCGATGATGAGATCGGTTTTCTAATCGACCGGTTCAATGGGATGCTCAGCCAGATCGAAGAGCATGAAAAAGAGATCCAAGAGGTAAATGAGCAACTGGTGCAATCAGAACAGCGAGCCCGTGCTGCCACTCAGGCCAAAAGCCACTTCCTTGCTAACATGAGTCACGAGCTGCGTACGCCGCTCAACGCAATTATTGGATACAGCGAGATGCTTCAGGAAGAAGCGCAGGATTCGGGTCAGGAGAGTTTTATTCCCGACCTCAAGAAGATCAACCGTTCCGGGCGGCACTTGCTCGACCTAA
>Ga0209058_1002201_pt1 | contig 16277 bp, 13 predicted proteins | sample GraSoiAngelo_147_FD_185904 | JGI IMG/M metagenome (GOLD analysis project Ga0209058, IMG submission 185904) | Grasslands soil microbial communities from the Angelo Coastal Reserve, California, USA - 14_1009_05_40cm (SPAdes) (version 2) | ecosystem: Environmental > Terrestrial > Soil > Grasslands ... | reverse complement strand
AGGCGACGCCGCAAGCGAGGACATCCTGCACAGCGCCGGCATCGATCGCGCACGCGGTCTGATCTCGGCGGTGGACAGCGACGAGCGCGCGGTCTACATCGTGCTTGCTGCACGGGCGCTGAACCCGAAGCTGTACATCATCGCCCGCGCCGGATACCCGGAGTCGATAAGGCGCCTGGAGCTCGCGGGCGCCGACCGGGTGATCTCGCCGTACCGCATGGCGGGCCACCTGATGGCGGAGCTCGCCGTGCATCCGGCGATGGTCGACGTGCTCGATACGCTGCACCATGGCGAGTCCGACATCGGACTGGAGGAGGTGCTGATCCAGCCCCAGACCAAGGCCATCGGCAAGACGCTTGCGGACTCCGGCCTGCTCGATTCGTCCGGCGCGAAGCTGCTCGCGGTGCGCCGCCGCGACGGCACGCTCCATGTCAACCCCAGCGCGGACCTGCGCCTGGCGGAAGGCGACCTCATCATCGCGCTCGGCTCCGAGCAGCAGCTGCTGGCCACGGCTTCAATGCTCAACTAGCAGACATGGAATCCCTCGGCCGCCGGCCGCAACTGGTGGCGGCCATCTCGGTCGCTATCGGCGTCGCCATCCTCCTCGCGAAGCTCGTCGTCGGCCTGCTGACGGGCAGCCTCGGCATCATCAGCGACTCCGTCCACTCGCTGGTCGACGTCGTCGCGAGCGGGTTCGCGCTGGTCGCAGTGCGCACGGCGCGCAAGCCTGCCGACACCGAGCACCCCTACGGGCACGGGCGCGCGGAAAATCTGGCCGCGTTCGCCGAGGGCGTGCTCCTCGTGATCACCGCGGTTGGCATCGCGTTCGAGGCGCTGCGGCGGCTCACCGTCGAGGGCGCCGTGGTCGACCCCGCGTGGTACGCGTTCGTCCTTCTGATCGCGACGCTGGTGGTCGAGGCAGGACGCGCCGGCGTGCTTCGACGCGTAGGCAGGCTCGCGGACAGCGAGGCGCTGCAGGCCGACGCGACGAACCGGCTGTCTGACGTGATCTCCACGCTCGGAGTGCTGGCCGGGCTTGCCGGCGTGCGCGCAGGTTTGGCGTGGGCGGACTCTGCCGCCGCGCTGCTGGTGGCGGTCATCATCGCGCGCGCCGCGGTGATGCTGATCTGGCGCTCCGGCGACATCCTCATCGACCGCGCGCCGGCCGGCGCCGAGACGAAGCTGCGTGAGGCGATCCTGCGCGTCAACGGCGTGCGCGAGGTGCGCTCCGTGCGCGTGCGTCGGAGCGGCCCGAACCTGCTTGGCGACGCAAGCGTCGCCACGCGCCGCATGCTCTCGGTCGAGGCCGCGGGCGCGATGATAGACGAGATCAAGCGGGTCGCGCGCACGGCCCTTCCCAAGCTCGAGCTCACCGTGCTCGTCGAGGGCCAGGCGCGATCGAGCGACCTGGTCGAGCGCATCCATGCCACGGCAGCGCGCGACGGCGGCATCCGCGACCTGCACAACGTGACGGTCGAGCGCGAGAGCGACGGCTCGCTGCACCTGAGCATGCACGCCAAGCTGCGCGGCGACATGAGCCTGGCCAACGCGGCCGAGGCCAGCGCGCAGTTCGAGCGCAAGCTCCGCGAGGAGTTCCCCGAGGCGTCGCGCATAGACATCCACCTCGAGCCGCTGGAGCCGACCGTGGTCGCCGGGCAGGACGTCACCGAGCGACGCGCCCAGCTCACGGCTCGCATCAAAGAGGTGGTGGAGTCGCATCCGGAGGTACGCAAGGGCGTGGACGTCGAGCTGAGCGACCGCCACGGGCACATCTACGCGCACGTGGTCGCGGTGCTCGCCGGTGACGTGACGCTCGAGCAAGCGCACCAGGTGGAAACCGACCTCGAGGCCAGGATTCGCGAGGCGGTGCCCGAGGTGCGCGAGGTGGTGGCCCGAGCCACCACATGAGGCCGGGTCGCGTCGAGGACCTTCCCGCCATGGTGCGGCTCTGGGAGCACGAGGTGCTGGCCGGGCGGCGCGATTCGGCGCCCCACGGCAGGTTCTTGCAGCGCTTCCTGTCGGGCTTCGACTGGGAGGCGTGCTCACGCGTCGAGGACGACGCGGGCGGCATGCGCGGCGTCGTGCTGGTGCTGCGGCGCCAGGCCGAGGACGCGACGGTCGCGCGGGTCGAAGCCGCGGTGACGCCGGATATTGATGACGAGCTCCTGCAGACGCTCATCGGCTGGGGAGTCGGACTCGCGCGCGCGGCCGGCGCGCACGTCGCCCAGGTGTGGCGGGCGCGGGGCACCGCGGAGTGGCTAAGCGGCGCCGGGCTGCAGCCGGTGCGTCCGTGGTGGCGGATGGACCGCAGCCTCGATGCTCCGCTACCGCCAGTGTCGCCGGTCGATGGCTACCGCCTGCTCGACTCTGCGAGCGTGCCGCCCGGCGCGTGGGTGGACACGTTCAACCGCTCGTTCGCGGATCACTGGCGTCACACGAACCGAACGGTCGAGGAGCTCCGGCTTGGGCGGTGGCCCGACCTCGAGCTGATGGCCGCCGACGGCGCCGGCAAGCCGGCCGCCATCACGCTCTGCGAGATCGAGAAGTACGAGGTTGACCTTCGCCCGCAGCCCGTCGGTATCGTCGGCTCGGTGGGGACGCTGCCCCGCCACCGCCGGCGCGGGCTGGCCAGGTGGCTCGTGACGGAGTCGCTGACCCGGCTCAAGGCGGCCGGCGCCGTCACCGCCTCCCTCTACGTGGACGGCAAGAACGAGCACCGGGCCCCCGATCTTTATTCGGAGCTCGGTTTCGAGGTTACATTCGACACCACTGTCTGGGAAGCTACGTTCCCGTGAGATCAGGTCTGGCGGCCGCCTTGCTCGTCATGGCGATGGCCGCGCCCGCTTGCAGCCAGCCGGCGACGAACCCGTCCGCCGGCAAGCCGGCCGTCCTGAACGGCAAGCCCAGCGCGCCTCGGCCCTCCCTCGCGGACGCGATCCGCGTCGCGCGCGACCTCGGTCCCGCCGGCGCAACGACGCAGGTCAACCTGAACTTCTCCCTCAAGACCAGGCAGAAGGCGCGGCTCGATGCGCTGCTCGCATCCGGGCGCACGGTGTCGCCAGACGAGTACGCCGCCGAGTTCGGGCCTGACCCGACGCAGGTGAACGCCGCGATCGCACAGCTTCGCGAGTTCGGGTTCGAGCCCAGCTGGGAGCCCGGCTCGCAGCTCATCGCCGTGGACGGCCCGGCGCCCAACGCCGCCGCGCTGCTGGGCGTCGAGATCGACACCTACCGCGAGCCCGACGGCTCGACGTTCTACGCGGCGCTGGCCACGCCCAACCTCACGGGCCCGCTGGCCACGGTGGTGGCCGACGTGGCCGGCCTCGACAGCTACCGCCGCCTGCACGGACACGCCGTGAAGCCAGGCGGCCTCACGGCCACGGACCTCATGGACTTCTACAACATCAGCGCCCTGCGCAAGAAGAACCTCGACGGCACCGGGCAGACGATCGTGTTCCCGGAGATCGAGCTGCTGCCGCAGGCCAACATCAACGACCTCAACAAGTTCGCGATCGAGTTCGGGCTGCCGCCCTTTAGCCAGGTGCTGACAGTCAAGCAGGACGCGAAATGGGGCAAGCCGGAGGCGCCCATCGGCGAGATCGTGCTCGACCTCGAGATCGCGCACGAGATCGCGCCGAACGCCAAGCTCGTGGTGTACCTCGCAGCACCGACGTTCGCGTTCCACAACCGCGCGTTCAGCCAGCTCGTGACCGACCACCTCGGCTCGATAATCTCCGAGAGCCTCGGCATCTGCGAGACGGACACGAGCGTGGCGCTGCGCGACCAGCTTCAGAGCATGGAGGTGCAGGCGCAGGCACAGGGCATGTCGCATTTCGTGGCGACCGGCGACAGCGGCGCCTACGAATGCGGCCAGTCCGAATATCCCGCCGCAAGCTTCCCGTCCACGCTGCCGAATGTGACAGCGGTCGGCGGCACCACCGTGTTCGAGTCGAAGCAGGGCACCTACTTCCAGGAGTACGCGTGGGGCAGCCCCATCGACGAGAGCGGCACCGGCGGCGGCCGGAGCCAGGTGTACTCGCTTCCGAACTACCAGGAGTCGGTCCAGGATGCGAACGGCCACGGTTACAGACAGCTGCCTGACATTTCGGCCGACGCGGATCCGATCACCGGCTATCACATCGTCCTCGGGGGCCGGGACACGCAGGCCGGAGGCACATCCGCCTCGACTCCGTTGTGGGCGGCCGTGATCGCGCTGATCAACCAGGACTTGAAGGCGAAGGGCATACGCGAGGTCGGCTTCGCCAACCCGGCCCTTTACTGGATGGGCGAGAACCGATCGAAGTTCAGCACGCCGCCATTCCACGACATCACCGCCGGCAACAACCTCGCTTACGAGGCCGGGCCGGGCTGGGACTTCGCGACAGGTTGGGGCAGCATGGACGCGGCCGCGCTCGAGGCGGCGTGGATCACTTATATCAAGAGCGGTGGCGCATGAGCGAGGAGCAGCCACTGGGACCGGCGCTGATGCTCTGTCCACACTGCGACAGCACGGTGCCTCAAGGTCATTTCTGCGGGCACTGCGGCGCGCACCTGTCCACAGCCGACCCAAGCAGGCGACACGCGTTCGCTGCGATGCCCAACGAGCCTGTCGTGCACTTCAACGTGATCAGCACGCTGTTCCCGCACCTCCCGCATCGGCGCGGAGGCCCGTTCCGTTGGGCGCTGGTGGCGGGCGCGGTCTTCGTGCTGCTGCTCGTCACGCTGAGCCTCTACGCCCCCGCCACCGCTGCGGCGACCGCGCTCTTGCCCGCCCTCTATCTCCTTTATCTGTATGAGGTAGAGGTTTACGACGAGGAGCCGTGGCTCTTGATCGGCGCGACGGTGCTCGCCGGCGCGGTGCTCGGCTACATCTACGCGACGCTGCTCGGCAGCGCGTCGTCGCAGTTCCAGATCACGGGCGACAACGGAACGAACTTCCTGGTCTCCGCCGTCGGCAGCCCGATCGTCGCCCAGATCCTGATGCTCGCCGGACCCGTCCTTCTGTTCCTGATCCGCGGGCGCAGCTATCGCGAGCCGCTCGACGGCCTCACTTTCGGCGCCGCATCAGCGCTGGGCTTCTCGCTCGCCAGCGAGCTCACGTCGTTGTGGCCGATCATCACCGGGCCGCTGCTGGGCAGCGGGCAGCCTGTCGACTGGGCGCTGCGCCTGCTCCGTCTCGGCATCCTGGTGTCGCTTGTGAACGCGAGCACGACCGCGGTCGTGGCGGCCGCGCTGTGGCTGCATCGTTACGACCTCAAGCGCTCGCAGCGCACGTGGGAGGTGAGCGTACCCGTCACCGTGCTCGTGGCGTTCGGCGTGCAGCTCGTGCTCGGAATGCTCACGTTCGTCGTGCCCGAGCTGGTGGCGCAGGTGCTCGTGTGGGCGCTCGCGGCCGTCGCGCTGATGCTCTACATGCGCCAGGTCATCCATCAGGCGTTGCTTGCCGAAGGATCGCTGCACGAGATCGGGCCGGACTCGCAGTGCCCGGAATGTCACCGCATCGTGCCGACCATGGCGTTCTGCCCGAACTGCGGCGCGGCTCGCGCGGCGGCGCCGAGGTCATCGCGACCCAGGACGGCGGCAACCTGATGGGGCAGGGCTTCTGCGGACGCTGCGGCGCCCCCCTCGCTCCCGGCGCGGCTTTCTGTGGGGTGTGCCGCACTCCGGTCGCACCAGTGTCGGTCGCCTCGTATCAGCAGTACGCCTACCCATACCCCTACGCGCAGCCGCAGGCGCCTCGTATCGGCGGCGCTCGCAGCACTCAGATCGCGGTGGCGGCGGGCCTCGTCGTGATCCTGGTCATTGTCGCGATCGGCGTCGCTTTTCTTGCGTACCGGGCGGTGTCGGGGTCGCACAAGACCTGCACCGCCAACTGCAGCCCAAAGGTGATCACGCCGCTGCCCGCGGCGGCGACCTACCGCAGCAGCGCGTTCAAGTTCGAGGTCGACTACAGCGATACCTGGACCGTCCGCAGCCAGGACGCGAACGGGGTGACGCTCGGCACGAAGCTCGGCCTCGTCAGCGTCGAAGGGATGAAGGCGGGCCAGTCATCCGACCAGGTGATCCAGCGCGTCGTGTCCGCGCTGCCAAGCGCGAGCTGGCAGAGCGTCACGCTCGTCTCCAGCCTCCGCGGCGCGCACCTCGGGGACGTGGACGGCTTGGGGCAGGTCTACTCGGCCAACCTGATCGGGTCCAACTCGAAGGCCGCGGCGGTCAGGTTCGTCGTGATCACAGCCACGAAGGGCTCGGTGACCGTGGTCGTGTTTGCCGTCGACCCGGCCGACCCGACGCACTTCGCTCACGGCATGCCCGAGGGCGTGCTCTTCGATTACATGTGCACGGTGTTCCGGTGGGCTAGCTGAGTCGCGATCGAGCGGGTCTAGCCCTCCGCCTCGGCAGGTAGGTCGAAGCTGATCTCGTAGACGCCGCCGGCCAGACGCGCCTGGTGGATCCAGCCCATCTTGCGGAGCACTCCCAGCATCTGCTGGTTCTCGGGCAAAACGATCAGCGAGAACGTCTTGATGCCGTGCTCGCGCGCGACCTTCGCGAGGATCGTCAGCAGCGCGCTGCCCATGCCGCGGCGCTGAAACTCGTCGACGACCGCGACCGCGGTCTCGGCCACGTTGGTGCCGGAGGCGCGGTCATAGCGCGCGACGCCGACGATTCTTTCCTTGCCGTTGGGCCGGTTCATCGTCGCGACGATCGCGAAGCGATCGTGGTAGTCGACCACCGCCAGCCGGTGCGCCAGGGCGTCGGGCATGCGCTTCAGCGGCGTGAAGAACCGGAAGTACACCGTGCGCTCGGACATCGCCGCCACCGCCTCGTGCAGGAGCGGTTCGTCAGACGGCTCGATGGGCCGGACGTGGACCTTGGTGCCGTCCTTCAGCTCGAGCGTCCGGGGCGCGAATCCGGCGACAGCCACGGTTCGTCCTCACCCCTGATCCCTCTCCCCCCGGGGGAGAGGGTGCCGATATTGCATTGCCGTAACTTAACCTTCCGCGGGAATGAAGCGGAACCTGGCCGTCACCGGCGCTGCGGCGGCGGCCGGCGTGAGCGCGGTCTACAGCCTGTGGTTGTGGGTGTCCAGCTACCTCGGCGACAACTTCCACAACGACTTCACCTTCTATTACGCTGCCGCGCGGCTCGGACTCGCGCACGGCTGGAGCCACCTGTACGACCTGCGCCTGCAGCAGGAGCAGCTCGACGCGATCGGCTCGCACATCACGATCGCGCAGCTGGCGCGCTATGTTAGCCCGCCGCCGCTCGCGTGGCTGGTAACGCCGCTGACGCTGCTGCCGTACCAGGTCGCGTACTGGCTGTGGAGCGCGCTTCTGGTGGGTGCGCTGGTGCTCGCCTGGCACCTCGCGGCGCCGGGCTCGGGCCGCGCGCGCGTCATCTTTCTTGTCGCGGCCATCGGCTGGCTGCCGATCATCTACGGGCTGCAGCTCGGCCAACCGGCACTCTTCGTCGCCGCCGGGGTGGCCGCGTGTTACGCGCTGCTGAAGCGAGGGCGTGACGTCGAGGCCGGCGCGGTGCTCGGCGTGCTGGTGCTCAAACCGCAGCTCGCGCTGCTGGTGCCGGTGGTGCTCCTGGTGAGCGGAAGGTGGCGCGCTTTTGCATCGTCGGTCGTCGTGCTCGCGGTGATCACGGCCGCGTCAGTGGCGGTGCTCGGCCCGTCGGGTGTCACCGACTACGTGGACCGGCTCAACTTCGCCACCACGATCGCGGAGAACCAGGCCCAGACGCTTGCGGGCTGGATCCACAACCTCCAGGCCGCGCGCATCGTCCAGGGCCTGGTCGCCGCCTGGACCGTTGGTCTGGCCTACGGCCTGCGCCGACGTGGCCCGGCCGGGGTGCTGGCCGTCGCGCTCATCGGCGGCCTGGCCGCAAGCCCATACGTCCATTACGACGACCTCGCGATGCTCGGCCTCGCGTGCCTGCTGTTCCTGCGCGCGGCGCGCGGCCGCTGGGTGATCGCTTACGCGATCGCACTGTTCATCGCCGCCGAAGGCTTCCCCGTGTGGCAGGCGGGACCTGTGCTAGCTGGCGAACTCCTCGCTTTGGCCCTTTTTTCAATCCCGGCGCTGAAACATCACCACGGCTATACCGAGCAGGACGACGCCGAACGCGAGCATGATCCCTGCTTCGAGGGGGATCGGCAGCACCTGGCCGTTGATGGTCAGGCCCAGCCGGTCGATGGCCGCGCTCGAGAGACCTGAGTCCGAAAGGACGACGCGCCGCAGCGGGTCGATGCCGTACGAGGCCGGGTCGATTCGAGTGAGGAACGTCATCCACGACGGCAGGTTGGTGAGCGGGAACAGCGCGCCCGACAGGAAGAACATCGGCATCATCAGGAAGTTCATCACGACCTGAAAGCCCTGCAGCGACTTCATCATCGACGCGAGCATCACGCCGAACGCTGAGAGCCCGAAGGCGAGCACGGCCGCCAGCGGAACGATCGCAAGGATGGTGAGGAGGCTCAGCTTCACGCCTACGAACGGCGCGAGAACGAGCAGGATGAGCCCCTGGATCATCGCCTGGGTGGTGCCGCCGAGCGCCTTGCCGATGGCCACCGCCCACCGGTCGATCGGCGCCACGAGCACCTCTTTCAGGAATCCGAACTCACGGTCCCACACGATCGACATCGCGCCGAAGATCGAGGTGAACAGGATCGACATCCCGATGATGCCCGGGAATACGAACTGGATGTAGGACAGGCCGCCGCGCGACCCGAACACCCCGCCGCTGCCCAGCGATGAGCTGAGGCCGGAGCCGAACACCACCAGGAACAGCAGCGGCTGCGCCAGCGAGGCGACCAACCGCCACCGGTCTCGCCAGTAGCGAAGGATGTCGCGGTACCAGATGATGTAAACGGCGCGCAGGCTCGCCGCGCGCGTGTCGATGGGCGCGGGCGCTCGAGGCGCCACCTTCGGTGCTGCCGCTGTTTCGACGCTCATCGCCGCCTCCCCATCCAACGGCTCGCCATGGCCCGCATGCGCTCCCGGTCGCTGGCCTCCTCTTCGCGGATGGCGCGCCCGGTCAACTTCAGGAACACGTCGTCAAGGCTCGGCCGGCGCAGGCTGATCGTGTCCACGGGCACTGTGAGCTCGCGCACCAGCCGCGGCACGAACTTGCGGCCGTCCTGCACTTCCATGCGCAGCGTGCCGTCGTCGCGCGTCGGCACCACGCCGAGCACCTTCTGAATCTCTTCGAGAGCGTCCTCGGGCTTGCTCGAGGTCATGGTCACGACGTCGCCGCCGACCATCGCCTTCAGCTGGTCGGGCGTCCCCTGCGCGACGATCTGACCTTTGTCGATGATCGCGATGCGATCGCAGTACTCGGCCTCGTCCATGTAGTGCGTGGTCATGAAGATCGTCACGCCCGTGCGCGCGCGCAGGTCGTTGAGGTGTGTCCAGATGTTGCGGCGCGTCTGCGGGTCCAGGCCGAGCGTGGGCTCGTCGAGGAACAGGATCTGCGGCTCGTGCAGCATGCCGCGCGCGATCTCGAGGCGCCGCTTCATGCCGCCCGAGTAGGTGCGAACCTGCGAACCCGCGCGGTCGGTCAGTTGCAGCAGCTCGAGCATCTTGTCGATGCGCTCGCGACGGTGCTCGGCCGGGACGCTGTAGATGAATGCGTGGAACTCGAGGTTCTCGCGGCCCGTCAGCTGATCGTCGAGCGACGGGTCCTGGAACACAAGCCCGATGCGCTGGCGCACGCGAGCCGGGTCATGCATGACGTCGATGCCCGCCACGCTCGCCGATCCGGCTGTGGGCTTGAGCAGCGTGCACAGCATCGAGATCGTGGTCGACTTGCCGGCGCCGTTCGGGCCGAGGAAGCCGAAGATCTCGCCCTGCTTGACCTCGAGGTCGATGCCGCGCACCGCTTCGAGCTGGCCGTACTTCTTGACGAGGCCTTTGGCCTCGATCACAGCCTCGCTCATGACTCGTTCAGCCTCCGCGCGTTCTGCATTAAACGGCGCAGCATCTTGTTCAACTGATCCACCTCTGACTTCTTGAAACCGTCCAGCAGGCCCTTTTCTGCCCACTGGAACTCAGGAATGAGACGCGGCAGCACGTGCCTGCTGCGCGGGCCGAGCTCTATGACCACCAGCCTCCTGTCGTCAGGGCTCACGCGTCGCGCGATGAGCTGTTTGCGCTCGAGCCGGTCGAGCAGCCTGGTCATGCCGGCCGCGTCAGTGCCGAGGCGGGCGGCCATCTTGATTGGGCTGGGCTCTTTGAGAAGTCGCGACAGGAGGAGCAGCGCCGCCTGCTGCGACGTGATGCCATGGCTTTCGAAGCGCCTGTCCAGCGCGGTGCGCAGCTCGCGGCCCAGATGGAACACCAGCGTCGATACGGCTTCCTCGTCGCGAGCCTGGACCTTCTCGGTCTGTTGTGCCCCCACCATCGCCAGCTAGTTTAGTTGTCTAGACAGTAATTGTCAAGACAGTCAGTCTTCGCCGTGCCTTCCCTTGCCCTTCACGAACTCGCGAGCGCCTGCCTGCGACTCGCCTGATGTGACCACCTTCACGCCGCCGTCGTACTCGGCCTTGATCGCCTTGGCGAGGCTCAGCGACCACTGCGACTTCGCGCTGCGCCGGTCTGCCCTCACCGCGCCCTGCGGGTGCTGGGCGATCTGCTTAGCGATGACCTTTGCCTCGTCCAGCGCCTGCCCGGCATCGACGAGCCTCTGGACGAGCCCGAACTGCAGCGCCTCGGCGGCCGGCACCGGGCGGCCGGTGAGGATGAGGTCGAGCGCGCGGCCTTCGCCCAGAATGCGCGGCAGGCGGATCGTCCCAAGGTCGATCAGCGGCACCCCGAACCGGCGGTTGAACACGCCGAACGTGGCGCCTCGGCCGGCCACGAGCAGATCGCACCATAGAGCGAGCTCCAGGCCGCCCGCGACCGCGTAGCCCTCGATCGCGGCGATCACCGGTTTGTCGAGCCGCATGCGCGTCGGACCCATCGGGCCCTCGCCCTTCGCGGTGAGTCGCGTGGCCCTCCCCTGCGCCACCTCCTTGAGGTCGAAGCCGGCGCAGAAATTGCCGCCTGCTCCAGTCAGGATCGCCACCGACAGCGAGTCGTCTGCGTCGAACCGCTTGAAGCAGGCGACCAGCTCCGCGGCGGTGGCGGAGTTGACGGCATTCCGGGCGCCGGGACGGTTGATGGTCACGACGGCGATCGGGCCGTCGACCTCGAACCGGGTGGTCAGGAGCTGCGCCTTACGGGCGGTCCGTGGGCTCCGCATCCATGAAGGGGTACCGGTGATCGGTCGGCGGCCCGTACGTCTCTTTGATGACGCGCGGGCTCGTCCAGCGAATCAGGTTCAGGAACGACCCCGCCTTGTCGTTCGTGCCCGATGCCCGGGCGCCGCCGAAGGGCTGCTGACCGACCACCGCACCGGTCGGCTTGTCGTTGATGTAGAAGTTGCCGGCGGCGTTGATCAGCGTCTCGGACGCTGTGCGGATCGCGGCGCGGTCGCGCGCGAACACCGCCCCCGTGAGCCCGTACGGACTCGTTCTGTCGCACAGCTCCAGCGTCTCTTCAAATTTGCCGTCCGGGTACGGATAGACCGTGAGGATGGGGCCGAACAGCTCTTCCTTCATGAGCTTGAAGTCGGGGTCGCTCGTCTCGATCACGGTCGGCCGCACGAACCAGCCGACCGAGTCGTCGCCGCTACCGCCGGCCACAACCTTCGCGGCGTCGCTCTTATTCGCGTAGTCGATCGCGGCCATGTGCTTGGCGTAGGCCTTGCCGTCGATGACCGCGCCCATGAAGTTGCGGAAGTCCGCGACGTCGCCCTGCGGGATTGCCTCCACCAGGTCCGCCATGTCAGAGCGCATGTCCTTCCACATCGCCTGCGGGACGTACGCGCGCGACGCGGCCGAACATTTCTGGCCCTGGTACTCGAAGGCGCCGCGCACCAGTGCTGTTCGCAAAGCGGTCACATCCGCCGACTCGTGGGCGACGACGAAGTCCTTGCCACCGGTCTCGCCCACCAGTCGTGGGTACGTGCGGTACTTGTCGATGTTCTCGCCGACGGTCTTCCACATGTGCTGGAACACCTCTGTGGAGCCCGTGAAGTGGATGCCCGCCAGCTCGGGGTGACGCAGCACGCGCTCCGAGATCTCCGACGGGCTGCCGCTCACCATGTTGATCACGCCCGGCGGCAGGCCGGCCTCGGCGAACAACTCCATCAGGAAATGCGACACGAGCAGCGTTTGCGTCGCCGGCTTGAACACCACGGTGTTACCCATGAGCACCGGCGCGGTCGGCAGGTTGGCGGCGATTGATGTGAAGTTGAATGGGCTCACCGCGAAGACGAAGCCCTCGAGCGGCCGGTACTCGAAACGGTTCCACGCGGTGGCGTCGTTGTACGGCTGCTGGCGCAGCAGCTGGTCGCCGAAGTAGGCGTTGAAGCGCCAGAAGTCGATGCTCTCGCAGGCTGAGTCGATCTCGGCCTGGTGCACCGTCTTCGACTGACCGAGCATCGTCGCGGCGTTGATGGTGTCGCGCCACGGCCCCGCCAGCAGAGACGCCGCGCGCAGCATGACCGCAGCTCGCTCGTGATAGGCGGTGGCCGCCCACATGCGCCTCGCCTTCAAAGCCGCGTTGATCGCGTCGTCGAAGTCCTTGACCACCCCGACCGCGTATCGCCCGATGCTCAGCTCCTTGCGGTGAGGCGCACGCAGGTCGCCCTTGCCGTTGCCCGCGCGGTGCTCGCCGCCGATCGTCATTGGGATCTCAGTCCGGGCGTCGGTGAGCTCGGCGAGACGGCCCTTGAGGCTCTTACGATGAGGATCGCCCGGCGGATATTGGCGCACCGGTTCGTTGGTCGGACGCGGAACCTCGAAATGTCCGTCGGCGGTCATGCCTCAAGGGTAACCCCTGCCCGTATCGACAGAAGTACCCGCCGTCCAGGGAGGCTTCGCGGTGCTCGAATACAGCCCAGGCCAGCTAATAGAGACTGCCGCGCCCGAGCGTGTCGCACGCACCGTGGCTCTGCTGCGGCGGCGCGGCTACGCATTGTCGCCTGCCCGATTGGGCGCGATGTGCGCGGGCGGTGCACTGCCGGAGCAAGAGGTCCGGCGCGCGGTGGCGGCGTCGCATGACCTGACCATCGTCCACGACCTCGTGGTCGAGCGCGACCACATGCCGCGGCTGGACGAGATCCGCGCCCGCGCGGACGGGCACAGCGCCGCGTCGCCCGAGTACGTGGCGATGACGCGGCGATTCGTACACGCGCTGGTGGCGGCCGCGCCGTTCGTGCGCAGCGTGTGGATCGCCGGGTCGCTCGCCAGCGGCGGCTTCCGCGACTCCGACGACGTCGACCTGAACCTGGTGGTCGATGACGGCCACCGTCACCTCGCGTACGTCGCGGTCAACGCGCTTGGCCTGGTGCACGCGATGCGACATCGCGGCAAGCCTGTGGACGACCTCACCCGGCGCCCAATCGCGTCGCGCCTCATGACCGCGAACCTCATCCTCGAGCACTCGCAGCTCGCACCGCTCGCACGCCAGGACGAAGGCATGGCCTTCGAGCTCATGGTGTCGCAGCCGGTCTTCGGATTCGAATTGTTCGAGCAGATCGTGGCGCTCAACCCCGAGCTGACGCGGCATTTTCCGCAGCTCGCCGAGAAGATGGCGCCGTTCCCGATCGACGCGCCACGGGCGACGCTGCCGCGCTGGATGTATCCCGCGATGCTCGACGGCGCCGCCCGAATCTTCGGCAGCGCTGCGTGGCGCTACATGCAGTGGACACGCAGGCACCGGCCGGAGGCGCTGGCACGCGTCGCATTCGTACGCGAGACGATGCGGCCCTACACGCTGTTCGACTCGTGACCGCAATCACGACCGTCTTGATCATCGTGCTGGCGTCGACCAGCGTGCTGCTGCTGGCGTTCGGAATGAACCTGCTGTACCTCACCTGGCGCGCGAGCCGCCTGCGGCCCCCGCGGCATGATCCAGCGCCGCGGGGCACGGAGCAGCTGGTCTGCGTGCAGATTCCGATCTACAACGAGCGATACGTCGCGGCGCGCGTGATCGACGCGGTCTGCGCGATCGAGTGGCCCGCCAATCGCCTCGAGGTGCAGGTGCTGGACGACTCCGACGACGAGACTGCTCCCATCGTCGACGCGCGAGTCGCGCGGTGGCGTCGACGTGGCCTTCACGTGACCCACGTGCGCAGGCAGAAGCGGACCGGCTTCAAGGCCGGCGCGCTCGCGCACGGCTTGACGCTGACTCAAGCGCCGTTCATCGCCATCTTCGACGCCGACTTCGTGCCGCCGGCCGACTTCCTGCGCCGGACGATGGGCGTCTTCGCGGACGAATCGATCGGTTTCGTGCAGGCGCGCTGGGGCCACCTCGACGAGGGCTACTCGTGGTTCACGCGGCTGCAGGCGCTGGCGATCGACTTTCATTTCCTCGTCGAGCAGGCGGTGCGCTCCGCGCGCGGCTACTTCACGAACTTCACCGGCACGGCCGGCGTGTGGCGGCGCGCCGCGATCGAGAGCTCGGGCGGCTGGAGCGCGGCCACGCTCACCGAGGACCTCGACCTCAGCTACCGCGCGCAGCTGCGCGGCTGGAAGGCCGCCTACCTCGAGGACCTGGTGGTGCCCGAGGAGCTTCCGGTGTCGATCGATGCGTATCGCCGGCAGCAGTGGCGCTGGGCCACCGGCAGCTTCCAGGGCGCGTTCCGCCTGCTGGGTCCGGTCATGCGCAGCCGCAACCGGCGCGTGGTCAAGGTGCAGGCCTCGATCCACCTTCTGTCGTACGCGGTCGGCCCGCTGATGCTGCTGCAGCTCTTCTGCTACCCATGGTTGGTGTTGGGCCCAGGCAGGTTGGCCCACGCATGGGCGCTGCCGGCGATCGCTGTGTGGGTCAACATCGTCGGCGCGTCGCCGTGGGTTGGATTCATCGTCGCCCAGACGCGGCGCGGGCGGCCATGGTGGTCGGGCATCCCGGCGCTGTTCTGCCAGGTGGTCGGCGCGGGCATGAGCTTCACCGTCGTCCTCGCCCTGATCCGCGCGGTGCGCGGCGGCGGCGAGTTCCAGCGCACACCGAAGTACCAGATCGTGCGACGCGGGCAGGAATGGCGGCACCAGGCCTACGTGCGCGCCGGCGATCCGCGCGCGATCGGTGACGCCGTCGCGGGCTTCGGCGCGCTGGCTCTCGTGGTGCCCGCGATCCTCGCTCGGCAGGGGCTCATCGCGCTGTACGCCTGCGTCTTTGCGGTGGGGTTTCTGACCGTCGCGACCATGACCGGCATCGAGTTCCTCGAGGTCATGACGCTGCGCAGCCTGGGGCTGCGCGCGCTGGCCCGCATGCGCGGCGCTGCGCCGGCGATCGGGCTGCTGCTCGCGGCGACACTTCTCCTGCTCGCCGCGGCGCAGATGCCGCAGCCGTTCGAGGACGGCTTCGGGCACTGGCTCATTGCCGCCAACCTCGCGGCCACTGGCCACCTGCACGACCCGCTGTTTGGAATGGAGGACACGTGGCTGCCCGGCTACAGCTTCATCGCCGCGGCGGTGCTGCGCGTGTTCGGCCTCTGGCACATCGGCATGCTGCGCGTGATGGGCGTCGCCTTCGGCGTGCTGACGCTCGCCGCCGTCTACCGCCTCGCCGCCAACAAACGCCAGTCGCGCCTTGCGGTCGCGCTGCTCGCGCTGAACCCGATCTTCCTGTTCACCGCCAGCACCACGGTCGTCGAACCGATGCTCACCGCGCTGCTGACCGGCGCGGGCCTGGCCGCCACGCGCTCGCGATGGAAGCTAGCGGCAGCCCTCGCCCTGCTCGCATGCGCAACATCGACAAAGGCGTGGATCTTCGCCGGAGTTGTAGCGGGTTTGTGGCTGGTAGAACAGCTCGTGCTACTGCTCCCGAGGCGTGGCACGATGCCCTCCCCGCTAGCGGGGAGGGCCAGGGTGGGGGGAGCAGCGTCGGCACGGCCGACAGCAGCAATGCCAGCAGTCCTGGCACTTCCGATGGCAGCACTGCTCCTGCTCCCGTTCGCCTCCAACTCAATCGGCCGCGGCGCCCAGGAGGTCGCGTCCGCGATCGCGCGTGGCAGCGTCCCCGGCGACCCGCTTGCCCGCACTGCCGAGCTCATCACCAACCTCGGCCTGGCCGCCCTGCCCCTCTTCGTCATCGGCTCCATCGGCCTGGTGATCGCGGCGCGCAATCCCACACCGGCCCTGCGCTTCGTCCACGCCCCGGCGCTCATCTACTTCGCCGCAGTCGTGGTGCTGGTCGCCGCGGGGGTGTACACCGGCAGCCACCGCT
>Ga0209058_1002199_pt1 | contig 16283 bp, 15 predicted proteins | sample GraSoiAngelo_147_FD_185904 | JGI IMG/M metagenome (GOLD analysis project Ga0209058, IMG submission 185904) | Grasslands soil microbial communities from the Angelo Coastal Reserve, California, USA - 14_1009_05_40cm (SPAdes) (version 2) | ecosystem: Environmental > Terrestrial > Soil > Grasslands ... | reverse complement strand
TGGAGCTGCACGGTGGCCGGGTCGAAGCATTCAGTGAAGGGCCCGGGCGCGGGAGCGAGTTCGTCGTTCGGCTCCCCCGTATCCCGTCCGCCAAGGCCATTGAATCTCAGTCGGTGCTCCGAGTGGTCGGCAACGTCTCGGCCACCCGGTGAGCTGTCCAGGGATAGCGATACCGCAGGCCATCTATCCCCAGTCGTCCAGTTATGCACGGGTGTGGATAACCCTGTTGGTAAGATCGGAGATCATGGCGACAAGATACTGAAAATACTGATCTTATAGACAAGACAAGGAAACCTATGATCGCGCTCGTTGGAGCCACGCTGATCGATGGGACCGGGCGTCCTCCGGGTGAGGCAGCCACCGTCATCGTCGATGGGAACCGGGTGACCAGCGTCGGTCTCGCAAGGACCACGACGGTCCCGCCCGGCGCGACAGTCATCCCAGCGCGGGACAAGTTCCTCACACCGGGGCTCGTGGACATGCACGTGCACGTGCACACCCCGGACAAGTGGCACCCGGAGCTCTTCCTCGCCGCTGGCGTCACCACCGTGCTCGACCTCGGCGGCCAGCTCCGTGACGTTGCGGGGTATCGCTCGGTCGTCGAGTCTGGAGCCAGGCCCGGCCCGCGAATCCTCTTTACCGGGCCGATGCTGGAGGAAGGCGAGATGTACCCGGGATTCGCCGGTTTCTGCCGTCGGTTCGATGCGACGCGCACCGAAGCCGAGGTCGACGCGCTCGCCGACGCGGGCGTGGACGGGATCAAACTTTACGTTACCGTGCGTCCCGATACGGCCCGCCGCGCCTGCACGCGCGCGCACGAGCGCGGCCTGCCCGTCTTCATGCACCAGCACGCCACCTGGGGCGCCGAGGCCGCGCTCGCCGGTGTCGACTCGGTCGAGCACCTCAACGTTTTCGGGCAACTCGCGCCTGAAGGCTTCTGGCTCGCGGAGCCCGCGAAGCTCAATCCGTTCGAGTACGGCGGCTGGCTCTGGCGCTGGCTTGGCGACCTCGATCCGAGCTCCGACGCGGTCCGCCGTCTCTACGACGGCTTGATCGACGCCGGCACCGCCCTCGATCCGACGCTGGTCCTGTACGCCGCACGCCCAGGCGCGATCGGAGACGACGTCGGCGACGCGTCGATGGACGATCCCGAGAGCACGCGACTTCTGCCGCTCCTGCCCCCGAGGGTGGCGAAGGAGCTCGTCACCCGATGGTCCGAACGCCGCGGCGCCGCACGGGGCGCTTCCGAGCCCGCGAAGCATCGGATGCGGCGGGCGTGGGACAACATCCTCGCGCTCGTCGGCGGCTTTCAGCGGGCGGGCGGAATGGTTCTCGCGGGAACCGATTGTCCGAACGTCGCCATCGTCTCCGGCTTCTCGCTCCACCGCGAGCTCGAGTTGCTGGTGCGGGCGGGGCTCTCACCGATGGAGGCGATCGTGGCGGCGACGCGGCGTCCGGCCGAACGGCTGGGCAAGCGCGACGTCTTCGGCACTATCGCGCCCGGGCGCGCCGCCGATCTGCTCCTGCTGGCCGCCGACCCGCTCGCCGACATTCGGAACATCCGTCGGATCGAGCGCGTGATCGCGGGCGGAATCGTCCATGAACCCGGCAAGCTACTCGAAGGACTCCGGTCGGGCTGAGGGGGGACGCCTCGGCGCGCGCGCTATCCCGTCGCCGCCTGGGCTGGCGGCTCGTGGACGCTGACTCGGGTCAGGGGTCTCTTCGCCCCGGTTCCGCGATTGACCCAGTAAAAACAAGTCTGCGCGTGGGCGACGACGACCGGTGTCAGGTCGCTACTGCACAGAGGGCAGACGAACACGGCGGGGTCCGATCGAGAGATCCAGCCGAGCCGGTAGGTGTTCTGGCATCGCTGACAGGGAACGGCGTGCTGGCTGCAGCAGAGGAATAGGATTGCCTTCGCGTCGGGGTCGCGAAAGTCGACCTGCCCCGAGGCGCGGGGAACCGCAATCCATCGGTCGACCCGAAGCTCCGCGTCCGCGTCGGTCCGGATCCTCCGATCGCCCTGACGCCGCTCCGGTCGATGTCCGTCGGTTTGCACTCGCCGGTCGGTGAACCGACGGTCGACGACCACCTGTACCGTGGGATCTTCCGCAAACGTTTGGCTCAGCGACCGACCCGTGTTCTGTCCGGATCTCGGGACCACGATGAGCAGGGAGCGCTCGCCGTCTTGCATACCGGTTCTCCTTTGGTGAGGGTAAATCTTACTCCCAGGGTTCGGAGAAACCAGCAAGAAGTATCAGCGGTCGATCAGCCGGCCCACGCCCGATGGACGGTACCCACCGCCGCCCGCAGAGCACTGCGGATTGTGTCCCGATCCGCGCTCACGTCGCCGAGCAGGACGATGTAGCCGACCGGCGTGCTGCCTAGAAAGGCGATCCCGGTGCCGCTGGCGAACTGCGCCATCGGGAAGGTTCCCCGGCGCAGCCTCGGGCCACGGAGCTCAAGCTCGCGCCCGAGTATGGCCGCCAGGGCCGAGAGCGGCTCGGGGGCAATCTTTCCGGGCAGCTGGGCGGCGATCAGGAGCCCGTCGGGGGCGACGATGAGCCCGCCGGTGATGTGATCGAGGGCCACGAGCGCGCCCAGCAGGCTGCGGAAATCGCGACCGAGGGCCGGCCGGGCGTCGATCGTGGAGCTCACGGTGTTGCCGGTCTGAGCCATCACGCCACCCGATTCGGGGCCGCCTGGCGCGATAGCTCGGAGCGGCAATTGACCCACACCCGCTCCAGGTGGGCGAGCGCGGTCGCCACCTTCGCGTCACCGCTGAACGAGAGCGTGAGGACCGTTTCGCCGTCGGCACGGAGGTACGTCGTTTCGGCGGCGCCCTCGATGACGGCGTGATTCAGCGAATCGCCGAGCCCCGCTCGCGCGAGCATCACGGACGCAATTCGCGCGAGCTTCGTGGCACGGGCCGCGACCTCCTCCGTCAGCAATCCCCGAGGTTGTGCGAAGATCACCGTCGCGTCGGCCCGCGCCAGCAGCGTTTCGCGGCTCTCGGCGGGCAGGCGCAAGCGGTCCGCGCGAATCGCGCTTTGCTCGAGAGAGCGGGGGCGCTTCGGGGCGGCGCTCGCCGGAAGACTTCGGACGACGTCGAGCACCGCCTGGGCCTCGGGGAAGTCCGGATAGCGCGCCAGCGCCCGCGTCACGAGATCGGTGCAGGCTCCCGTGTCGCCTTCCTCGAGCGCTATCCTCGCGAGGCCCAGCAGTGCCCGCGGGTGGGTCGGCTCGAGCGCGAGCACCCGCTCGAACGAGGTCCGGGCCTTGCCCATCTCGCGGAGCATCGCGTGAAGCGAGCCAGCCAAGAGGTGCCCGACAACGTTGTCCCGATCGAGGAGCAGCCCCCTGGCGACCAACGCCGCGGCCTCCTCGAATCGTCCCTCGTCCCGAAAGCGTGTGGCTCGCCGGAAGACCTGCACGCTCGTCCGGAACCGCCGCTCGCCTCGGACCGTATGCCAGATGCGCGCCAGAATCATGCTCGCCTTTCGAAGACCTTCAAGTTCTTCGCCACGTTCGGCGACCGCCAGGGACGTCTGAGCCGTCGCGCCCTTGACCATCGTGCGCCAGGCTGGCACGGCACAGTTATGACAGAACTTGTCAAATGATCGGACCAGTTGTCACGAAGTGAGTCCGGACGACGAGCCACGCCGCGTTACCGCCGCGTTTGTTCGAGTCTAAACCCGCGCCCCACCGACCCTAACCCTGGCAGACGTGTTGCACTGAGGCACATATGACGGACACGGAGGCTGCGCCTGATGGGCAAAGTGATGGTTGTGGACGACGCATACTCGGAGCTCCAGGTCATGGAGACGATCCTCCGATCGGGGGGTCACGACGTGCTGACGTATCTCGACGGCGAGCAGCTGGAGGAGAAGATCGTCAAAGAGCGGCCAGACGTCGTGCTGCTGGACATCGTGATGCCGAAGCGGAACGGCTTCGAGGTGCTCCGCAGTCTGCGCAAGGACGAGCGCACCAAGCAGACGCGCGTGGTCGTGGTCAGCTCGAAGAACCAGGAAAGCGATCGCGTCTGGGGCATGCGCCAGGGTGCGGACGAGTACCTGCCGAAGCCCTTCACGTCCGAGCAACTCCTCACGATCGTCCGTCGGTTTCTCAAATGACGACGAGTTTGCTCGACAGCTCCGCGGCGGTTCGGGCGTGCGTGTTCACGCTCGCCGGCGAGCCGTTCGCGATCGACGTCACCCAGGTGCGGGAGGTGGCGATCTTCGAGGACTGGACGACGGTGCCGCTGGCCCCGCCGCACCTCGTGGGCGTGGCGAACCTGCGCGGCGATATCGTGCCCATCGCCGACCCGCGCGTGGTGCTGGGGCTCGCGGCGCGCCGCAGCGGGCGCAAGCTCCCGACGCTGATCATCGAGGCCGAGGGATTCGAGGTGGCACTGGTCATCGACGGGGACGTCAGCCTCGAGGCGTTCGGCGGGATCACGACGCTCGACGAGTCGAGCCCGCCGCCCTACGCGCAGTGGGCGCTCGGGCTTCTGCCCGACGGCGAGCGGCTCGTGCCGTTGCTCGATCCGGGTCGGATCCTGCGCGCGCTCCGGGAAGAGCGCAGAGAGGAGAGATGACGATGAAACGGCGGACGGTGCTCCAGATCCTTTCCGGGGCGGTGGTCGGTGGTGTGGGCCGGGACTGCCTGACCGCGTGGGCGCAGGTGCCCGCCCGAAGCACTCTCGAGCCGCGCGTCATCGGCGCTCCCGGCGTAAACGCGAAGGATATCAAGATCGGCATGAGCGCCGCCTTCCGGGGGCCTTCCGCGGGGCTCGGCATCGAGCTCTACCGCGGGGCGCAAGCCTGCTACGCCGACGTCAACCAGCGTGGCGGCGTGCACGGGCGCACGATCTCGGTGGTCGCGCTCGATGACGGCTACGACCCGACGCCGTGCATCAAGAACACGATCGAGCTCGTCGAGAAGGAGCAGGTCTTCTTCCTCTCGAACTACGTCGGGACGCCCACGCTCACGCGCGCGCTGCCGGTGATCAAGCGCTACGCCGACCGCCAGGTGATCCTGGTCGGCAACTTCACCGGCGCCCAGCCGCAGCGCGAGGAACCCTACAGCGAGCAGGTCTTCAACATCCGGGCCTCGTACCGCCAGGAGATGATGGCCCTGGTCGACCGCTTCTGGCAGGCCGGCGCCCGCAAGTTCGGCGTCTACTACCAGATCGACGCCTACGGCCGCAGCGGGACCGACGGCGTGGCCCGCGGCCTCGCGCAGCGCGGGACCAAGATCGTCGCCGAGGCGACGTACCGCCGCCACGACAAGTTCGAGGACAACATGAGCCCGGCCGTGCAGGCGCTTCGCCGGGCCGGCGTGGACGTAGTGTTGTGCACCGGCTCCTACCAGGGCTGCGGCGCGTTCGTCCGGACCGCGCGTGACCTCGGCTGGACCGCGCCCATCTCCAACGTCTCGTTCGTCGGCTCCGAGGCGATGCTGAACCTGCTCCTCAAGCACGGCCAGGCCACCGCGCGCGACTACACCCAGGCGCTCGTCAACTCGCAGGTGGTGCCGAGCTACGACGACGTGAGCCTGCCCGGCGTCGCCGAGTACCGCGCGCTGATGGAGAGGCACAACCCACAAGTGCCGGAGGCGCTGCGCGACGCCAAACACGCGCCCGAGGGCCTCAGCTTCCGCAGCCTGGAAGGCTTCGTCAACGCCAGGGTGATCGTCGAGGCGCTGCGCCGCACCGGACCGAGTCCGACGCGCGTGGGCTTCCGCCAGGCGCTGGAGTCGCTCAAGAGCTTCGACCTCGGGATCGGCGCGCCGCTCACCTTCGGGCCGGAGCGGCACCAGGGGCTGGACAACGTGTACTTCACTAGTGTCGTGAACGGACGATGGGCCCCCATCACTGACTGGGCGGCCGCGGTGAGAGTATGAACAAGCCACGCAAGCTGCGATTCGGGCTGCTTCCGAAAATCATCCTGTTCCTGGCGGCGACGCTCGTCCCGCTGGCGTCGATCACCTGGTGGATCTCCGTGCAGGCGCTGACCACGAACCTGACGGAGGAGTTCACTTCCAAGGGCACCGCCATCGCGAAGAGCCTGGCCAGCTCCGGCGTCGACCTCTTGCTCACACGCGACGCCTCGACCGTGCAGGGGATCGTCGACCAGTTCGGCGCCATCAACGGCGTGAAGTACGTCATGGTGTACGACCCGCAGAGGACGCTGGTCGCCCACACCTTCTCACCGCTGGTGCCCGTCGGCATCGTCGAAAAGAACCTGGTGCCCGGGGAGGCGGCACAGCAGATCAGGGACATCGCGTATCCGGACCCGGTCACGGGCGCGATCCAGCAGATCATCGACATCGGCGTGCCCGTGCTCGCGGGCCAGCTGGGGACGATCCGCGTGGGGATGGACCGATCGATCATCACCGCCGTCGCGGCTCGGTCCGGCCAGTACCTGCTGCTCATCTTCATCGGCGTCGCGGTGCTCGCGGTCCTCGCCGGCGTGGTCTTCGCCCACCACATCACCAAGCCGGTGACGCAGGTCGTCCGGGTGGCCGAACGCGTGGGCCAGGGCGACCTTTCCAGGCTCGCGACCGTGAAGTCGCGCGACGAGATCGGGCAGCTCGCGACGACGTTCAACGACACCGTCGTGCGCCTGCGCTCGCTGGTGCAGACCGAAGCGGAGCGTGACGAGGAGCGGCGCAAGCGCGAGGAGCTCCAGCGCAACATCACCCGCTTCCTCGACATCGCCACCGAGATCGCGCGGGGCGACCTCACCCGGCGCGGCCAGGTGACCTCGGACGTCCTCGGCAGCGTCGTCGACGCCATCAACGTGATGGTCGAGGAGCTGGCGACCCTCATCGACGACGTGCGCGAGGCCGCGCATCAAGTGTTGACGAGCGCCACGGAGATGATCGGCGCCATGGAGACGACGGCCGGCGGCGCCCAGACACAGTCGCGGGAGGCGGTGGGCGTGAGCGACGCGATGGAGGCGCTCACCCGCTCGATGCGCCGGGTCGCCGAGGACGCCGAGGCGTCGGCCGCGGCGGCCAACCTCACGCTCGAGTCGGCGACCAAGGGCGAGGGCGCGGTGCGGGCGAGTCTCTCCGGCATGCAGCGGATCCGCGGCGAGGTGCAGGGGATCTCGAAGAAGGTCAAGAGCCTCGCCGACCGCTCGCTCGAGATCTCCGAAATCGTCAACACGATCGAGGACATCTCGTCGCAGACGAATCTCCTGGCGCTCAACGCCGCCATCGAGGCCGCGGGCGCCGGCGAGTTCGGCCTGCGTTTCGCCGTCGTCGCCGAAGAAGTCCGAAAGCTCGCCGAGCGTTCCGGCAAGGCGGCCAAGGACATCGTCGTGCTCATCAAGGCGGTGCAGGCCGAGACGCAGCAGGCGGTGGTGGCGATGGAGGGAGGCACGCGGGAAGTGGAAGCGGGCTTCAAAGTCACCGTCGAGGCCGGCGAGCGCCTGCACCAGATCGGCGAGATCTCCCAGAAGTCGGCGGCGCTCGCTCGTGACATCTCGCAGACGACCCAGGAGCAAGTACGCGACGTCGAGAGCGGCGCGGTCGCTGTCCAGTCCATCGCAGGGGTGGCGGTCGAGACCGAGAAGGCCGTCCTCGAGACCCGCAAAACGATGGACCAGGTGGTTCGCGTGGCTCAGGCCCTCACGTCGAGCCTCTCGCGGTTCAAGCTGGCCACCTGAGGTGTCATCGACTGGAGACACAGCGTGGCTGACGGCGACCGGCAGTTCCTGCTGAGCGTCTTCCTGATGGAGGCGTGGGACACCCTCGCCGCCGTCGAGGACGGTCTCGCCGCGCTGGGGCGCTCGTCGGGCATGCCGGCGGCGGTCGAGCACCTGGTCGTGGTGACGCATCGGCTGCGCGGCTCGGCGGCGCTCAGCGGTTTCCCCCAGGTGGCGGCGCTCGCCGCGGCGATGGAGGAGACGGTTGAGCGGACGGCGGCCTCGCCGGCCCAGGATCAGCGTGCCCTCGCGGCGTTGTCCGACCTGGTGCTCTCGCTCAAGACGGCGCTCGACGTGATCGGCGTGACCGGTGTCGAGGATGGGGAGGCGATCGCCGAGGCGCTCGATCGTATCGTGCCGGCGGCGCCGGCCGAGCCGGACACGGAGACGACGCGGCGGCTCACCGAGCTGGACCGCTTCTTCATCGATCAGCCGGACGTACTCGAGTACTTCGTCCCGGAGGCGATCGAGCATCTCGAGTCGATGGCCCAGTCGCTCGTCGCGCTGGAGGACGATGGCTCGACCGACGCCGAGGTCGCGACGCTGTTCCGGGCGGTCCACACGCTCAAGGGCGCCGCCTACACCGTCGGGTGTGGAATGATCGGTGACCTCGCGCATCGCATCGAGGACATGCTCGGCGAGATCCGCGAGCACCGGCGGCCCCTCGGCCGGGGGGCGATCGAGACGGTCTTCGTCGGGCTCGACGCCCTCAGGCTTCTCGTGCGGAGCGGCGAGGACCCGGCGGACGGGCGGGCCGCCGCCTACGAGAGGGCAATGGCGGTGCTTGCGGCGTTGCCGGCGCTCGAAGCGCCGCTGACCGACACGCCCGCGATGGCGGAGACCGTCCTCGAGCTCGTGCCGGAGAGCGCCAGCGCGCCGCGCGAGTCGGTCGTCGCCGAGGCGGCGCCCGGGCTCGAGCCGGTGGTCGCGTCGCGCGCTTCCGCGCCCGCGCGGTCGCCGCGCGAGGCGGGCGCGCGGAGGTTTCGTCCGAGCATCCGCGTCAGCCTCGACCGCCTCGACGCGCTCATGAATCTCGTCGGCGAGCTTGTGATCACGCGGAGCCGGCTGGAACGCCACTTGATTCAGCTCGAGCAGGCCGGCGAGCTCCTGTCGTTCACCCAGTCACGCATGACACAGACCGTCGCCGAGTTCGAATCCAAGTACGCGAACCGCTTCCTGCCGTCCGCCGAGGCGACGGGGTACGGAGATCCGTCCGACCGGAGCGCAGCGTCGGGGGCGCCGCTGGGAGACGTGTTCGCCGAGCTCGAGTTCGACCGCTACGACGACTTCAACTTGCTGGCGCGCCGGGTGGGCGAGATCTCGAGCGACCTCGCGGAGATCCAGCTCCAGCTGGGCGGGCTCGTGCGCGTCGTGCGCGAGGACGCGGGCGGCGTCCAGCGACTCAGCGGCGAGCTGCGTGGCCAGATCACCCGCGCGCGCATGGTGCCCGTCGGCCGCCTCTTCGGGCCGTTCGACCGCGTGGTCCGGGAGGCGGCGCGGGCGGCCGGCAAGAGCGTCGAGCTCGAGGTCAGCGGCGAGACGGTCGAGATGGACACCACGATCGTGGAGCTGATGGCCGACCCGCTGATCCACCTGGTGCGGAACGCTGTCGCCCACGGCATCGAGACGGAAGAGGTCCGACGCCAGCAGGGTAAGCCGCCCCAGGGCACGCTGCACCTCGGCGCCGCGCACAAAGGCGGGTCGATCTACATCGAGGTGGCGGACGACGGCCGCGGCATCGACCTCGAAGCCGTCAGCGAGGCCGCGCGCCGCGGCGGTTTTCTGACGGCGGAGACGCTCGCGCGACTCGGCGAGCGCGACATCCTGGATCTGATCTTCCTCCCGGGCCTCACCACCGCGGCCTCGGTAACCACCGCCGCCGGCCGCGGCGTCGGCATGGACGTCGTGCGCACGAACGTCGGCCGCCTCGGCGGCGAGATCGAAGTCCAGACCGAGGCCGGCCGCGGCACCCGCTTCAGGATCCGGCTGCCGCTGACCGTCGCCATCTCCGACGCGCTCATGGTGCAGGTGGGGCCGGAGACGCTTGCGATCCCGGTGCCGGCGGTGAAGAGCGTCGTCCACGTCCGGCCGGAGGAGATCCGCGCCACGGACGGCGCCGAGTCGGTCGAGATCGACGGGGGGTCAGTGGATCTCGTGCGTCTCGATCGCCTGCTCCGGATCCCGGGCCGCGGCGCCGACGGACCCCTGTCGGTCGTCACGCTCCGCACCGGACGGAAGACCCTGGCCGCGGTGGTGGACGAGTTCCTGCGCAAGGAAGAGATCGTCATCAAGAACCTCGGCACCTTCTTGCAGGGCGTCGGCCCGTTCTCCGGAGCCACGGTGACCGGCGAGGGGCATGTCATCCTGCTGCTCGACGCCCTGAAGCTCCTCGAGATGAGCGTGGCCGCGCCGGCGACCCGGGCCGGCGACGCGGGCGGCGAGTGCGGCGTGTTCGGCGCCCCCGCTCCCGACGGCAGGCGCTGCGTCCTGCTCGTGGACGACTCGGTCAGCGTGAGGAAGTTCGTGGGCGGCATGCTCGAGCGGGCGGGCTTTCGCGTCGTCGTCGCGCGGGACGGCGCCGAGGCGCTGCAGCAGCTCGGCGAGCACACCGTCGACGTCGTTGTCACAGATCTGGAGATGCCGCGCCTCAACGGCTACGAGCTGATCCGCGACCTGAACCGGGAGCCGACGACGAGGGACCTGCCCGTCGTGGTGTTGACCACCCGCGCGGGCGCCAAGCACGTGGATCTCGCGCGCGAGCTCGGCGTGGAGCACTACGTCGCCAAGCCGGTCGACGAGGCCAGCTTCGTCCAGCTCGTCGAATCCCTGGCGGCCCCGATCCGGGCGGGGGTCTGAGGCGATGCCACGCGTGCTGCTGATCGATCCCGACCGCAACGCCCTCGGCGTCCTGCAGGCGGCGCTGGGCCAGGCCGGCTTCAAGGAGACCGCGGCCGTGACCAGCGGGTCGTTCGCGCTGACGATGCTCGAGCGCAACCGCCCCGACCTCATCGTGAGCCGCGTCCGCGTCCCCGACATCGACGGCTACGAGCTGTGCTCGATCGTCCGCAAGGACCCGTCGATGAAAGGCGTGCTGTTCCTCCTGCTGGCGAGCCCGGGCGATGACGCGCCCCCGGCCATGCTCGAGGAGAAGCCCGATCAGATGCTCGCGGGGGACCTGCCGATGGCCACGATCGTCTCCGAGGCGGCCAGGCTGTTGCAGGGCACGCCCGCGCCGGTCCCGCGGCCCCAGCCGGGTCCGCCTGCTCGACCCCAGCCCGCTCCGCCCGCCGCGGAGCTCGAGGGGAGCAACGGCCTACGGGGGTCGCTCGGCGTTATGGATCTGCCGTACATCACCCAGGCGATCGCGCTCGGCCACAAGACCGGTCAGCTGCTGGTCACGCTGCCGTCGGGGCGGGGCGTCATCGTCTTCGACCGCGGGCGGGTCGTGCACGCGAAGTTCTTCGGCCTCATCGGTGAGACGGCGTTCGCCGCCCTCGTCGTCGCGGCCGACGGCGACGCGCACGGAAGCTTCGTCTTCAATCCGCTCGAGACCGGGCCGGACCAGGCTGGACGAACCATCAACCGGGATCTCAGGCAGCTGCTCCTCAGCGCCGAGTCCGGTTTCGACGACGGCCGCACGGACGCGGCCGTGGCGCCACGCTCCAGGGAGGAGGTGTGATGCAGAAGGTCCTCGTGGTGGACGACAGCCTCAGCGTGAGGAAGGTGGTGGAGAAGGCGCTCGAGGGGCGTGGCCTGCACGTGCTCTCCGCCGCGTCCGGCGCCGAGGCGATCGAGACGATCGAGCGCGACCGGCCCGACGTGGTGATCTGCGACGTGATCCTCCCGGACAAGGACGGGTATCAGATTTGCCAGTACGTGCGGACGCACCCCGCGATCAGCTCGACGCCCGTGCTCCTCATCTCCGGAATCGACAACGGCACCGTACAGGCACGGGCCGCCGAGGTGGGGTCCAACGAGGTGATGTTCAAGCCGTTCGGCGTCGACGATCTCGTCCGGAAGGTCGATGGCCTCCTTGGGCGGGCCAACGGCTCGACGCTTCCCGCGAGCGCCATCCCGCCAAGGGCATCGAATTCGGCGCCCGCCGCGGCGCCGAAGGCGCCGAGCCCGACCGCCGCCGCGCCCGGGTCGCGCGACGACGCGCGAGATGGCGGAGCCCTCAAGCAGCGCCTGGCGGCCCTGGCCGGCACGCCCGGCGTTCGCTTCGCGGTGCTCACCGATCGCGAGGGCTTTCTCATCGAGACGGTGGGCGATCTCACCCCCGACACCGACGAGGTGGCCGGCGCGCTCGCGTCGTGTCTCGCCGAGGCCTCCGAGGGCATCGGGCGCGAGCTGGGGCAGGGCCAGCTGGTGGGGACGATGCTCGAATACGAGTCCGGCACGCTCCTGCTGTACGCCCTAGGACCTTCGGCTTTGCTGGCCGTCCTGGTCGCCGATCTAGGCGCGGTCGGCAAGGTCCGCTACTACGTGAGGAAAGCCATGCCGGGCCTCGTGCGGGCTCTCTGATGGCCATTCGCCGCGCCTCGAGGGTTCGGCTGATCTGGTGGCTCGAGCTCGGGCTCGGTCTCGAGCTCTACGCCTGCGGGGTGCTGGTCCTCCACGCGCGCGGTCTCAGGGCGACCCCGCTGCTGGCGGCGCCGTCGCTGGTGATCCCGGCGCTGGTGATCCCGCCGGTGTTCTACCTGCTCGTGGGGCTCGTGAGCCTGCGTCCGTTCTCGCTGCGGCGGGTGCTGGGCGCCGCGGTGGCGATGTGTGGACTCCATGCTCTGCTGGTCGCGGCGACGGGGGCCCTCTACACGATCTCGGACCTCCTGGACTTCGGGTCGGCGGTCGCGTTCGCGCTCTGGGGCTCGCCGGCGGTGACGCTGCTCCAGCTCACCGCCGCGCCCCTGGTGTTCGCGCGCTTGCGTCCGTTGCTGTCATCGCCCCGTCCGGCGCCACGTGCCGAGGCGCGCGCGACGCCACGGCGCCGCGCCGAGGTGCCTGGTGGCGCGGCGGCGCGGGCGCCGTCCATACCTCCTTTGCGGCGCGTGCCGGCCGTCTCATCGTCGGCGTTCGCGCGCGGCGTCGAACCCGTCGTGGCGTCACCATCGGTACCCCAGCCCGTCGTGACGCCGTCGGCGCCGGCCCCGCCCGCGCCTCCGACCAGAGCGCTCGCGCGGCCCGAGACCGGGGAGCCGATGATCCGCATCTCCTTCGGCCGGATCGCGGATCAGCTGCCCCTCGAGATGTTCGCTCGTGGTCGCGAAGGCTTGCACGCCACGCTCCGTCCGGGGGTCTCTCTCCTCGTTCCCAGGCGTCTCTTGCTTCCGTATCTCGGCGAGGCGCTCGCGCCGGTGAAGTGGGAGGTCGTCGCCGATCAGTTCCCGCGCGACGAGCTCGCTCTGTCGCACGAGGAGATCGCCGGTCGGCTGCCTCACCGCTCGCTGCTGCTCCCGCTCGACGAGGTGGTGCCGCAGATCCCGGCAGAGCTGCTCGCGCTCTCGACGCCGGCCGCCGACGTCTTCGGCATCGAGGAGTTCCCGCCGCCGTTCCAGCCGCACGTGCCGCCACCGTCGGAGACTCCCGCGGTCGACACGAGGGCGCCGGCCGAGCCCGCGGCGGTAGCGGTTGCAGAACCCGGGCCTCCCCCAGTATCGGAGTCTCGCGAGGAGCCGGAGCCGCCGGCCGAGCCCGAAGCCTCGGCCGAGCCCGAGGGCCTCACGGAGCCGGAGCCGGTCGCGGAGCCGGAGCTCTTCGTGGAGCCCCTGGCCCCCGCGGAGCCCGAGCTGCCCGTGGAAGAGGAGCCTCCGCAGCCCGAGCGCGGAGCAGAAACGCTGGCGGATCGCGGCCGGACGGCCGAGGCGCGACGCATCGCCGCGCTGCTCGCGCCGCTGATGAACGGGCTCGAGATCGGCGAGCGCGACGGGGCCGGGACGACGCTCGTCACCGTCGTCGCGCCGACGCTCCGCGAAGATTCCGTCGCGCGGACGGCCGCGCGCGTCGTACCGTTCCTCGCGGACGCGCGGTTGTCCGACCCCGTGGCGCAGGCCACGCTCACGGGGGCCGAGGCGACGATCGTGCTGACCCCCTTCGGGTCGTCGGGTGCCGGCGGCGCGCTCCTAGTGACGGCGGTCCGCTCTCGCGCGTCGCTCGCATGGCTGGAGCGGCTCTCGCGTAGCGCCGCCGGTGAAGCTCGAGTACCCGCCGAAAATGGAGGTCACTCGAGCCCGGTCGGCAATCCCGCAGAAGAGATGGAGCTGCGCGCCACGAGCGTGCCCCAGTCGGTGCGCGAGCTGGCGGGTTCGTTGACGGCGTTCGGTCCGGTGGCACCGACCATGCTGCGCGACACGGCCGGCTCGCTCCGCGCCTGTCTCTTCCTTCCTCGCTCCCTCGAGGCCATGCCGCTGGCCCAGTTCGCGCGGGACCTTTACGCGGCGCTGGAAGAGGCCGAGATCGGCCAGGTGTCGTCGGTGATTCTGCGAGTAGGAGGGCACCGCCTCGTCGTGCGGGCCATGGATGGCGTGCCCGGGCGGGCGGCGATGCTCGTTGGCGGCGGGCCCATCGACCGGCCGGGCCTGGCGCGGATCGAGCTGGACCGCGCGGCGACGCGCCTGGGCGCGATCGTGCGGGGCTGAGCCGTGTCGGTCATCAACTACGCGAAGAAGATCATCGACTTCAAGATCGTGTACTACGGGCCGGGTCTCGCGGGGAAGACCGCCAACCTCCAGCACATCCACCGCTGCCTGCCCCACGACAACAAGGGCAACATGATCTCGCTGGCGACCGGCGACGACCGCACGATCTACTTCGACTTTCTCCCGGTGTCGGCGCTCACGGTTCGCGGGTTCGAAACCCGGTTCCAGCTCTACACCGTGCCGGGGCAGGTGCAGTACAACATGACGCGCCGGCTGGTCCTGCGCAGTGTCGACGGTCTCGTGTTCGTTGCCGACTCGCAGTTCGAGCGTCTCCGCGAAAACGTCGAGAGCCTGCGCAACCTCGAGGCCAACCTCCGCGAGTACGAGTGCACCCTCGACGAGATTCCGTACGTTCTGCAGTACAACAAGCGTGATCTGCCCAACGTCGCGCCGGTGGAGTATCTGGAGTTCGTCCTCAACCGCCGGGCCAAGCGAGTCCCGTTCTTCGAGGCGTCGGCCATCGAAGGGAAGGGAGTCTTCGACACGCTCAACACCGTCTCCCGCATGGCTCTCGCGAGCGAATTCGGGGGCGCCCGTGAGGGACGCAATGAAGCCTCGTGACAGGGTCATCCAGGAAGAGGACGCGACGCGCATCACCCAGATCCTCACGAGGTTCCTCGGTGATTCAGGCGCCGGGGAGGCGCTCCTGATCGACCGCGGGGGTCAGCTCCTGGCGATGGACGGCGGCGGCTCGCGGACCCTCGACACGGTGTCCATCTCGGCGCTCGCGGCCGCCGCCTTCAGCTCCACCGCCGCGATGGCCCAGCTGCTCGGCGAGACCGAGTTCACCATGCTGTTCCACGAGGGGGCGAAGTGGTCCATCCACGTCTCGACGGTCGACAAGGAGGCGATCCTGCTCGCCGTCTTCGACGAACGGACGACGGTCGGTATGGTGCGGGTTTTCGCCAAGGAAGCCGGTCGGGCGGTCGGCGCTGTGCTCGGCGAAGCCCGCGCCCGACCGAGACCGGCCGGCGAGTTCGCCGCCCCGCTGAATGCCGCAGAGTCCGGTCCCGCGTGGACGTCTCCATACTGACAATGGCGATACTGACAATGGCGATCAGCGCCCGCCCGCCGATCATCTCGGGCCTGGGCTGAGATGCGTCTGGTGCGGGTCGGCGGACGCTACCTGGGGGGCCGCGAACAGCGGTTGTGGATGGCGCTCGCCTCTCTGCTCGGGCTCGCGACGGCGGGGATCATCGTTGCCGTCGAGACTCCTGGGGGGCGGCCCCTGTATCTCGGAGCCGGGATGGTCGCCGTGCTGACGGCGCTCCGGCTCGGCCGACCCGTCACGCGTCGCTTGCGGAATGTCCGCAAGGGCCGCCTCGGCGAGCGTCTCGTCGTCGATCTGCTCCGCGGCCTGCCCGACGACTACTGGCTCGTCAATGACGTCACCCTGGGCCTAGCGCGAGGCAACATCGACCACGTGCTGATCGGCCCGTGCGGGGTGGTGGTCATCGAGACGAAGCGGTTCGCGGGGAACATCCGGTGCTGGGGCGACGATTGGTCCATCAACGGCTATCGGCGAAAGAGCGTCAGCCAGCAGGTCAACTCCGGAGCGTGCTCGGTGAGATACTTCCTGAGCGAGCGGCATCCCGACCTGGCGCCCACGGCCTTGCGGTGGGTGGAGTCTCTCATCGTCTTCACCCACCCACTCTGCCGCCTGGAGGTGAACCACGCGCGGGCGACGATCGTCCGCTACTCGCAGCTGTTCCAAGTGGTGCTCGAGCTCGGCAAGAAGCACCGCATGGCACCGACGACCGCGGCGCAGCTCGCCCAGACGCTGACCACCTCGCAGAAGCGGGGCGCCGACGAGGCGGGGCAGGGGTCCCTTACAGTCGCGTCTTGATCCGCTCGACGGCCTCTTCGGTTTGCG
>Ga0209058_1002191_pt1 | contig 16305 bp, 7 predicted proteins | sample GraSoiAngelo_147_FD_185904 | JGI IMG/M metagenome (GOLD analysis project Ga0209058, IMG submission 185904) | Grasslands soil microbial communities from the Angelo Coastal Reserve, California, USA - 14_1009_05_40cm (SPAdes) (version 2) | ecosystem: Environmental > Terrestrial > Soil > Grasslands ... | reverse complement strand
CGCGCGACCGTCGAGGCGCGGCTGGCCTCGCCCAAGTACCTCGTCGAGATCATGGCCGTCGCGGCCATTCAATGACATGGGGGTCTTGAAGGGCCCCCCAAGCCCCCCGGGTACTCGGAGCTTCCGACTCAACAAAGGAGACCGTCATGAGAGAAGCCGTCATCGTCGCCAGCTCGCGGACGCCGCTGGCCAAGTCGTTCCGCGGCTCGTTCAACCTCACCCGCCCCGACGACTTCACCGCCCACTGCATCAAGGACGTCCTGGGCAAGATCCCCCAGCTCGACTCCAAAGAGGTCGAGGACGTGATCATGGGCTGCGGCCAGCCGCACGGCTCGCAGGGCCACAACATCGCCCGCGTGGCGGCGATGCGTGCCGGCCTGCCGACCTCGGTCGCCGGGCTCACGCTGAACCGCTTCTGCTCCTCGGGGCTCCAGGCGATCGCGATCGCCGCGAACCACGTCATCAGCGACGGCGCCGACGTCATGATCGGCGGCGGCGTCGAGTCGATCACGATGGCCAAGCGCGACGCTGATCCGAACCCGGTGCTGAAGGAGCAGATGCCCGGCATCTACATGGTGATGGGCGACACGGCCGAGATCGTCGCCAAGCGCTACAACGTCACCCGCGAGGCCCAGGACCGCTACGCGCTGCTCAGCCAGCAGCGGACGGCGCGCGCCCAGCAGGAAGGGTTCTTCAAGGAAGAGATGGCGCCGATGCACGTCACGCGCGGCATCCTCGACAAGCAGACGGGCGCGGTCGTCGGCCAGGAGCCGTACTACTGCGAGAAAGACGAGTGCAACCGCGCCGACACGACGCTCGAGGGCCTCATGAAGCTGCCGCCGCACTTCGACAAGGACTCCGGCAAGGGCAGCGTCACCGCCGGCAACTCGTCGCAGCTCTCTGACGGCGCCAGCGCGACGCTCGTGATGTCGATGGATCGCGCCAAGGCGCTGGGCATCCGACCCAAGCTCGTCTTCCGCGGCTTCGCGGTGGCCGGCTGTGATCCTGACGAGATGGGGATCGGCCCGGTCTTCGCGGTGCCGAAGCTCCTGAAGCGCCACGGCCTGAAGATCGACGACATCGACGTCTGGGAGCTGAACGAGGCGTTCGCCTCGCAGGTCGTCTACTGCCGCGATCGGCTCGGGATCGATCCCGAGAAGCTCAACGTCAACGGTGGCTCGATCTCCATCGGCCACCCGTTCGGCATGACCGGCTCGCGCATGGTCGGCACCCTCGCCAACGAGATGCTCCGGCGCAAGGCGCGTTACGGCATCGTCACGATGTGCGTCGGCGGCGGTCAGGGCGCCGCGGGTCTCTTCGAGGCGTACCATTAGCTCGCCTCATCCCACGCCCGCTGCGCCGTCCCGGCGATGCCCGCGAGACGGCGCGGCGGCGGTCTCCTCGTAGTCGGTACGACCGGCCGAAGGAACGCTGACGAGGCGCGCCCTGCTATGATCGAAGGCGCTCGTCGTGAGGAGGCCCGGCCTGAGAAGCGTACTCGTTCCTTTCTTCCTGCTCGCCCTGGTCGCGGCCGGCTGCGCGACGTCATCGGCCCCCGCTCCGGCGAGCACAGTCGGCGCAGGCCCCGGCACAGCTCAGACTGACGCAGCGCCAGCCCCCGAGTCGGCCGACCCGCGTGAAGCCCAGGCACGAGCTCAGCTCGGGCTCGGCTGGACGGCGATCCTCCGGGGCGACATGGCGGCCGCCACGATATTCCTGCGCGAGGCACTTCGCCTCCAACCCGAAATGATCGAAGCCCGGGAGCGCCTCGGACAAGCGCTCTACGGCATGGGCGACGTCGATGGCGCGGTCGAAGAGTTTCGGGCGGTTCTGCAGCAGCGACCCGACCGCGTCGCGACCAGACACTTGCTGGGCACAGCGCTCATGGCCAAGCAAGATTGGGCCGCCGCGCGCGCAGAGCTGGAGGATGTCGTCCGCCGAGACCCGGGGTTGGTCGGAGTGCTCTACAGCCTAGGCTTCGTGCAATACGCCCTCGGTGACCTCAACGGAGCGATCGAGACGTACCGACGAGTCCTGGTCCTCAGACCCGAGTTCCCCGATGCGCGTTACAGCCTGGCCGTCGTTCTGAAGCTCGCGCAAGGCGATGCCGGGGCGACGAAAGAATTCCTCGCCGCGGCGGAAGCCGGTCATCCGCACGCCCAGTATTTCGCGGGGACGGCGTACGCCAAGGGCTTTGGGGTCGAGCGCAGCCTACCGCTCGCGATCGCATGGTGGTCGCGCGCCGTCGATCAGGGATCGACGGCGGCGTCCGGCGAGCTCCTGCAGCTTCGGCGGATTGCGCTCGGCTGGAATCGGCGACCACCGGCAGAGCGCCAGGCTGCCCTTCAGGCCTTTCAGGAGCATCGGGCAACACTGTGGGCCGGGTTTCCGGAGCTCGCTCGTGACGGAGACGATGACACGGTCGGCGCGGCGCTCCTGCGCCAGGGACGAGGGCGTGAGGCAGTGAGGATGCTGATCCGGGAGGCCAGCCTGCTCAGCGAGCCGGCTCAGGGCCTACTCGAGACCATCTACTACCATGGCGTCCGAGGACAGCTACCGGCGCACGACCCAAAGGTCCTCGCGTATTTTCAGAGCGCCGCCGCCGAGGGCCAGGTGCGTCCCCGGATCAGCCTCGCGCGCTTCTACGCGGGCGGCCTCGGGGTGCCGCAAGACACCGCACGGGCCATCAGCCTCCTGAAAGCAACACCTCACGACGACGCCCAGCGCCTCCTCCAGGAGCTGCTGGCCTCCAGCCCGGCGCCAGCCCGTCCCTAAGGACGAGGACCCGCGATGAGGACGCTCGCCTCCACCGCGGTGATCGGAGTCGGCGCCGCTCTCGCGGCGATGGGCGTCTGGGCCGGCAGCGGTCCCGCGATCGCCGGGCTCGAATGGTCTGTCTACGATCGCTGGCTTCGCCGGCCCGCGCCGGTGAGCTCCGAGCTGGTCGTCGTGGCTCGCGACGCGGCGAGCGAGGCCAGGTTCGGCTCCGGCCCGTGGGACCGCGCCGTCCTCTCGCGCCTGATCACGAGCCTGTCGCGCGCCGGCGCGGCGGTCGTCGGTGTCGACGTCCAGATCGGACGGCCGGGCACGCCGGGCCGCGGCGGCGCGTCGAGCGATGCGCTGTTGAGCCAGGCCACCGCGCTGGCCGATAACGTCGTGTTCCCGCTGGCGCTCGAGATCACCGATGGCGCTCGCCGCGACAATACGGCGCCCCCCGTGCTCACGACCCATCGATCCTGGCCCACGCTCTCGCGAGAATTGGGGGCGATCGTGGAGGCTCGACCGCTCGCCGCGCCGCTGCCCGGGCTCGTGGAGTACGCGGCGGGGGTCGGGCACACGCTGGCCCTCCCGGATCCGGACGGCGTCGTGCGGAGGGCGCCGCTCCTGGTCCGAGTCGGCGATCGGGGCGTACCTGCGCTCGGCGTGGCGCTGGCCGCGACGTTCAGGAAAACCGGGCTCGACAGGATTCCCCTCGACCGGCGGGGACGAGCGGTGATCGGCTTCGCCACGGCCGGACTCAAGGTCGTCCCGCTCAGCGAGGTATGGGCGGCGATCGAGGAGCGGCGCGCCGAGGCGCTCCAGACGGCGCTCCAGACCATGGTCGAGGATCGGATCGTGCTGCTCCTCGTCGAGCCCGCGGCCCGCCTGGAGCGGACGCCGCTCGGCCCGATGTCGGAGACCATGATCCAGGCGCACCTGCTCAACGCCGCGCTGACCCGCTCGTGGCTCAGAGAGACGTCGATCGCGTCGACCATGCTCGGCACCGCGGTCCTCGCCGTGCTGACGACGTGGCTCTGGCTGTCGCTCCGGTCGTGGAAGGCCTCGATCGCCGTCGGCGCCCTCGTGCTGGCGTATCTGGCGGGCCTGACGCTCTCGGCCTCGCTCGCGGGATTCCTGCTGCCGCTCGCGACGCCGCTGCTGGCCCTCCTCGTCTCCTCGGCCGCCGCGCTGGTGTGGAACCACTTCACCTCCTCGAGCCGCATCGGCCGTCTCGAGGGCGAGATTGCCGCGATCCGGCAGGCGCTGGTCAGCCAGGAATCCTCGGTGGAGAGCCTCGAGGAGGATCTCGACGCGGCGCGCGCCGCGGCCGCGCGCTCGACCGGGGCCGAGGAAGCGTTGCGGGCGCAGCTCGCGACCGCCCGCGCGCAGGAAGAGCAGACTCGTGCCCGACTCGAGCGGCTGGAGCGCGAGTCGCGGACTCTCGGCGATGGCCGAGTCGCACCGCTCGACGACGCCGAGCTCGAGCGGCTACGAAGCGAGTGCGAGCGGATGGGGATCGTCACCCGCGACCGGGTCGTGCTGGCGGTGTTCCGGGACCTCGAGAAGGCGGCGAGATCGACGCTGCCGATCCTGATCGCGGGCGAGCCCGGGACCGGCAAGGAGCTGTTCGCGCGAGCCGCCCATCACCTGAGCCCACGAGCCGATGGGCCCTTCGTCGCCGTGAACATGGCCGCGATCTCTCCGGAGCTCTTCGAGAGCGAGCTGTTCGGCCACGTCAGGGGAAGCTTCACCGGCGCGATTGCCGACCGCAAGGGGCTCTTCGAGCAGGCGGGCCAGGGAACGATCTTCCTCGACGAAGTGGGCGAGCTGCGTCCGGAGCATCAGAGCAAGCTCCTGCGAGTGCTCCAGGACAAGAGCTTCTACCGAGTCGGGGCGACGCGGCCGACCACGGTGAACGTGCGAGTGGTCGCGGCGAGCAACCGGGACCTCGAAGCCGGAATCACCGAGGGATGGTTCCGCGAGGATCTCTATTTCCGGCTGAAGGGACTCGTGCTGCGACTGCCTCCCCTCCGCGAGCGACGGCCGGACGTCCCTCTGCTGGCAGCGCGTTTCGAGCGCGAGGCCGCGACCGAGCTCGGGCGCCCTCATCGAGAGCTGACCGAGGCAGCGCTTGCCGCGCTCGAGCGCGGGGAGTGGCGCGGTAACGTCCGGGAGCTCCAGAACTGCCTCCGCCAGGCCGTCGCCCTCGCCGACGGCACAACCATCGCCGTCGACGACCTTCGCCTGCCCTCGGACGAGCCGACGCGGGACGACCCGGGCGGCGATACCGCGGTGCTGGCATCCCTCCGACAGCACGGCTTCGACATGCAGGCGACAGCGCGGGCGCTCGGATGGGACCGGAGCACGGTTACCCAGCGGCTCAAGGGGCTGGGCTTTCGGGCGTTGGTCGATTCGGGCGGCGACCGGACCAGGGCGGCGCTGGCCCTGGCCGGCGACGCGGTCCTCGGCCCCACCGTGGAGCTGAAGCTCCGCGAATACCACGAGCACCTGCTCCGGGCGATCGAGCGATTCGAATCGGCGGATGAGGCGATCGTCGCCTGCCGCCGGCGCTTCAAGAACCTGCCGGAGCGCCATTTCCGCTCCCTGGAGCTGCTGGTCCGACAGCACTTCGACCGCCGCGCGCCCGCCAAGGTCTGATCCCTCGCGGGGACGGGCCACCGCTCATGCGGGGATGCGGGGAAGCCCCGCACCCAGCTGATCCCTCTCGCTCACTCGCTCCAGCGCCAAGTTCGCGACGCCATTAGCGCTCTTCCTCTCCCGGCATCGCCCGTAGCGCCTGGCGTGTGCGTTGCTCTTCGCCTCAGCCGGGCACGGTCCGCACGGGGCGGCGCCGGACGCCCGATCACCGAGACGCGAGGACGTCTCGAGACAGAGAGAGGGGAAGGACAATGGCCAACACTCAGCAGCAGACGGGCGAGAGCGGGGGCGCGAAGGAGCTGGCGATCCTCGTCGGGATCCTCCTGACGGTCGTCGCCGGAGCCATCGGGACGTACTGGATCCACTCGAGAGGAGTGGAGGTCGAGGCGGCGAGCGTCGTCGCGGTGAAGCCGGCCGCCGAGCCGAAGACCTCGCGGGTCGCGGTGCCCGCGCCGCCCGCCGGCGTGTTCCACACCGACGTCTATTTCGACTTCAAGAGCACCCGCCTTCGCGCCGACGCCGTCAAGGTGCTCCAGGAGACGGCCGGGCTCATGGATCTGACCAACGCATGGGTCGTACTCGTCCACGGCCACACCGACCGCCAGGGGCCGGCCGAGTACAACAAGGCCCTGGCCCAGAAGCGCGCGGAGTCGGTCAAGCAGTTCCTCGTCGAGCTTGGCGTCCCCGAGGCCTCGATCAGGCTGGTAACGATCGGCGCGGACGGCGCGCTGTGCGAAGACCTGAGCGCGGAGTGCCAGCAGCTCAACCGTCGCGTTCACCTCGAGTTCCGCAAGCTCGCCGCGTCCATCCCCGCCACCACCACGGTGGCGGCGACGAAGGGCGGCGACCAGGCGCAGGCCGACGTCGCGTCGCCCGCGGGCGACCGGTAGTCGGCTCCATGGGCGCCGTTCTGATCTCCGCCTCGGCGGCCGTCGCCGCCGGGGCGGAGAGCTTCAGCGGTCCGGCCACGCACCGCGGCTCCGCGTCGTCCAGGATCTGTCGCCGCGCCTCGGCCGGCGGGGCCCCAGCCCCGCGACGGCTTGCGGCGCGCACTAGAATTTCTAGCCGCGCCTCAGCCGGCGGGGCCCCAGCCCCGCGACGGCTTGCGGCGCGCACTGCCACCTTCTGAGGGCCGATCATGCGTCTCCGCCCTGCGCTCGGGTTGGGTTGGCGAGTTCTACGCGCGTCGACGGCGGCGCTGTTCGGCCGCGTGACCTGGGATGCGCCCGTTTGGCTGCGCCGGCTCGTCGAGCTGGTCAGCCTCACCGCGCGGCGCCTGGCGGCGCGGCCCCGGCTCACCGGCGCGCTGTCCGGGGCGATCCTCGTCCTCGCCGTCGGCGGGTCGTGGGGCTATCTCTGGTGGCAGGCTCGGCCGCGGCCGGTCGTTGTCACGTACACGGTGAAGGCGCCGGAGCGCACCGAGATCGAGAGCGACAAGAAGCCCAACCCCCTCGTGGTCACGTTTCATCGATCAGTCGCTCCGCTCTCCGGCGTCGGCAAGGACGTGTCGAGCGGGATCGCGATGAGCCCCGCGCTGGCAGGAACCTGGCGCTGGACGTCGGACACCACGCTCGGGTTCCAGCCGAAGGACGACTGGCCGATCGGCGCCCAGTACACGGTGACGTTCGACAAACGCGCCTTCACGCGAGACGTTCGCCTCGCCGAGCGCTGGTTCACCTTTCAGGCACCTCTCTTCGTGCTGAAGCTGGCCAACGCGGAGTTCTTCCAGGACCCGGTCGATCCCGCCCTGAAGAAGGCGGTGATCGGGCTGAGCTTCAGCCATCCGGTCGACGCCGCCGAGCTGGAGAAGCGCATCGAGCTCAGGCTCGCCGGCCAGTCGGCCGGCGTCCTGGGCGTGGGGCGGCAGACCACGAAGTTCACGATCAGCTACGACAAGCTAGGGCTGAACGCCTACATCCATTCGGCGGCACTGCCGATCCCTCGGGAGAGCACGACGCTGACGGTCACCGTCCACAAGGGCGTGGTGGCGGCGCGCGGTGGCAAGGCCGCCGACTACGCGCCGACGCAGACGATCACCATCCCCGGGCTCTACAGCCTGCGGGTCAACACCGTCGGGCCCGCCGTCGTCAGCGGCGTCGCCGGTGAGCAGGAGCAGGTCCTCGTCGTGGAGCTGTCTGCCGCGGCCCACGAGAACGAGATGCAGAAGAGGATCGCGGCGTGGGTCCTGCCCGTGCAGCACCCGGAGCCTCGCGATCCGCGCGAAAAGATCCACGACTGGCGCGACCCGGCCGAGATCACCGACGCCATCCTCGCCGCGAGCACACGCTTGACGCTCGATCCGATCGCCGCCGAGCGCGAGAACGTCGAGACGCACTCGTTCAAGTACCGCGCCGACGTCGGGCGCTACGTGTACGTCCAGGTCGAGCGGGGATTGCGCGGCTTCGGCGGCTACCTGCTGGGCGACCGGATGCAGCGTCTCGTGCGGGTGCCGCCGTTTCCGCCCGAGCTGAAGATCCTCAGCCAGGGCTCGCTCCTGGCCGTGAGCGGCGAGCGCAAGGTCGCCATTCTCGTCCGCGATCTTCCCGGCCTGCGCATCGAGGTCGGTCGCGTGCTGCCCTCGCAGCTCCAGCACCTGGTGTCCCAATCGTTCGGAGACTTCGCCCACCCCCAGTTCGGCAACCAGTTCGGATCCGACAATCTGGTCGAGCGCTTCGAGCGCAAAGTGCCGCTGCCGAACCTGCCACGCGGGCGCCCGCACTACCACGCGCTCGACCTCTCGGAATATCTGAGGGCCGACGGCGCCGAGCGGCGCGGCGTCTTCCTGCTCACGGTCCAGAGCTACGACCCGGCGATGGATCGTCCGACCGACGCCGAGCCGGGTGGCGCGGACCCGCGATGGAACCGCGAGCGGTGGGGGCTCGACGGGCGCTACAGCGACCGGCGGCTCGTGCTCGTGACCGATCTCGGCATCCTCGTCAAGAAGGCGCTCGACGGCGCCCAGGACGTCTTCGTCCAGTCGATTCACTCCGGCAACGCGGTGACCGGGGCGACCGTCGACGTCATCGGGAAGAACGGCCTGGTCGCGTTCTCGCGCCCGACTGACGCGACCGGGCGCGCGCAGTTCCCGAGGCTCGACGGGTTGACCCGCGAGCGTGCGGCGCTGATGTACGTCGTGCGTCGCGGTGACGACACGAGCTTCCTGCCGCTCACGCGCTCCGATCGCGGGCTCGACCTCACGCGCTTCGACGTGGGCGGTGTCCAGAACGCCCGCATCCCCGACCAGCTGAGCGCCTACCTGTTCTCGGATCGAGGGCTCTACCGGCCGGGCGACACGATCCACGTGGCCGCGATCGTGAAGGCCGCGGGATGGGTGAAGAGCCTCGTCGGGCTGCCGCTGGAGGTCGAGGTCGTCGATCCACGCGGTTTGACGGTCAAGCGCGAGAAGCTCGCGCTGGGCGCCGGCGGCTTCAGCGACCTGTCGCACCAGACCGTCGAGAGCTCGCCCACCGGCGCCTACGCCGTCACGCTCTCGATCGTGAAGGACGGCAAGCCCAACCAGCAGATCGGATCGACCACCGTGAACGTGCAGGAGTTCCTGCCCGATCGCATGAAGATCACCGCCGCGCTGTCCCGCGACACCGCCGAGGGCTGGCTGAGCCCGTCCGGGCTCACCGCGCGCGTCCGGGTGCAGAACCTCTTCGGCACGCCGGCGGAGAAGCGTCGCGTCGAAGCGGTGCTGACGCTCTCGCCGGCGTTCCCGGCCTTCCGGAGCCACGCGGGCTACAGCTTCTTCGACCCGCAGCGCGCCAGGGAGGGCTACAGCAATCCGCTCGGCGAGGCGACGACCGACGAGCGCGGCGAGGCCGACCTGGAGCTCCGCCTCGACCGCTACGCCCGGGCGACGTATCACCTGCATTTCCTGGCGCGCGCGTTCGAGCCCGAAGGCGGGCGAAGCGTCTCCGCCGAGACGGCGGCCCTGGTCTCCGAGCTGCCGTTCCTGGTCGGCTACAAGCCCGATGGCCCGCTCGACTACGTCACGCGGGGCGCGAAGCGCACGGTCTCGGTGATCGCCATCGATCCCAACGCCAGAAAGACCGCCGTGAGCGGGTTGAAGCTCGTGCTGGTCGAACGCGCCTGGGTCTCCGTGCTGACCCGGCAGGCCAACAACACGTACAAGTACGAGTCGCGGCGAAAAGAGATCACGATCACCGAGCAGCCGCTCGCGATCCGGGCGGCCGGCCTGTCGCTGGCGCTGGCCACCACGCGTGCCGGCAGCTTCGCGTACGTCGTCCGCGACGCGCAGGGGCTCGAGATGAACCGCATCGAGTACACGGTGACCGGCCACGCCAACGTCACCCGTTCGCTCGAGCGGAACGCCGAGCTGCAGCTCGCGCTCGACCGCAAGGACTACGCGCCCGGCGACGAGATCGAGGTCAGCATCCGCGCCCCGTACGCCGGTGCCGGCCTCGTCACCATCGAGCGCGAGCGCGTCTACGCCCATCAGTGGTTCAAGAGCTCGACGCTGGGCTCGGTGCAGCGGATCCGGATCCCGGGCGACTTCGAGGGCAACGGCTACGTCGCCGTGCACTACGTCCGCGATCCGGCGTCGGAGGAGATCTTCATGAGCCCGCTCTCGTTCGGCGTCGTGCCGTTCACGCTGAGCCTCGCCCAGCGGACCAATACGCTCACGCTGACCGCGGCCGAGACGGTGCAGCCAGGACAACCGCTGCGGATCACGCTCGCGGCCACCCAGCCGGCCCGCGCGGTCGTCTTCGCGGTGGACGAGGGGATCTTGCAGGTCGCCCGCTATCAGACGCCCGATCCGCTCGGACACTTCTTCCGCAAGCGCATGCTCGAGGTGCGGACCGCGCAGATCCTCGACCTGATCTTGCCCGAGTTCAAGCGGATCATGAGCGCCGCGGCGCCCGGCGGCGACGCGGGAGCGGAGCTCGGCCGACACCTGAACCCGTTCAAGCGTCGACGCGACGCGCCGGTGGTCTTCTGGTCGGGCGTCGTCGACGTGAAGGGCTCGCGCGAGTTCGTCTACCAGGTGCCGGGAACCTTCAACGGCGCGCTGCGCGTGATGGCGGTGGCCGTCAACGACACGAGCCTGGGCGTGGCCAGCGTGCAGTCCCTGGTCCGCGGCGACTTCGTGCTGTCGCCCAACGCGCCGGTGGCGGTCGCACCCGGCGACGAGTTCGACGTCTCGGTCGGCGTCGCCAACAACGTGCGCGCATCCGGGCCTGACGCGGCCGTGACGGTCGCGCTCTCGACCACGCCGCACCTCGAGGTCGCAGGCCCCGCGCAGCACTCGCTCAGGGTCGGCGCGTTGCGCGAAGGGGTCGCCACGTTCCGCGTGCGGGCCAGGATGGGAGCCGACACGCGCCTGGGGTCGGCGACGCTCAGCTTCACGGCCGGCTCAGGACCCTACGGCGCGGCGCTCGACACCGACGTGTCCGTGCGCCCGGCGACGCCGCATTACACGATCGTCACCGCCGGCGGCTTCACCGGCTCGATCGACGTGCCGGTGCAGCGCGACCTCCACCGAGAGCACCGGCAGCTCGAAGCGGCCATCTCGCCCCTCCCGCTCGTTCTCGCCCATGGCCTCAGCACCTATCTCGTGGCCTTCGGCCATATGTGCACGGAGCAGCTCGTGAGCAAGGCGATGCCACAGGTGGTTCTCGCGCGCCGCCCCGAGCTCCTGGCGCCGCCCCGGCCGGGGCTCACGCCGGGCCGAAACTTCGCGGATGCCGTTCGGGTGTTGCGCACGCGCCAGAACGCCGAGGGTGGCTTCGGCCTGTGGACCGCGTCGGTGCAGGCCAGCGAGTTCGCGTCGGTCTACGCGGTGCACCTCCTGCTCGAGGCCGCCGAGCGGGACGAGTACGTTCCCGCCGACATGATCCAGAAGGGCAACGCGTACCTGCAGCAGCTCGGGACCATTCCGGCGCAGGATCTGGCGCAGGCGCGGACCCGGGCCTACGCCGCCTATCTGCTGACCCGGCAAGGGATCGTGACCACGCCCATGCTCACGGGCCTGCGCGAGAGGCTCGACGACAGGTATCCGAAGGACTGGCCGGCGGACCTGGCGGCCGCATACCTGGCGGCGAGCTATCAGCTCCTCAAGCAGGAGCGCCTCGCCGAGAGCCTCATCGACAAGCCGCTCGAGCGGATCGGCCAGAGCGCCGCACCGTATCGCTACGAGTCGTACTACGACCCGCTCGTGCACGACGCGCAGGTCCTGTACCTCGTCGCGCGTCACTTCCCGCAGCGGGCGCGGGCGCTCTCGGCGGCGACGCTGGCGGACATGATCAAGCCGATCCAGCAGGGACGCTTCCACACGCTGTCGGCGGCCTACACGATCCTGGCGCTCGACGCCTACGCCACGCTGGTGAGCCCGGTCGTCCTCGGCAAGCTCGCGATCACGGAAGTGCCGCGTGACGGTGCCGCGCGGTCCCTGGCATTGCCGGGCACGCTCGTGCCGCGCGTGCCATTCGCGTCCGACACGGCCACGCTGCGGTTCGCGAATTCCGAGCCGCTGACGACGTTCTACTCCGTCACCGAATCCGGCTTCGATCGCACACCGCCAGCCGGCGAGCTCCGGTCGGGGCTCGAGGTGTTCCGCGAGTATCTCGACGCGGCCGGCACGCCGATCACGTCGGTGAGGCTCGGCGAAGAGATCACCGTGCGCCTGCGCTTCCGGGTGGTCGACCGGCCCGCGCTGCGCGACGTCGCGCTGGTCGATCTGCTGCCCGGCGGGTTCGAGCCCGTGCTCATCCCGACCCCGATCGGCGGCACGTCCGGTGGGCCGGGCTGGGCCAATCCGCTGGGCGGCGGCGGGACCTGGTCAGCGGAGTTCGCCGACATTCGCGAAGAGCGCGTCGTGCTCTACGGCACCGTCGGCCCCGACATGGCCGAGTTCACGTACCGGATCAAGGCCACCAACGTCGGCCGCTTCGTCGTGCCGCCCGCGTACGGTGAGTCGCTGTACGACCGCACGGTCCGGGCGCGCTCGCCCGCGGGACAGATCACGGTCGAGCGTCCGTCCCGGTGAGCCGTCCCGCGCGCCGGGGCCGATGGCGGCTCGCGCTCGTCGTGGGCGCGCTCACGACCGCCGCACTGGTCGCGCCGCGCATCGTGGCCGCGCCATCGCTGGGTAGCCGGGCGACGTTCTCGTCGGCCGTCTTCGCGGAGAACGGCGAGCTGCTCCGTCTCACGCTGGCCGCCGACCAGCAGTACCGCCTCTGGGTCCCTCTCGATCAGATCGCGCCGGCGACCCGGGAGGCGGTGCTGCTGTACGAAGACCGGTGGTTTTTCTGGCATCCCGGCGTCAATCCGTACGCGCTGGCTCGGAGCGCGGGCGCGAGCTGGTTCGGCCGCCGGCGCCAGGGCGGATCGACGATCACGATGCAGCTGGCGAGGCGGCTCGACGGGATCGACAGCCGTACGGTGGGCGGCAAGCTGTGGCAGATCGGCGCCGCCGCGTGGCTCGAGCTGCGCTACGGCAAGCGCGAGATCCTCGAAGCCTATTTGAACCTCGTGCCCTTCGGACGCAACGTCGAGGGGGTCGGCGCCGCCGGCCTCGTGTACTTCGGCAAGCGGGCGGCTGAGCTCGGTCTGGCCGAGTCGCTGACCCTCGCCGTCATCCCACAGAATCCCCGCCGCCGAGTCTCGCCGGCTCGGGAGGGGACGGCGCGCGAAGCGGAGCGCGAGCTCGTCGACGCGCGCGAGCGCTTGTGGCGGCGGTGGGTCTCGCGGCACCCGCGCGACCGTCACCGGGAAGCCGACCTGGCGCTGCCGCTGGCTCCGGCGTCGGCGACCGCACTGCCCTTCCGCGCGCCGCACCTGGTCGAGGCCCTCTTGAGAACGAGACGCGGCGTGGAGACCGAGATCTGGTCGACCATCGACCCGCGCCTGCAGTCGACCGTCGAGCGGATGATCGCCCGGTACGTCGAGACGCAGCGGCCCCTCGGCATCCGCAACGCCGCCGCGCTCCTGGTGGACACCCGCACCATGGCGGTCAAGGCGCTCGTCGGCTCGGCCGACTATTTCGACGACGCGATCGACGGCCAGGTCAACGGAGTCTTCGCCAAGCGCTCGCCGGGGTCGACCCTGAAGCCCTTCGTGTACGCCCTGGGGCTCGACCAGGGTCTGGTCCATCCGCTGACGATCCTGAGGGACGTGCCGACGGCCTTCGGCCCGTTCAGCCCCGAGAACTTCGACGGCCGCTTCGTGGGGCCGATCAGCGTGCAGGACGCGCTGGTGCGGAGCCGCAACGTGCCGGCGGTCGCCGTGGCCGCCCGGCTCTCGCGCCCGAGTCTCTACGAGCTGCTCAAGAGCGCCGGCGTGACGAAGCTGGCGCCCGAGCGGCACTACGGCCTGGCCCTCGTGCTCGGCGGCGGCGACGTCACCGGCGAGGAGCTCGTGCGTCTCTATGCCATGCTCGCGAACGGCGGCGAGCCACGCGCCCTTCGCTACACGCGCGATCCGGCGCCGCCTTCCACCACGCGGCTGATCAGCGCCGAAGCCGCGTTCATCACCCTCGACATGCTCCGCGCGAATCCGCGGCCCGACACGGGCCGGCCGGCGGCGCCCTCGGTGGCCTGGAAGACCGGCACGTCGTGGGGCTTTCGCGATGCATGGTCGGTGGGCGTCTTCGGTCCCTATGCCCTCGTCGTGTGGGTCGGGAACTTCGACGGCGCCGGTAACCCGGCGCTGGTCGGCGTCAAGATCGCGGCGCCACTGTTCTTCAACGTGGTCGACGCGATCCGCGGGCAAGGGCTCGATCCGGGCGAGCGGCCGCGTCCACTCCCGCCCCACGTCGCGCGCGTCGAGGTGTGCCGGGCCAGCGGCGATCTGCCGAACGCGCACTGCCGCGAGCGCGCGACCACGTGGTTCATTCCCGGCAAGTCGCCGATCCGAGTCAGCCGCCTGCACCGCGCGGTCATCGTCGACACTCGCTCGGGCCGCGCGGTCTGCGAGGACGGGCCCTTCACCCGGCGAGAGGTCTTCGAATACTGGCCGGCGGACATGCTCCGCCTCTTTCGCGAGGCCGGCCTGCCCCGGCGCGAGCCGCCGCCCGCGATGCCGTGCGGCCGCGGCGGCGCGGAGGCCGACGCGTCGGCGCCCCGGATCACGTCGCCATCGCGCGGCGCCGTCTACACGATCCGGCTGTCGCAGCCGATCGCCATCGATCTGCAGGCCACCGACTCGACGCGCGCCCTCTTCTGGTTCGCCGATCAGGGCTTCCTCGGCCGGACGGGCGCGGGGGAAAGTTTCGCGTGGCACCCGTCGCGAGCGGGCCGCTACACCCTGCGCGTCCTCGACGACGCCGGCGGCGCCGACGCGCGTGACGTGAGCGTCGAGGTCGTTCCGTGACCGCGCGCGGCATGGCGGCGGTCCGGACCACGTGTGCTATAAAGCGTCAGAGCCGCTTCATCTCCGACTGGCGACGGCTGAGAGGAGGCGACACGATGCTTACGACGCTCGCGTGGGTGTACACGGTGGGGTTCGTCGGCGTTTTTCTCATCACGCACGCGCCCGGATTCACGGACGCCGACGGCTTCCTGTTCGGCCTGTTCAAGATCGATCCCATCGACGACGTCGTCCATTTGCTCTCCGGCCTCGTCGGCGCGGTCGTCGCCCTGCGGGCCCGGAACTGGATTCGCACGTACCTCCTGTGGGTGGGCATCCTCTACGGACTCGACGCCGTGATCGGCCTCACGCAGAGCCGGGGACTTCTCGACCTGAGCATCTTCATGCAGGGCATGGGCACGCCCGATTTCAGCGGGAAGAACTTCGCGGTGAACCTGCCCCACATCGTGCTTGCCGGAATCGCGCTCGTGTTCGGGTTCCGCAAGAGCCTCACGCCCGCACGTGGTGCAGCGTAGGCGAGAACGCCCGCGACGCGCCCTGACCTTCGTCAAGCTGGCGGCCGCGACGGTCGCAGTGCTGGCGGTGCTCGCCGTCGCGTTTCCCGTGCGGTTCATCGGCGTCCACTGCTACGCCAAGCGCAACCAACCGATCGCGCGCTCGCCGGAGCTACGGCGCGCGACCACCGACGTGAAGGGGTACTTCCGCGAGGAGGCGCCGACCTTTCTCGCGCTACCGGAGTGGTACATCGTCTACAGCACCCAGGAGTACGCGCGGTTCCTCGAGTCGCGGCCGCCGAGCCAGTTTCCCTACCTCGGCGCGATCCGCCAGTACTGGAGCTACTACGCGGACGTGTGCCGGGCCACCAAGGGCGTCTACCGCTACGACACGGGTGTCCACCTCATGCTCGGCGTCATCGGCACCAGCTTCTCGGCCGAGAACGCGGTCCGCGGCGCGTACGAGCGCACGGTCGGCCGATTCACGGAGCTGATCGCCGGCTATCACACCGAGGAAGACGCGTTCGCGCGGCGGACCGCCGGTGAGTACGGCGCGTTCATGCACACGGTGCCGTGGTACGAGTTCCCGTTCGCGAGCGCGCTGACGGCGCTCTGGCGTGAGACGCCGCTCCTGGGCAAGGGCCTGGTCCGCAAATGGGAGCGGCGGCTCGCCCTCACCGCCGAGTACGGGATCAAGGCGGTGTACGGCTGGATGATCGCCCGCTCCACCGGCGCGGTGTACGCCGCCGAAGAGCTCGTGATCCACGCCTGGGTCGAGGACGCGCCCGATCGGATCTTCGACGACGACCGGGTCCGGCGGGTCCGGATCGTCGGCCCGGGCTCTTACCTCGTCAGGCTTCCCCGCTACGAGCCGTTCACCGAGGTCGTCGCCCTGCTGGTGAAGCAAGGCGTGCGGTTCCGTGACTTCGCCGGCAACGAGACGATCGTCCTGACGGCGGTCGCGCCCCGCGCCTGGGACTACCGGTTTCCGAGCGGCGAGGTCGTGCTCAGCGCGCCGATCCTCACGAACCCGGCCGCCAAGCGGATCGCGGTGAAGGCG
>Ga0209058_1002189_pt1 | contig 16311 bp, 11 predicted proteins | sample GraSoiAngelo_147_FD_185904 | JGI IMG/M metagenome (GOLD analysis project Ga0209058, IMG submission 185904) | Grasslands soil microbial communities from the Angelo Coastal Reserve, California, USA - 14_1009_05_40cm (SPAdes) (version 2) | ecosystem: Environmental > Terrestrial > Soil > Grasslands ... | reverse complement strand
CGCTGGCCACCTCGTTGGGGATCGCCGCGGGCAACACGCTCGAAGCGCTGCTGGGCGCGTACCTCGTGAACCGGTTCGCCGGCGGCGCCCGCGTCTTCGACCGCGCCCCCGACGTCTTCAAGTTCGTCGGGCTCGCGGCCCTGCTGAGCACGACCCTCAGCGCCACCGTCGGCGTCGTCGTCCTGGTGCTCGGGGGCTCCGCCTCGTGGGCCGACTTCTCTCCCATCTGGTTCACCTGGTGGCTCGGCGACGCGGCCGGAGCCTTGATCTGCACTCCGCTGCTCGTGCTGTGGTCGCGCGACTGGTGGTCCGAGTCGCCGCGGGGCCATGTCCTCGAGGCCGCCGCGCTGTGGCTCTCGACGATTCTCGTCGGCCTCGCGGTGTTCGGCGAGGGCCTCGTCCACTTCGGGATCATGACGCTGCCGCTTACGTTCCTGTGCACGCCGCCGCTCGTGTGGGCCGCCGTCCGCTTCCGCCAGCGCGAGGCGGCGACGCTGGTCGGCGTGTTGTCGGGCATCGCGATCTGGGAGACCCTCGGCGGCTCCGGCCCCTTCGTGAGCACGTCCGAGAACGAATCGCTCCTGCTGTTGCAGGTCTTCATGGGGACGGTGTCGTTGATGGTGCTGTCGGCCGCCGCGCTCGTCGACGAGCGCCTGCGCATCGAGCGCGAGCGGGAGGCGCTGCTGGCGCGGGCCCAGGCCGCGCGCGCCGAGGCGGAGGGCGCCAACCGGGCGAAGGACGAGTTCCTGACGATGCTGGGCCACGAGCTGCGCAACCCGCTCGCGGTCATCATCAGCGCGGTGAGCGTGCTCGACCGCATCGGCGGTTACGACGCGGTCGCGGACCGCGCGCGCGGCGCGATCCGCCACCAGATCACCCATCTCGGGCGGCTGGTCGGCGACCTGCTCGACCTCGCGCGCGTTAGCAGCGGCGACATCGTGCTGGCGTGTGGCCCGGTGAACCTCGGGGTGAGCGTCCGCCAGTCCGTGAGCGTCCTGGCCAGTACCGGCAAGCTCGGACGTCACGCGGTCGACGTCCAGGCGGACCCGATGTGGGTGAGCGCCGACCCGCAGCGGCTCGACCAGATCGTCGCCACCCTGATCACGAACGCGATCCGCTTCACCCCGCCCGGCGGCACGATCCGAGTGCGCGTGGAGGGCGAGGACGCCGAGGCCGTCGTCTGCGTCGAGGACAGCGGTGTCGGGATTCCCCCAGAAGTGCTGCCGCGCGGCCTCGATCTGTTCGCCCAGGGCGAGCGCCGGCTCGACCGCGCCCCGGCGGGCCTCAGCCTGGACCTGAGCCTCGTCCGGAGGCTCGTAGAGCTCCACGGCGGCCGGGTGCAGGCGTTCAGCGTTGGCCCGGGCCGCGGCAGTAAGTTTCTCGTCCGCCTTCCCAGGATCGAGCCCTCGGCAGGTGTCGGGGAACGGCCGGGGATCGTCGCCAGCCCGCCTGTCTCCATCGTCTGACCTGGAAGTTATGCACTCCTGTGGATAAGTCTGTTGGTAAGAGCAGGAGATAGCCTGTGAACTACATGCAAAAATTGGCGAAGTCGTGATGGCGACTTCGACGGCCCTGGCGGTGCAAGGAGCTGTCCTGATCGACGGGACTGGCCGCCCGCCGATGCAGGACGCCACAGTCGTGGTTGAGGGCGAGCGGCTGACCGCTGCGGGTCCCGCGGCGACCACGCCTGCCCCGCCCGGTGCCCAGACCATCGACGGGCGCGGCAAGTTCTTGATGCCCGGCCTGGTCGACATGCACGTGCACGTCTACACGCGCGACAAGTGGCACCCTGAGCTCTTCCTCGCCGCGGGAGTCACGACCGTGCTCGACCTCGGTGGACAGCTCTCCGACCTCACGGCCTACCGCGGCGCCGTCGCGTCGGGCGCGCGATCCGGGCCGCGCATCCTCTTCACCGGGCCGATGCTCGAGGAAGGCGAGGTCTATCCGGGCTTCGCGGGATTCTGCCGGCACGTCGACGCCGATCGCATCGAGACCGAGGTCGACGCGCTGGCCGACGCCGGGGTCGACGGGATCAAGCTCTACGTCACGACGCGGCCCGAAACGGCGCGACGCGCCTGCGCTCGCGCGCACGCTCGCGGCTTGCCGGTCTTCATGCACCAGCACGCCACCTGGGGCGCGGAAGCCGCGCTGGCCGGCGTCGACTCCGTGGAGCACCTCAACGTCTTCGGTCAGCTGGCGCCGGCGGCGCTCAGGATGGCCGAGCCCGGGAAGCTCACGCCGTTCGAGTACGGCGGCTGGCTCTGGCGCTGGTTCGGCGACCTCGATCCGCGCGCCGACCACGTGCGCAGGCTCTACGACGCGCTGATCGGCGCCGCCACGGCCCTCGACCCGACGCTGGTGCTCTACGCCGCGCGGCCCGGCGCGCTCGGCGACGACGTCGGGGATACGTCGATGGACGATCCGGAGCGCACGCGGCTCCTGCCGCTGCTGCCGTCGCCGGTGTCCAAGGAGCTCGTCGGTCGGTGGGCCGAGCGTCGAACGGCCGCGCGCGGCGCATCCGAAGTCACCCGGGGCAAGACCCGTCGCGCGTGGGACAACATGCTCGAGGTCGTGGGCGGCTTCCATCGCGCCGGCGGCGTGGTGCTCGCGGGGACCGACTGCCCGAACGTGGCGATCGTCTCAGGCTACTCGTTGCATCGCGAGCTCGAGCTTCTGGTGCGCGCGGGGCTCTCGCCGATGGAGGCGATCATGGCGGCCACGCGGCGCCCGGCCGAGCGGCTGGGCAAGCGCGACCTCCTCGGCACGATCATGCCCGGGCGCTCCGCCGATCTGCTCGTGCTCGCGGCCGACCCTCTGGCGGACATCCGCAACGTCCGCCGCATCGAACGGGTGATCGCGCGGGGCGTTGCGCACACCCCGGAGGCGCTGCTCGCGGGGCTGCCGAAGAGCTGAGGGCGTTGCCCTCAGCTGGCGTGGGTGAGTGGCTGCTGCGCCGAGCGGTGCTCCGCCCAGTAGCGGCACGTCTGGGCGTGTGCGACGACGACCTCCATCAAATCCGTTCCGCAGCGCGGGCACGGGAGCGCGCCGGGCTCGACGTGCGAGATCCAGCCGAGCCGATACGTGTCCTGGCACTTCTGGCAGGGCACCACGTGGTTGTTGCAACACAGGAACAGGATCGCCTTCACGTCGAGGTCGCGGAAATCGACGTGCCCCGACGCGCGCGGCACCGCGATCCAGCGATCGACCTTCAGCTCGGCGTCCGCGCCGATCCGGCGCCGGCGCTCGTTCTGACGTCGTTCCGGACCATGACCGTTCGCGTTCGATTGAACGCGGCGGTCGGCGCTCCGGCGATCGACGATTATCTTCACGCTCGCATCGTCCGCGAACGTCTGGCTCAGCGAACGACACGCATCCGGTTCGGTTTTCGGAACGACGATGAGGAGCGAGTGCCCGTTAGCCTTCATACTGATTCCTCCCTGAAATCGAGAAACTCAGCTTACTCCCAAGCCTCGCAAACTGGCATCGAGATTCTTCGCTCGAACGCGGAAATTTTCGGGGCGCGCGTACGGAATTTACCGGGGGGGGTCGGGGGCGACCGCGCCGCTGGACACGACAGGATGGCACGCCAGGACAATGACAGAAGTCGTCACGCGAGCGGCCAGTTGTCACGGCGCTCCACTCTAAGTCTCGTCCGCATCGCAATTGTCGAGCCTCACCGCCGTCAAAGCGCCGGTTTTCCAGCCGGTCTTTCCCTGGCAGATGGGTTGCAGTTCAACACGGTGGCGACAAAAAGGCCCGGTGTCGCGCGGGGGGAGATTGTCTGTCGATGGCCAAGGTAATGGTGGTCGATGACGCCTATTCCGAGCTCCAGGTGATGGAGACGATCCTGCGCTCGGCCGGTCACGACGTCGTGACGTACCTCGACGGTGACCAGCTCGAGGAGAAGATCGTCAAGGAACGCCCGGACGTCGTGCTGCTGGACATCGTCATGCCCAAGCGCAACGGCTTCGAGGTGCTGCGCGCCCTGCGCAAGGACGAGCGCACCCGGCAAACGCGCGTGATCGTGGTCAGCTCGAAGAACCAAGAGAGCGATCGCGTGTGGGGCCTACGGCAGGGCGCCGACGAGTATCTGCCCAAGCCGTTCACCCCCGACCAGCTGCTGACGGCCGTGCGGAGGTTCGCGCGGTGACGACGAACCTGCTCGACACCCCGGCGGCGATCCGCGCGTGCGTGTTCACGCTCGCCGGGATGCCATACGCGATCGACGTCACCCAGGTCAGGGAAGTGGCGATCTTCGACGAGTGGACGGTGATGCCCTTGGCCCCGCCCAACGTCCTCGGCGTGGCCAACCTGCGCGGGGACGTCGTAGCGATCGTGGACGCCCGGCCGCTGTTCGGGCTGCCGTCGCCGCGCGCCGGGCGCCGGCAGTGGACGCTCGTCGTCGCGGCCGAGGGACTGGAAGCTGCCCTCGTCATCGACGGCGTCGCCAGGCTCGAGGCCTTCACTGGCGTCGTGCCGCTCGACGACCCGAGCGCGCCGCACGCCCCCTGGACGCAGGGCGTCCTCACCGGCGGGGAGGGGCGGGTGCCACTGCTCGGTTCGGCGAAGCTCCTGCGGGCGTTGAGAGAGGAGCGATGACGATGAAGCGGCGGAGCGTGCTCAAGATCCTGTCCGGGGCGGTGGCCGGCGGCGTCCTGGGCCGCGAGCCCGCGCGCGCGTGGGCGCAGCTGCCCCCACGAAGCGTCGTCGAGCCGCGGATGGCGAGCGCGCCGGGCGTCACACCGAAGGACATCAAGGTCGGCATGAGCGCGGCCTTCAAGGGCCCGTCCGCCGGGCTCGGCACCGAGCTCTATCGCGGCGCCAGCGCGTACTACGCCGAGGTGAATCAGCGCGGCGGCGTCCACGGCCGGACGATCTCGGTGGCGGCGCTGGACGACGGCTACGAGCCGACGCCCTGCATCAAGAACACGATCACGCTCGTGGAGCGCGAGCAGGTCTTCTTCCTCTCGAACTACGTCGGCACGCCGACGCTCACGCGCGCGCTGCCGGTGATCAAGCGCTACGCCGACCGGCAGGTGATCCTGGTCGGCAACTTCACCGGCGCCCAGCCCCAGCGCGAGGATCCGTACGTCGAGCAGGTGTTCAACATCCGCGCCTCATACCGCCAGGAGATGATGGCGCTGGTCGACCGCTTCTGGCAGACGGGTGCCCGAAGGTTCGGCGTCTACTACCAGATCGACGCTTACGGCCGCAGCGGCACCGACGGCGTCGCGCGCGGGCTGGCCCAGCGCGGCGCGCGCATCGTCGCCGAGGCTACGTACGTGCGCAGCACGGCCAAGTTCGAGGACGACGTCAGCCCGGCGGTGCAGGCGCTCCGCCACGCCGGGGTCGACGCGGTGCTGTGCACGGGCGCCTATCAGGGCTGCGGCGCGTTCGTCCGGACCGCGCGCGACCTCGGCTGGACCGTCCCCATCTCCAACGTCTCGTTCGTGGGCTCCGAGGCGATGCTGGGTCTCCTGCTCAAGCACGGCAAGACCGCCGGCCGCGACTACACGCAGGCGCTCGTCAACTCGCAGGTGGTGCCGAGCTACGACGACCTGAGCCTGCCCGGCGTCGTCGAGTACCGCGCGCTGATGGATCGGTACAAGCCCGTGATGCCGGAGTCGCTGCGCGATGCCAAGTACGCGCCCGAGCACCTCAGCTTTCGCAGCCTCGAGGGCTTCGTGAACGCCAAGGTGATCGTGGAGGGCCTGCGGCGCGCCGGCCCCAACCCGACGCGCGCCAGCTTCCGGCACGCGCTCGAGTCGCTGCGCGGCTTCGACCTCGGGATCGGCGCGCCGCTCACCTTCGGGCCGGAGCGTCACCAGGGATTGGACAGCGTGTATTTCACCAGTGTCGTCAACGGACGGTGGGTCCCCGTCACCGACTGGGCCGCCGCGATGAAGGCATGAACGGATCACGCGCGTTCCGCATCGGTCTGCTCGCGAAGATCGTCCTCTTCATGACCGCGGTGCTCGTGCCGCTGGCCGCGATCACGTGGTGGATCTCCGTCCAGCGCATGACGGCGAACCTGACCGACGAGTTCACGTCCAAGGGCACCGCGATCGCGAAGAGCCTGGCCAGCTCCGGCGTGGATCTCCTGCTGACGCGCGACGCGTCGACGGTACAGGCGATCGTCGACCAGTTCGCCGCGATCAACGGCGTCAAGTACGTGATGGTGTACGATCCGCAGGCGAACCTGGTCGCCCACACGTTCTCGCCGCTGGTCCCGCCGGGCATCGTGGAGCGCAACGCCGTGCCCGGAGAGGTCGCGCAGCAGGTCCGGGAGATCTCGTATCCCGATCCGGTCACCGGCGCCGGCCAGAGCATCATCGACATCGGCGTCCCGGTGCTGGCGGGCCAGCTCGGAACGGTGCGCGTGGGGATGGACCGCGCGATCATCGCGGCGGCGGCCTCCCGCTCCGGCGAATACTTGTTATTGGCCTTCGGCGGCGCCGCGCTGCTGGCGATCGGCGCCGGCGCGCTCTTCGCGCATCGGATCATCCGGCCAGTGGGCCAGCTCGTCCAGGTGGCCGAGCGCGTCGGCCAGGGCGATCTGTCGAAGCTGGTCCCCGTCCACTCACGCGACGAGATCGGGCAGCTCGCGATGACGTTCAACGAGTCGATCGTGCGCCTGCGCTCGCTCGTGCAGACCGAGGCCGAGCGGGACGAGGAGCGGCGCAAGCACGAGGACCTCCAGCGCAACATCACCCGGTTCCTCGACATCGCCACCGAGATCTCGCAAGGCGACCTGACCCGGCGGGGCGAGGTCACCACGGACGTCCTCGGCAGTGTCGTCGACGCCATCAACGTGATGGTCGGTGAGCTGGCGACGATCATCGACGACGTGCGCGACGCCGCGCAGCAAGTCCTGACCAACGCCAACGAGATGATCGACGCCATGGAGCAGACGGCCGGCGGCGCCCAGACCCAGTCGCGTGAGGCGGTCTCCGTCTCCAACGCCATGGAGACGCTGACGCGCTCGATGCGGCGGGTGGCCGCGGATGCCGAGGCGTCGTCGGCGTCGGCCCGCCGCGCGTTCGACGCCGCGACGAAGGGCGAGCAGGCGGTGCGGGCGAGCCTCACCGGCATGCAGCGCATCCGGGGCGAGGTGCAGCGGATCTCGCGGAAGGTCAAGAGCCTCGCCGACCGCTCGCTCGAGATCTCGGAGATCGTGAACACCATCGAGGACATCGCGTCGCAGACCCACTTGCTGGCGCTGAACGCCGCCATCGAGGCGGCCGGCGCCGGGGAGTCGGGCCTGCGCTTCGCGGTCGTGGCCGAGGAAGTGCGCAAGCTCGCCGAGCGCTCCGGCAAGGCCGCCAAGGACATCGTGGTGCTCATCAAGGCGGTCCAGTCCGAGACCCAGCAGGCGGTCGTGGCGATGGAGGAGGGCACGAAGGAAGTGGAAGCGGGCTACAAGGTCACCGTCGAGGCCGGCGACAGCCTCCACCAGATCGGCGAGATCTCGCAGAAGTCCTCGGCGCTGGCGTGGGACATCTCGCAGGCGACGCAGGAGCAGGTGCGCGGCGTCGAGGGCGGCGCGGTCGCCGTCCAGTCCATCGCGGGCGTCGCCGTTCAGACCGAGAAGGCCGTGCTCGAGACGCGCAAGACCATGGACCAGCTCGTCCGCGTGGCCGAGGCGCTGATGGCGAGCCTCTCGCGATTCAAGCTGGCCACCTGAGGCCGGACGGGAGCGTAGCGTGAGCGACCGCACCGATCAGCAATTCTTACAGAGCGTCTTCCTGATGGAGGCGTGGGACACCCTCGCCTCGATCGAGGACGGCCTCGCTGCGCTCATGCGCTCCCCGGAAGCGACGGCCAGCGTCGCGGAGATGCGCCTGGTGACGCACCGGGTGCGCGGCTCGGCGGCGCTCAACGGGCTGCCACACCTGGCGGCCCTCGCCGCGACCATGGAGGAGACCGTCGAGCACCTGGCCGCCGCGCGGCCGGGCGCCGGTGGCCGCGACGTCGAGGCGCTCTGCGCGATGGCGGTCGTGCTCAAGGCCGCGCTCGACACCATCGGCACCACCGGCGCCGAGGATGGGGAGGCGATCGCCACGGCACTCGCGCGCCACGCGCCCTCGTCCGCGCAGATGGCCTCCACCGAGACGGGGCGCAAGCTCGCCGAGCTCGACACCTTCTTCAGCGAGCGGATGGACGTGCTCGAGTACTTCGTGCCGGAGGCCATCGAGCACCTGGAGTCGATGGCGCAGTCGCTGCTGGGCCTCGTGCGCGACGGCTCGACCGACTCGGAGATCGCGACGCTGTTCCGCGCCGTCCACACGCTCAAGGGGGCGGCCTACACCGTCGGTTGCGGGATGATCGGCGATCTCGCCCATCGCATCGAGGACATGCTCGGCGACGTGCGCGACGGCCACCGGACCTTCACCCGGACGGCCATCGAGACGGTGTTCGCGGGCATGGACGCCCTGCGGCTGCTGGTGCGCAGCGCGGAAGACCCGGTAGAAGGGCGCGGGGCCGCGTACGATCGCGCGCTCGCGCTCCTCGTCGCGCCGCCGGCGCTCGAGACCGAAGCCACCGGCGAGCCGGCGCCCGAGGTGGCGCGCGAGCTCGCGACGCGCGTCACCGGGCTCGGCGAATCGACGGTCGTCGCGCATCGCGCGGAAGCGGCGCGCCCGATCCGTCCGAGCATCCGGGTGAACCTCGACCGGCTCGACTCGCTGATGAGCCTGGTGGGCGAGCTGGTGATCGCGCGGAGCCGGCTGGAGCGCCACCTGGTGCAGCTCGAGCAGGCCGGCGATCTCTTGTCGTTCACGCAGTCGCGGATGACCCAGACCGTCGCCGAGTTCGAGTCCAAGTACGCGAGCCGCCAGGCTCCCGCCGCGGAAGAGGCGGCCCGGCCGGGGGACGGCGCGGCGGTGCCGCTGGGCGACGTGTTCACCGAGCTGGAGTTCGACCGGTACGACGACTTCAATCTATTGGCCCGCCGGGTCGGTGAGATCTCCAGCGACCTGACCGAGATCCAGCTCCAGCTGAACGGGCTCGTGCGCGTGGTGCGTGACGACGCGGGGAGCGTGCAGCGGCTCAGCGGCGAGCTGCGCGGCCACGTCACGCGCGCCCGCCTGGTGCCCATCGGCCGCCTCTTCGCGCGCTTCGCGCGCCAGGTGCGCGAGGGCGCGCGGGCGGCCGGCAAGACTGTCGTGCTCGAGGTCCGCGGCGAGACGGTCGAGATGGACACCGCGATCGTGCAGCAGATGGTCGGCCCGCTCCTACACCTGGTGCGCAACGCGATCAACCACGGCATCGAGACCGAAGAGGAGCGGCGCCGGCTCGGGAAGTCGAGCCACGCCACCATCCACCTCGGGGCCGCCCACACCGGCGGATCGATCTACCTCGAGGTCGTGGACGACGGTCGCGGGATCGACATCGAGGCGGTCGCCGAGGCCGCGCTGCGCGCGGGCTTCATGACGCCGGAGTCGCTCGCGCGGCTCGGCGAGCGCGAGGTCCTCGATCTGATCTTCCTCCCCGGCCTCACCACGGCCCCGGCGGTGACGGCGGAGGCGGGCCGCGGCGTCGGCATGGACGTCGTGCGCACGAACGTGAGCCGATTGGGGGGCGAGATCGAGGTGCAGACCGCGATGGGCCGGGGCACCCGCTTCCGCATCAAGCTGCCACTCACGATCGCCATCTCCGACGTGCTCAAGGTGCGCGTGGGCTCCGAGGTGCTGGCGGTGCCGGTGTCCGCGGTGCGGTCGATGGTCCAGGTGAGCCCCGACGAGATCCGCTCGGTGGGCGGCGTCGAGACGGTCGAGGTCGAGGGCCAGGACGTGGATCTCGTCCGGCTGGACCGCCTGCTGGGCCTCGGCAGCCGTCTGCCGGGCGCCCTCGTGTCGATCGTGGTGTTGCGCACCGGACGGAAGCTGCTGGCGGCGGCGGTGGACGAGCTGCTCGCCAAGGAAGAGATCGTCGTGAAGGGGCTCGGCCCCTTCCTGCAGGGGTTCGGGCCGTTCTCGGGCGCCAGCGTCGTCGGCGACGGCGGGGTCATGCTGCTGCTCGATCCGCTGTCGCTTCTGGAGATGAGCGCCGTCGCCGCCCTGGGGCCCGAGCCCGCGATCGAGTCGGGCGGCCGCCACGCCCTCGCGGGGGCGACGTCCGACGACCGGCCGTGCGTACTGCTCGTCGACGACTCCGTCAGCGTCCGGAAGTTCGTGGGGGGGATGCTCGAGCGCGCGGGATTCCGCGTGGCCGCCGCCCGGGACGGCGCCGACGCGTTGGAACAGCTCGCGGCGCTGCCCGTGAGCGTCGTGGTCACCGATCTGGAGATGCCGCGCGTCAACGGCTACGAGCTGATTCGCGACCTCAGCCGCGAGCCAGCCACGCGCGACCTGCCGATCGTGGTGCTGACCACGCGGGCGGGCGCCAAGCACGTGAGCCTCGCGCGGGAGCTGGGCGTCGAGCACTACGTGGCCAAGCCCGTCGACGAGGCGTCCTTCGTCCAGCTCATCGGCTCGCTGGCGGGGACGGCGCCCGCGCGGGTGGCGTGAGGCCGCGATGCCACGCCTGCTGTTGATCGATCCCGACCGCGACGGTCTCGACGCCCTGCACGCGGCGCTGCGCCGCGCCGGCTTCGACGACGTCGCGACCGTGACCAGCGGGGCGTTCGCGCTGACCACGCTGGAGCGCAACCGCCCCGACGTGATCGTGAGCCGCGCCGGCGTGCCGGACATCGACGGCTACGAGCTGTGCGCGATCGTCCGCAACGATCCGTCGATGACGGGCGTGCTGTTCCTCTTGCTGGAGGGACCGGGCGATCACGCCCCGGAACCCCGGTACGAGGACAAGCCGGACCAGGTGCTAGCCGGCGACCTGCCGCTGGCCACGATCGTGTCCGCGGTCGCCGTGTTGTTGCAGCGCGACGACGCGACCGACGCCGATGAGGCCCCGGTCGAGCTCGCGCAGAGCCCCGCGGCGGAGGTCGCGCCGGCGGCGCCGGCGGAAGAGCCCGCGCCGCCCGGCGTCTTCGACCTGATGAAGCTGGCCGAGGCCATGCAGGAGATCGTGGTGGGCCAGAAGACGGGCCACCTGGTCCTCACGCTGCGCTCCGGGCGCGGGGTCATCGTCTTCGAGCGCGGCAAGGTCGTGCACGCCGAGTTCTTCGGGCTCATCGGCGAGACGGCCTTCGCGGCGCTCCTGGTCGCGGCGCACGGAGAGGCTCAGGGGACCTTCGCCTTCGAAGCGCTCACGGCGCTGCCGGCGAACGCGATGCGAACGATTGACCGCGATCTCAAGCAGCTTCTGATGAGCGCTGCCATCGGGATCGACGAGGGCCGCACGGGCGCGGCCGTGGCTCCGTCCCGTAGGAGGGTCTGATGGCCAAGGTGCTCGTGGTGGACGACAGCCTGAGCGTCAGGAAGGTCGTCGAGAAGGCGCTCGAGGGTCGCGGCATGCAAGTGCTGTCGGCCGCGTCCGGCGCCGAAGCGCTCGAGCGGATCGAGCGCGAGCGGCCCGACGTGGTGATCTGCGACGTGATCTTGCCCGACAAGGACGGCTATCAGATCTGCCAGTTCGTACGGAAGCACCCGTCGATCAGCGCGACGCCGGTGCTGCTCATCTCCGGCCTCGACAACGGCACGGTGCAGGCGCGGGCCGCCGAGGTGAAATCCGACGAGGTGATGTTCAAGCCGTTCGGTGTCGACGAGCTCGTGCGGAAGATCGAGGGCCTCCTGACCGCCGCCGCGCCAGCGCCGCCGATGGTGGCGCCGCCGCCACCGACCACGTCCGACGCGAGCGATCGGGCGACGCTCGGCGAAGGCCTGAAGCGGCGACTCGAGGAGCTGACCGGCACGCCCGGCGTCCGCTTCGCCGTGCTCGCCGATCGCGAGGGATTCATCATCGAGACAGCCGGTGAGCTGACGCCCGGCGCCGACGAGGTCGCCGGGGCGCTCGCGTCCTGTCTCGCGGAGGCCTCCAACGGTATCGGTCGCGAGCTCGGCCAGGGCCAGCTGCTCGGCACGATCCTCGAGTACGAGAGCGGTACGCTCCTGCTCCACGCCGTCTCGCCCTCGGCGCTGCTGGCCGTCCTGCTGAGCGATCCCGGCGCGCTCGGCAAGGTTCGCTACTACGTCAGGAAGGCCGTCCCGGAGCTCGCGCGGACCCTCTGATGCCCCCACGGCGCGTCGCGAAGGTCACGTCGGCCACGTGGCTCGGGCTCTTGCTGAGCCTCGAGCTCTACGCCTGCGCCATGCTGGCGCTCCGCAGCTTCGCGGCGACGCCGCTGCTGCCGTCGTGGCCGTCGCTGGTGATCCCGCCGCTCGTGGTTCCGCCGATCGTGTACGTGGTGGTGGGGCTCCTGGGCCTGCGCCCGCTGTCGCTGTCTCGTCGCATCGTCGGGGTCGGGGCGATGTGCATGCTCCACGCCCTGCTCATCCTGGCGACGGCCGCGCTCTACGCGGGCCCGGACTTCACGGAGTACGACACGGCGCTCGCGGTGGCGCTCTGGGGCTCGCCGGCGGTGACGCTGCTCCAGCTCATGGCCGTGCTCCTGGTGTCGGCACGCCTCCATCCCTTGCTCCAGGTCCGCCGGCGCGCCCCGCGCGTCGAGACGCGCGTGGCGCCGCTGCTGCGCCATCCGGCGGAGATGACGCTTCGGCGGCCATTGGCCTCCGAGCGCCTCGAGGCGGCATGGGCGGAGTCGGCGAAAGCGGCGGCGCGCGTGATTGCGTCGGCTTCGCTCCCCGCGCCGCCGGCTCCTCAGCCGTCGCCGTCGGACGCGGCGGTCGAACCCGCGACGCCCGCGTTCGTGCTCTCGCCGTTCAACGCTTCGGAAAGGATGATTCGCGTTCCGTTCGGCCGGGTGGCCGACCAGCTCCCGGTCGAGATGTTCGTGCGGGCGCGTGAGGGACTGAGCAACACGCTGCGCCCCGGCGTCTCCCTGCTCATCCCGCTGCGTCTGGTCGTGCCGCAGCTCAGCGAGGGACGCGTGCGGGTGCGCTGGGAGGAGATCGCCGACCAGTTCCCGCACGAGGAGCTCGCGCTGCCGCACGCGGAGATCGCGCGGCGGCTTCCGCACGGCTCGCTGCTGCTCCCGCTCGACGAGGTCGTGCCGCAGGTCCCGGCCGAGATCCTCGAGCGTGTGTCGCCGCCCGCCGATCTCGACGACATCGAGGACCTCCTGCCGCCGCCGGTCCTCGCGCCGCCGGCCCCGCACCAAGCGGCGGCGCCTGCGGTCGACGCGCCGGAGGCCCCGCCGCGGCCGGCGCCCGAGCCGTCGCTGGCGGCGCCGGCGCCCCACGCGCTCACCGGCGAGGCGCGCCGCGTCGCCGCCATGCTCGCGCCGCTCATGAGCGGGCTCGAGGTCGGCGAGCGGCGCGACGCCGGCACGACACTCGTCACCGTGGTGGCGCCGCCGCTCCGTGAGGAGTCGATCGTCGGCGCGGCGCTGCGCGTCCGGCCGTTTCTCGCCGACCCGCGGCTCTCCGCGCCGGCGGCTCAGGCGACGCTCGTGGGGAGGGAAGCGACGATCGTGCTGACGCCGTTCGGGTCATCGGACGCCGACGGCGCCTTGCTGGTGGCGGCGGTCGCCTCCCGTTCGTCGCTGGCGTGGCTCGAGCGCCTCTCGCGAAGCGCGGTCGGCGATGCGCGGACGACCGAGCGCAGCGAGACCCATTCGGGACGCAACGGTCGCACGGCCGGGAAGCCGGGGCTGCACGTCGCGCGCGTGCCCTCGCCCGTGCGCGAGCTGGCGGACTCGCTGACGGCCTTCGGCCCGGTGGCGCCGACCGTGCTGCGGGACGGCGAGGGATCGCTGAGCGCCTGCCTCTTCCTGCCGCCCTCCGTGGAGGCCGTGCCGCTGGCCGAGCTCGCGCGCGACCTCTACGCCGCGCTGGATGGAGCCGAGATCGGGCCGGTGACCTCGGTGACGCTGCGCCTCGGCGAGCATCGCATCGTCCTGCGCACCCTCACCGGCACGTCGGTGCTGCCCACGATGCTGGTCGGCGGCGGGCCCATCGATCGGCCGGGGCTGGCGCGAATCGAGCTGGAGCGCGCGGCGGAGCGGCTGGGCGCGCTCGCGGAGGCCTAGAGCCGTTTCTTGATCCGCTCGATCGCCTCGGCGGTCTGCTCCTTCGAGCCGAACGCCGTCAGGCGGAAGTAGCCCTCGCCGCTCGGCCCGAAGCCGGAGCCGGGCGCCCCGACCACGTGGGCCTCGGCGAGGATCCGGTCGAAGAAATCCCAGGACGAGACCCCGCGCGGCGTGCGGGCCCAGATGTAGGGCGCGTTGCGCCCGCCGTAGACGGTGAGCCCGGCCGCGGCGAGCCCGGCGCCGATGATCCGGGCGTTCTCCATGTAGATGTCGATCAGCGCGCGCACCTGCTTCTGGCCGTCGGGCGTGTAGACGGCGGCGGCCGCCTTCTGGATGATGTAGGGCGGCCCGTTGGACTTCATCGCCACGCGGCGCGTCCACAGGGCGTTGAGGCTCGTCGTCTTGCCGTCGGCGCCGCGCCCACGCATCTCCTTGGGGACGACGGTGTAGGCCAGCCGCATCCCGGTGAAGCCCGCGTTCTTGGAGAAGCTCCGGCACTCGATCGCCACCTCGCGCGCCCCCTCGATCTCGTAGATCGAGTGCGGGACCGCGGCGTCGACGATATAGGCCTCGTACGCCGCGTCGTACAGGATGACGGCGTCCTCGGCGCGGGCGTAGTCGACCCAGCGCTTGAGCGCCTCGCGGGTCACCACCGCGCCGGTCGGGTTGTTCGGGAAGCAGAGGTAGATCAGGTCAACGTGGCGATCGGGCAGCGAGGGCTGGAACTCGTTCTCCGCGGTGCAGGGCAGGTACACGACGCCGGCGTAGCGGCCGCTCTCGTCGGCCGCCCCGGTGCGCCCGGCCACCACGTTGCTGTCGGCGTACACCGGATAGACCGGATCCATCAACGCGACCACGCAGTCCTGCGCGAATATCTCCTGGAGGTTCGCGCTGTCGCTCTTGCCCCCGTCGCTGACGAAGATCTCGTCGACGCCGAGCTTGACGCCGCGCACGCCGAAGTCGTGCGCGGCGATCTCGGAGCGCAGGAACTCGTAGCCGACGTAGGGGCCGTAGCCCTTGAACGTCTCGCGGCGGGCCATGTCGTCGGTGGCCTCGTGCAGCGCTCGGATCACCGCCGGCGGCAGCGGCTGGGTGACGTCGCCGACCCCGAGGTCGATCAGCCGCACGTCCCGGTGCGCGTCCGCGAACACCTTCGTCCGTCGCCGAATCTCCGCGAACAGATAGCTCTGCCGGAGATTGAGGTAGTACTCGTTGAACCTGGGCACGGCGCTCTCCTCGTCCGCTACGGCTTCTTCAGCCGCATGTCCTCGTACGGCGACGTGAAGTAGAGCTGCGAGCTCAGCCCGACGCCCGGCTCCTCGACGCGCGGTCCGATCCCGTGCAGCGTCGCCGGCTCGAAAATGCCGCCGTACATGACGCGGTCGTACATCAGCCGCTGGATCTGGTGCAGCAGCACCTCGCGCTTCTTGTGGTCGCGCTCCTGCCCCTGCTGCCGGAACAGGTCGTCGATGTCGGGATAGCCGCCAGTGGCGAATGGCGCGGTGCTGATCACGAACGACTCGATCCGCGACGCGGCGTTGCCCGGCGCCGCGGTGACCGTCACCAGCAGGCCCGACAGCTTCTTCGTCCGCCACGCCTCCATGAACGTCGCGCGCTCCATGCCGCGGATGCGGGTGCGAATGCCGACCGCGGCGAGATAGTTCGCGGCACCCTCGCCCATCGTGATGAACGGCGGGAGCGGCGTGAGGTCGCCGGCGTCGAAGCCGTTCGGGTAGCCGGCTTCCGCCAGGAGGCGCTTGGCGTGCGTGGGGTCGTAGGGATAGGGCTCGAGGCGCAGCGCGAAGTCCATGACGCTCGGGATGATCGATCCGGTCAGCCGCGAGTACCCGAGCCGCTCGGCCTCGTTGAGCCCCTGCTTGTCGATCGCCAGCGTCGCGGCCAGCCGCACCCGGCGATCGTGCCACGGCGATTTGGGATTCCACTGATCGGGAAAGTCGAGCCACCACGCCGCCGGCGAGATCACGCGGGCCAGCCGGAGCTTCGGATCCGCCTTGATCGTGGCCGCTTCGACGCCGACCATCAGGTAGCCGATGTCCGCCTCGCCGGTCTTCAACATCGCGAGCCGCGTCGTGCGATCGGGGACGCCCTTGAACACCAGGGTCTTGATCGTCGGCTTCTTGCGCCAGTACTGCTCGTTGGCCTCGAGCACGAGCTCGAGCCCCGGGCTCTGCCGCACGAACCGATAGGGCCCGAGGCCCACGGGCTGGCGCTTGAAGCCGTCCTCGCCGACTTTCTCGAGATATTTC
>Ga0209058_1002184_pt1 | contig 16341 bp, 15 predicted proteins | sample GraSoiAngelo_147_FD_185904 | JGI IMG/M metagenome (GOLD analysis project Ga0209058, IMG submission 185904) | Grasslands soil microbial communities from the Angelo Coastal Reserve, California, USA - 14_1009_05_40cm (SPAdes) (version 2) | ecosystem: Environmental > Terrestrial > Soil > Grasslands ... | reverse complement strand
TGAAGGAAAATTATTTTTTTGGAATGATTTTTCATAAATTGGTTCACAATATTTGGGGTATTATCGGTTGAATCATCTGAGATGATAATTTCAGAAAGATTAATTGAATGTAAATTTGAATCAAGTACACTCTCTAAAATCGTCTTTATGTTTGATTCTTCATTGTAAGATGGAATTCCAATAGAGACCGTGGTCAAACTCCTCTAATTTACAAAGTTACATATTTTACTCTTCAGATACTTTGATGAATAATGTATTAGAATATCTATATTTTTGAATTGATCAAATATGAATATATTTACAAAAAATGTATACTTTAGAATTGACCTTTCAAAGTACCTGTCGTACACCTTTTTTGAAAACAAGTAATCTGATTACTCCTATTATTATAGGAAAAAAGTCAGCGTCTAATAGTAGTGGACTTCATGTTATATCGGATAGGAACCTATTAGAAAAACTTGAAAAAATTCTAGCATTACATTTAGACAAGATAATTATTTTTGGGGTTCCTGAATTGCATGATTCATCTGGATCACAAGCATGGAATAATAAAGGAATTGTTCAAAATACACTGAGAATTATAAGAGAAAGCTTTGGTAACAAGATCCAGATTATTGCAGATGTCTGTGTTTGTCAGTATAATCTATCAGGACACTGTGGCGTCGTAAATCAAAGTAACTATGTAGACAATGATAAGACTTTGAAACTTATGTCAAAGATTTCCCTGAATTATGCTGAATCTGGGGCTGACATGGTTGCACCTTCTTCTATGATGGATGGATTGGTAATGTCTATTAGGAGCAAACTTAACGATAATGGATTTAGAGATACTAAAATAATGTCATTTTCAAAACAGTTTTCTGGTCTTTATTCACCGTTTCGCCTCACCACATTTAATAAATTTTCAAAAATGGACAAGTCCACTTATCAAATTGGCTACTCTAATTCGAGGGAGATTCTGAGAAAAATAGAAATGGATTTAGATGAAGGAGCGGATATAATAACAATAAAACCTTCTTTTAATAATATCGATTTGATAAGTAGAATCTTTGACATGGCCAATTGTAAAATAGCGGTTCAACAAGTTTCTGGTGAATATGCAATGGTAAAAGCTGCATCGCGCAATAGACTAATCGATGAAAACGAATGGATTATTGGATATTTTGCTTCTATGATAAGAGCGGGGGTAGATTTTATAATATCATATGGGGCTGAAGACATAGCTGCCTTGCTTTAGGACTTTAATAAAGATTGTAATGATTCTTTCGTGCTTTAAATCCTAGTTTGGAATAACTGGATTCAAGATAAAGCTCGTGTTTTAAGTCATTTTTATTTTTTTAACTGGATTGCATTGATTAGACCAACTTGACCTGGTCTTGATACTACTCTGGCCAGTCCTAATTCAGTTTCTATAACGGTACCTTTAGTAATTACCCCTCTTCTTTCGTAGTCTTTGTTAGTTGCATTTTTGATAACTCTCAATACCTTTGACTTTGTAGTTTTCTTCTCCTCGGGATTTGAAATGTTTGCAAATTCAACAGTTTTTAGAGCCGTTTTGTTGTTATTTCCACGCACTCTTCTCGTCACTTTTAGATTGCTTCCAATTACGGCCTCATTCGGATACCTATCTATCTCAAATTTGCGTCTACCGCGCATGGCAATTTTTCTACCCCCAGTGTACTTCCGCCCGCACAGATTCTCTATGGATTTTTTCATCTTTCCATAAATGAAATAGCTCCATATTAAGAGGTTTTCTATCTAGTTAAAATAATCATCACTTTACAATCATTTTGCTTTTGAGTACGTTGAGATCATTTATTCCAAAATATTCTTGGAATTTTCTACTTGTTCTATATATTTTCATTCGTCCTAAACGTTCCGATTCAATAAATGAATGAGCTCTTAGCTCCTTGAGATGTGTATAGACCTGGCTTCCACGGATCTGAACCAACCTTTTTGATGTAATTGGTTGCTCATAAGCAATAAATGATAAAGTTTTCAGGGCGCCCACCGGGATCAGGGGCTGTTGAGCAAATCGTCGAATAAGGGGCATGTATGCAGGTTTCACTTGAAATACAAATTTCTCATCATCGAGTTGTGCTATTTCCAGAGCAGTCAAAACTTTTTGCATTTTCTTAACTAATTCATTTAATAATTGGACTACTTTTTCCTTTGAATTTATTCCTGCTGCCCTCATCAAGTCATTAATGGATAAGGGCCTACCAGCAGCATACAGAGCTGCTTCAATTCTAGCACTGATTTCACCGTCAGGAAGTGACTGAGGCACCTGTGTCTAAGTAATTAAGCTTTGTTAATCAATGTTTTCGTTTAATGAAATCAATATTTCTTCATCTTTTTGCTCAAGAAAAATTTTTCTCTTCATGGCAAGATATAGAAGAGCAATAAAGCACCTCACTATTTCTATTTGGTTCATTTTTAACGTAAGATTCTTGAATTCAACAGATTTGTCTGCAGTTACTATATCAAAAATCATATCCTCATAAGATTGCAAAATCTTCTCAAACTTCATTAAATACTCATCAAAGTTGAATGTCTCTACAGATTCCAGATTGAGTTGATTTCTCCTAGGTCTTGGATTTGCCAAGGCATTAATCATGTTCTCAAGTACGTGCAATAATTCTTCTAAAGTCACGGGATAAGTAGGTTCTATCCTAAAAGGAATTTCAATTGGCTTCAAATTTGGAATAGGTTTGATATCAACAACCTCGATCCCCTTTTTGGTTTTGGAGATTTTTTCTAGTTGTAAGATGCTCTCTACCTTTAACCGATAGATTAGCGAAGAAGATAATGCAGCTATCCCACACATTCGAAGGTCTTTTTTTCCACTATTATTGATTAATTTTAACAACATTTCTAATAGTAATGAGATATCTATTTCCCAAACATCTTTCTTTGATAATACTGAAGGATTAAAAAGTAAATCAAGCGGTGGTTGTGAAATGCTTTTCTTTGTTGTTATGTCCGCTTCCGACATGTATGATTAGAATTGAATTTTGATAATATTAATTTGTATTGTCTAATAAAATTTAGATTTACTATAAATTTATATCAGTAAGTATGTAAAAACATTCAAAAGTCACTGTATTGTAAGGTAAAAAAGTGGAGAGTGTTATGTCAATGGCTTCAAAGAAAGAGATAAGGAACAAAGAGAATCAAGAGCGGCTTGCAAATGCAATTAGTACTCTGGACAGTATAGCTAGAAATAATAATATTCAAAAAAACATTCGAAATATTGTAAGAGAGATCTTGACTGGAATAAAAGATGAAAAAAATGGATCTATTTCTGTCAGGGCAGCAAATACTATAAGTATGCTAGACAATGTGACTCAGAATCCACAGATGCAATCTCACATACGAACGCTGCTGTGGCAAGTAGTTTCAACACTTGAAAGTATAAGAGAATAGGAATCTCATCACAGAAATCAAGAAGAGTCAATATTCTTGGCTTGCTTTAATTGAGGGGGCAGTTTCTCAAGTTTATGGGTAGGATTAGCAAGATAATGTCTAGATGCGCCCTCCCCGCTCAGTACAATATTACAATTAATACATTTGTATCTTATAGCCAATTACAGTTATAATTATACCCACATATCTAAAAAGATACTGAACAAATCAAGCATTTTGGCTCGTTCTGGCCTGTCCCTATCATCATTGCTAGGTAACTCGGCAAATTTATTCCCTATTTATCAGAATATCGTACGTAGAATCCAATCTGAATCAAGTATTAGTGCAAACTTTACTAGTCTTCTTCCTAAGACCGGCAAGGTCAATTTATTTACTAGTAATTATTGACAATTCATTTCGCTCCAAAATATCACGTCTTGGATTAATGTCTATCTCAATTTAATAATTTCGCGACTATCTGGAACAATAGATCTTATCTTGAATCTGGAGAAAATAGTACTTGCTACGTTTTCTGATTTTGATCTTTCCCCATGATTAACCAATACTTTTTTTGGTTTTATTCTTGCAGTAAAATTCATTATTTGGTTAAAATCACTATGGCCACTAAATCCATCAATTTTTTGACTTGCGCATTTGATTGGAATGACTTTAACTTTACCTTTTTCGTCAAGCATGCTAATCTCCATCAAGCCTCCGTCTATAACCCGCCGTCCCAAGGTTCCATTAATTTGGTACGAAACAAAGATTATACTGTTTTTCTTATCTGGTGCAATTTTCTTAAAATATTCGACGGATGGTCCTCCCTCCAACATTCCAGAGGTGGCCATTATTACACTTGGGTTCTCGTCATTGAATACCTCTTCCCTTCTTTCATACCCATTAACAACGGTAAAATATTCTGATTGAAACGGATTTACTCCATTGGACACCGATTTTCTGACATCAAATCCAAGGTAATGTGCATAGGACATGTGTATTGCACTTGCCTCTGATATCATGCCTTCAATAAATACCGGAGCCTCCATTAGACGTCCTTCTCTCATTTCTTTATCAAGAACCAACATTATTTCTTGGGCCCTTCCAACTGCAGGAACAGGAATCAAGACTTTTCCCCCAACAGACAAAGTCCTATTGATAGCATCCGTAAAAGTTTTGTATACTATAGATTGATCTGGCATTATGTCGGTTGTATTGCCATATGTACTTTCAGTTATCAATGTCTCTACTCTAGGATAAGCAGAAACAGCACTATCCAACAACTGGGTTCTGGCATATTTATAATCACCGGAATAAAGAATATTATGAGTCCCAAATACATTAATGTGTACAGTAGCACTTCCCATTATATGTCCAGCATTGTTGAATGTTATAGTGATATCTGGAGAAATATCTGTAGGTTTTCCATAAGGTAACGTTATGCAGTGTTTAATAACTTCGTTGACGTCTCTTGTTTCGTATGGTAAAAACGTTCCATTGCTTTTAGAAATCTTTACGGAATCGTATTGGAGGAGTGTCATTAAAGGAAGAGTAGGTTCTGTGCAATAAACTGGACCCTTATAACCATATTTGAATAGTGTTGGTAAAAATCCTTGATGATCTATATGTGCATGACTTATGACGACGGCATCTATTTCATCCAGATCAAAATTAAACCAGTCTAATCGTGGATATGCTGAAATTGCTAATGGTTCACCAGGATTAATGCCGCAATCTAGCATTATTTTGCTTTCTGAAGTTACGACAATGAAACATGATCTACCAACTTGTTTAACCCCGCCCAGACAGAAAATAACTATTTCCTCCTTATTTCTAATCTTAGACTTAAGTTCAGTAATTTCTGAATTTTTTTCACTTAATTGATTGAAGAGATTTAAATTCGAATCGTTGCCTTCCAAAACAAGTGGAGGTCTAAAAACTCTCTTGCCTAGGGATTGTAAAAAAAAACTTCTCTCCTTTGCAGAACCCTTCTGGGTAGAGTGAATCATGTTCATACAACTCGACTGAATATGCGGAGAACGTAATGTATGAGCTATCCAACCGGTTGCCTGGGCAATTTCGATTACCATATCGGCGTCTATTGATTCAGGACGATTTACCTCAAGGACTACTTCGCCTGTGGCATCATCACAAAATACAGCAGATATTGTAACCTCATCTGGTAACATCTTTATTACTGTTGATCTTGTTTCCTCTTCAGATAATCTAATTGAGGGATCAGTTCTTACGACAAACCTTTTTTTAACATTTTTTGAAAGAGACGAAAGATAATAAGTCAATTCAGTTAACGAAAATTTTGGATTTAAAGTATAAAGAGCAACATATGGACCTTCAAATCTTATGTTTGTAATCTGTGACTCCTTAGGAATTGATTTCAGAACCATATCTTTGAAGAAATCTTCGTCAATTTTCTTCGTATGTTGAATTTGATTAGCAGATAAAGAATCAGAATGTTGTTTAACTTTGCCACTGTTCTCTAGTGCAGAAATACTCTCATCTACAGAATTATTACTTAGGTTTTCATTACTCACTTTAACATTCTTCTAGATACTCGGTCTGATTTTTTACAATCCTTACTTCCAATAGTGATAATCAATTACTATCACAATGCAATAGCAAGGTCATTAAGGTCCTTTCCGGCTTGTATCCACAATGAAAATGAACATCTCTATTAATATATATTTTGGAAAGTACTTGCTTTTTCCCACTCTTTATTTTAGAAAGGCAGATACGGTAGAAATATCGCTAAGGCCACAATTATTATTGTTATTGTAGATACCGCTGATGAGATATTCTTAAGACGATTCTTATCAATTTTGGATCTGCTCTCTATTAGCGATCCGTACAATTGACCTCCGTCCAAAAAGGCAATAGGAAGAGCATTAAATATTCCGAGATTAAAATTGATAAACCATAGCCAGAAGAGTGAATTTGCAATTATTGGAAATGATGAACCGAAAATGTTTGATTCATATTTTGGCGCCATAAAATCTGAAAAAGGTACAAGTTGTTCGGCTAATGTCGGCGGCGGAAGTATAGGAACTAGATGATTTATATCAAACGTGAAATATTTCTTGTATAATTCAAGAGCCAACTTGGGATCTAATGATACCATCGCCGTTCTAACACCAAGAATGGGTTTGGTAGGGTCACTATTGGCAGGAATTGATAAATCATTTGTTTTTTTATTACCTTCTCTGTCCTGCCATACAATTGAAGGTTGTTTACCAATATTTGATTTTAGAGTTTGCAATAAGTCTTCTTGACTGCGTATTTCAGTTTGGCCAATTGACAGGATGCTCGACCCTTGTGTGAGACCAATTTTTTCTGCTAGAGATCCCTCTGTGACGCTGACTATTTCAAGTCCACTCTTCGGCACAGCTATTGTAGGGAGTGGAGTCAAAGTGGATAGTAACACAAATAGCAAGGCCAGTGAGATTGTAGCAAGAATCATATTATTTAGCGGACCAGCCGTAAGAACTGCACTTTTCTCCTTTAGTGTTGCATTGGATAATCCATCTTTATCAAGGTTAACAAAAGCTCCAACAGGAATAAAGAGTACAAAAGCAATACCGGTTGATTCCACCTTTATTCCATAAACCCTAGCAACGATACCATGCCCTGCCTCATGTATGAAGACACTTATTATGAGAGCCATCAGAGTGTAAGTAAGCGGTAGAATTGGATTTATTATAGGGATAAGAAGGTTGCCTCTAAGTCCTATAACTTTGGCATTCTCTCTCACAGAAACATTTGAAACGATATTTGTTATTCCACCAATTATTAATAATATCGCAATAGCCGTTATGGCGGGCATTATGTAAGTATTAGCTCTAGCGTATGCTTTTGCAATTCTGGTCTTTGCTACGTAATCAAAGAATTTTAGACCATAAGGAGTGTGGAGTAAAATTAACGGGAATGGGTGAAATATATCGGCGTGAATACCTTTTTGTTTTTGTTTTTCCAGATCAATAAGTACAATAATTTACATATTTAAATTAACTCATAGGTGTTGAACTATAAATAGTATCAATGGAAATTACACGATTTTGATTCAGGAGGTAAAATATGACATTAAATCAATATATATTATAAATTATCATAAATCGTTACTAGTGTCAATCTTTTTTCCACAGGTCTACAACAGATCTTTTTGATTTTGGCATTTCATCATCATTAATTTCTAGTTGCTTTTCCAACTTTTTTTTCCTTGCAGTATGATCAGATTCCTTGATGTGGTTTTCTAATGATAATGCTTCTATTGACCTCTGACAAATATTGCAGTAAAATTCTTCCAACTATGACTCAGTCAGTATGAGCCAAATTTAATTCATCATATTAATGGCATGGTATAAATTTCACCAGAATATTGAACACTGAATCCTGCAAATAATTTATTAAGTTACTACAATCGTATAAGAACAGATAGGTATTAGACTTGGAAGAGTTTTTCCTTTTTCCTTTTTTTGCCTTAATCGGTTTGATTGCGGGCATTTTGGGGTCCATGATAGGGATAGGGGGAGGAATTATAATCTCTCCTGTTCTGACATTCCTTGGTCTGCCACCACCACAAGTAGCAGGTACAAGTCTCTTTGCAGTTTCATCTACTAGCATCTCTTCAACTATAGCATATGCTAAATCAAAAAAGATCCAATACATATTGGGGATTAAAATGGCGCTATTATCAATTCCTGGTGCGATAATAGGTTCGTATTTTTCAACTGAAATCGACCCAGGTAATTTCAAGATAATACTCGCAATAATACTACTTGGAACAGGAATATATCTGATGTATAAAAAAGCAATAATCAATGGAAATTCCTTGTCATTTAATTCTACGTGGGTAAAAGTACTTTTTTATTCCAGTACTTTTGTTGCTGGGATTATCTCAAGTTTATTCGGAGTAGGAGGAGGAGTCATATTTGTTCCTCTTATGATAATGATTATCGGATTAACGATGCATTTGGCTGCGCCCACATCGCAATTCATTTTAATGATTACATCTTTAGTCGGATTATCGATACATATAATCTTAGGAAATCCTCAATATCTCCCTGCGGTATTACTGTCAGTAGGTGCGTTTACAGGTGCTCAGATAGGATCAAGATTAACGTCCAAATTGAGTGAACAAAAATTAAGATTAATTCTTGGTATTACTTTTGTTGGTATTGCAGCTAAATTAATGTTTGATTTTTATCAAGTTACGTATTCAACAAGTATGACTTGAGATATTTGTTTTCAAACTAAAGAAAATTTGAAGTACACTTAACTCAGTTTTGACCCAAGTAAATGAGGAATTAGTAATAGTTACGAAGATACGGACAGGCTCCGGTATCACAAAAGACCTAATTTATCATAAAAGTAATTAAGTGGACCTAGAAATATCTATCTGACTCCAGATTATTGGCCCTTCAAATTCCAGTGAAAAACATACGTATTCATGGAAACAAGATTCGTTATCTTGATTATAATGATTATAGTTTAAAGAAAAAAGAGACGTTAGTTTTATTACATGGAATAGGTGCTTCTGCAGAAAGGTGGTCTAGAGTGATCCCATTTTTTTACGAACATTTTAGGATGATTGTGCCCGACATAATCGGATTTGGTTATAGTGATAAACCAACGGTGGAGTATAATATGCCATTCTTCGTAAAATTCTTGAAAGATTTCCTAAATAGTTTAGGAGTGAAAAAAACAAGCATAGTAGGATCTTCATTAGGTTTGCAATTAAAGATAATAATATGGTAAACAAATTAATTTTAGTTTCTCCTGCTGGGACCATGAAGACCTCCACTAAGACGCTAGAAGAATATATCTTGGCATCGTTGTATCCAACACATGAAAATGTCTGGAGGGCCTTCATTAACATGTCGTTTGATCCCCATACTGTTTCAGAACAAACAATAGAAGGGTTTATCGATAGAATGAAACTTCCAAATGCGAAGTATGCGTTCATGTCTACCATGCTTGCAATAAGAAATACTACTAATTTGGCTTCACGACTGGACAAAATATTATCACCCACGATAATTGTTTGGGGTGAACAAGACGAAATGATTCCCGTGAAATATGCAGAAGATTATAGGAATATACCTAATTCAAATTTGCAAGTAATCCCAAAATGTGGTCATACACCATTTACTGAAAAACCACAGATATTCTCTAAAATAGCAATTGATTTCTTGAAAGGAATCAATAGTATTAAATAAACGTATTTTCAAAATTAAAGTATGGGCGATAAGCCAGAACTTAATGAAGATATGGAATCATATAAGAAGGCAATAGATAGCACTAGTCAGGCACAGCAAGATTTTTTCAAAAAATTTTCTAATCTTCAAATGGACGCAATGCAAAATTTCTTTTCACTGTTGCAAGGTCTTACTTTTTATCATGCCATGTTCAAGACTACGATTCAAAGTGGCGGTAGAATATCAATTCCAGAAGCTGAAAGAGAAGCTTTGAAAATTGATGATGGAGACCTTGTTCAAGTAATAGTAATTCCGATCGAGAGAAAACACAAAAATAGCCCTAACAAATGACTCGATATTGTAGCCTTTTGATTCACAAGCCATTAATGTTTAAGTTAAATTGATTGCAAGTTAATTTGAACGTGTTTTAAGCCATTGTCCTACTTTTGGTAAAACATTATTTTGCGAATAACTACTTGCGATCAATCCTACATGTCCAGTATGGAATCGTATTAGTCGTCTGTCTTCACTAGATACTACTTCATTCAGGGGAACGCTACACTCTGGGGCAACAAGATGATCCTCCTCCGCAACGATATTCAGAAGTGGAACATTAATTTCCTTAAGATCTACTTTAGCTTTCCCTAATTTTAACTGGTTCTTAAATAAGAGATTTTTTTTGTAGATATCATTTATCCACTGCCTTATCGTCTCACCCGCTATTGGAGGAGTGTCATACAACCATTTTTCAATACGTAAGAAGTTCTGTACAAATGATTCATTATCAATATTTTCAATTAGATTGAAATATTTGTTAACCCCCTGCTTAAAAGGTTTTAATATTGAGTAGACTTCATAAAGTTTTTCGGGTGGTAGGTTACCAATTGAGGATACTAATTTATCAATATCCATCTGACGTGAAATGTTTGCTATAACAGTTGTATCTTTACTTGTATCAATTACGGGTGCAATTGTAACTAAATTCTTAATTTTTTCTTGATGTAATGCGGTATACATGGCCGACATAGACGATCCCATACAATACCCATGAAGAGTAATTTTGTCAGCAGAATTATTATTTTGAACTATTTCGACACAATCATCAATATAGGAATTAACATAGTCGTCAAATGATACATACTTGTCCATTCTAGTTGGAGATTTCCAATCAAGTAAGTAAACATCAAAACCTTGTGTCAAGAGATGACGGATCCAACTTTTATTTCGTTGCAGATCAAGAACATATGATCTATTTACTAATGCATATACCACTAATATCGGCGTATGAGAAACCCTTTTTACAAGGCTGTGATAATGTAAGAGTCGGTATAATCTAGTCTCACATACAATATCATTTGGAGTATCACCAACAGAAATATGGTTATCTCTAGAAAGTAGCTCGATAGTCTTGGCTACCTTTGAGAAGTCAACAAGATTACGATTTTGAGTATTCTTATCTTGTATTGCCATTTTTATACCATGCCAATAATTTATTTTCTATTGAGTTTTTCATACCATGCCAATAATTTATTTTCTATTGAGTTTTTCATATCGGCTTTTCATAATTCTCAAATTCTTTTTCATCTCTTGTAGATCCTTCAGAACCTCATCTAATTCTGACCTGGTTGGTATATTTAATAACTTGAGATTTTTTTCAACAATCCTATTAATATAGTTTACAATATCAAGTTGCTTTGAGTATACCTCATTGTATGCTATAGCAAACTCCTTGGAGGAAAAAAGAGAACTATAAGCTTCTTCAAAGGCATCAATTACAAGAAGTCTAAATTTTTCAGAATTAACGTCCTTCAAGTCCGGATCGGATTTAGATTTCAGAATAACCTCTTCAATGGCCCTGAAATTGGCTTTTGACATTTGCAACCAATAAGCTGACAGGTTCTTCTGCAGATCCACTATAATCCTATTCAATGATAGCAGATCCTCCAGATACTCGTTGTAATCCTTAGTTAGGGCATTAAACATCCCTATTGTAGGAAAATTTTGTAAATTTTTCCAATTTTCAAAAAGATCATATTTAGTGAAATTGTTCAATGCATTATTTTCATCTTTCAATGCCTTATTACCTATTTAATATCTTGATCATTTAGTATATTTACTTTAAATAAAATCACACTTAATATCCTCTTTATTTAATATGAAGGTCGCATGAATCGAAAAAATCGATATTTATCCATAGATTATTTGATTAGATCAGTGTTCTAATTTTGGATTTAATAAAATACAGCCATGTTCATTTTCCAGCAGAATTCAATAATTAATTATGTAGGTTAATAAAGTCTTTCAATGCAATTAATCCATATGGGATTTACGGACATATTTAGAAAATGGCGACCAAAAGGAAAAATGTACAGCCTTAGATGTAATCAATGTGGAAAAGGCTTTCTATCCAGCTTCGCACTTGAGGCTCCTGTATGTGGTAGTTGTATGCAAAAAATAAAATCTTCTGACTCAACAATTGATTATGATAAAAAATGTACCACCTGCGGTAACATGGGAGTTATTCATGCAAAAACACAATGTTATTCATGTTATTTCAAACTTCAAAAATAACAATATTCAAATGATAGTTGCGACAAATCGGACATAATAATGCACTTTTAATACTGTTAACTATTTCATTAGATTATGCCTTAGCATTAGTTTCCAGAATAATATTCAGACTAACTACTAATCTGTGACTGAGGGACTAGCTTCATTCTCCTTCCAAACCAAAGATGGGAGATTCCCTTGAAGGACTTCATCTGTAACAGCTTCATTCCTGTAATTTTTTCTATTTTTGTTAATCCAGTCAAGTCAATACAATAATCCTTTGCTTCAATAACAAGAAATTCTAGGTCTTCTTCCTTTACCGTAACGTGATTATATTTTAGTAAATCACTTGATACAACAGTATGTAGTATCCAATAAACGCATTCGTCTATTTCTATCTGCATTAATTAATCTATTATGATAGAATGATTTCTTTTAAGAAATTAGATGATATCATTTAGAAAAAACATTAATAAAAATTTGTTGAAAAAAACTATCTAATATTTTGTATAATGAAATAATAAATTTTCAGAAAATATAACATAATAAGTATCAAATAGTTCCATTACTCCTTGGTAGGCGATGAGAATGACCCTAGATGATTGCCTGCAATTCTGGGTATCAAATAATGTCATTATCTTTTCGATCTAGTTCTAGTTTTATTTAGTTTTAATATTATTATACCTGCTATCGCCCATAGGAGTGCAGAGCTGAGATATTGTTGAAAAAGCCAAGTTATGCCACCTCCTATAGCAAAGCATGCACCCAATATACCAAGTATCTGTTTTCGTTTTACCATAACTGTTTAAGCTCTCGACAAGTTCACTGTTCCGTATTGATTAAACTATCTTCTAATTAAAGAATTGTATAAAAAATATTTCATTGCAATTCTCACTATTAATTTTATCGATTCTTAAATATATCTAAAACTTGTTAGAGAGTATGAGATTTTCCCACTTTGTTAATGGTTTGGTCTTTACTTTAGTAGTTACCCTAGCTTACTAATTTCTATCAATCAGTCCATTATCTATGCAGACTCGCCGACGCAGATATGTATCAATGGCGACTGTAAAATGGAGTCAGGGTACGAAGGCTATCATAGTCAAAGAACATGTATTAATGATGAATGCAATGTAGATATACTGCGTTCTAATATGACTGATAAAGCAAATTAAATTTTACATAATAGATTTAATGATTTACTCAATTCCAAACAAGGTTATTGTAGAAGTTGAAGGAACTAATTGATCTTGTTACACGAAGCTGAGATTTCGTTTTCCTTTACATTCTTATCGCATTTTTCCTTATCGACACTACAAATTTTAATGCTAATTCCATCTTTAGCTTCACCCTTTGCACAATACCGAAGATCTGAGGTATCATCCGCATAAACTAACACGGTGTCCAAGCAGCTAATTGTAATTATTATGAGGGCAAAAATCGTAATTATCGATAGAACGCTACTCATTAGTGATATTTAGATACTAGGGTATTTAAGCCAAACTCTGAATGTATAATTTTTAGTACTTGTTCCCCGTTTAAATTTGATAATACTTTTGGAAAGTACAAATGAAACATGAAAATGTTACCAATTATATCGAATTAAATTGGTTAAGACCCATTAAAATTAGTAAATAAATCAATTCATTGAGAATTCATCCCTTTTCACCTTGGCGTGTGGAGTCTTCAGCCGATGTGACACCAGTCATTCCCTAGCATCAACACATATTTTCAATCACGAGCGCGAGTTTCTTTTAAAAACTTGCCTACCTCAAATAGAATAAATTGTGTATGCAATCTCGAAAGTGAAAGCATGATACAAAATGCCTGCACCAACTCAAATAACCTCATGATAACTCTAGTGTAACTTTTTGTAAATGTGGAGGAAAATCATTTACATATTTGCGCTATTTATTTCATGATTTATGTCAAAATTTAATTCTTAGTGAGTCTCAAATTCATAATTAAAGGCCTCATCTCTTATATTATAAATCTGGTAAGAATTACAGTACTTACATATAATAATCAAATCGGTAATGCTAGAGTGGAAACATAGGGGTTCCAATATTTAGTAAGATTCTTACATAAGAATCGTTCTTTTTATTAAATTGGCTTGTTATTTTGATGTGAGAGAATATACTCAGTATGAGGGACAGTCCCATGATATGGATCGTGCTGCAATTAACAAAATACCTTCTCAAGAGATGGTAGACAGGAAAGGATTAGTCTGGAATTACATTTTGGTCCTAGACTGCGAGTTTAAACTAGTTTGATTATATATACTCTCTATGAACTTTCGATTTTTATTTAGCAAATTTTAATAATTTATCCTCAGTGGAATTTGGGATCTTGCCGTAGGTCCAAATGACAATTTGTCGATTGTTTGAATAGAATGGGAAGAGTTGTACATCATCTCGTCTACCTATGCAATCTTGTCTCAACAAATGTTACTATGCTTCCAATGGAGCCAATAACTAATGTTACAACATATGTTACTGTTCCAACACAGACTCCAGAGGAAATCCCAATTCTTGAGGCGTAAAAGAAGTTATTTGGATTTTATAAATAAGACAACTTTTTATTCACGAGTATCAATGACTGCTGGAGTTTAGCTTGACAATGTTATGTGGAAGTAGGAAATGAATTCGATAATAAAAAGCAAGATACTACCTGATGTTGATAATACCATCTCAGTATAAGTAGTCGTGAGTTTGTGATGAGCGGTAGTACCATTTAATATGATTCCCTGTCGACATCGGATTTCGTCATTTCATTACAAACCATAGTTAGTATCATCCTCGGTGGTTCCACTAATGTAATCTTCAATTACTGTACCTTTTGAAATCGCTAAGTCCGGATGCCCTTTTGATATCAATGATGGAAGAAATAGAGACGTATGAACTACTAAAATTAGTGATCACTAATTTTCAGGTTTGCTCCTTCTAGACAGAACTATGTTAAGTCAAATTTAATACATCAAATAGTAGGTTTTACTATGGATAACAACTTAGATAAAAATGATTTCAGAACAAAAGGAGGATGCCATAAGGAACCTGTATTTATCGGGAATTGGTGAAGAATTCATTGCGATGCAAGTAGATTTAGAGATTCCCGTAGTAATATCCATCCTGAAAGAAATTGGTATATACAGTTCGGTGAAAGAAGAGGAAGTTGGATCTAATCTAAATTAAGAATTATTACCACTTGGCAGGCATATCAATTGGTTTCTATTGAGAGGTATTGGATTTATTATTTTATGGTTAACGATGATTCTACCTGATATAATAAGTGATATCTCCCAAAATAAAGTGTAAAAATGTAATAGTTTGTGTTAAGTGCTACGTAAAAATTCAACTTCTTTTGGTATCCTTTCTCAATTCCCTCGCGATTGAGCAGGGATCACTGTAATTATGCTGACAATAGGTGATTTATATTCAATAAACTCAAAAATACTTGGTACGTTGTATGTTATCAAAAAGAAGCCTATCTAATATCTACTACATGAGTCAATGGTATACTCTATGCCGGTACTGTGAAAGAATATTGGTCGCAAGAATTCCGAAAGCAATCGTACCTACTAAAGAAATCAGTAATGTTCTTTTAAATTTAATCGGAATAACAGCGGGTTAATTCGTTACAAAGTTTAAATAGTCACTTCTAATTTTACCTGGTAATGAGGAGCGGATCACTATTAATAATAGGTGGGATAGCTACATTAGTGATTGTTGGAATAGCGTATAGTTTGTTTTACTACCAAATTCTTAAATGGTAAAGAAAAATATTCATAGTTTGTATGATAAGTTATTTGAAAAATACATAAACTAGTCTGTTATATCAATTTTTCAAGAACTGAACACACGAGACTTATTTTGATATCAAGAACTTAGATCTAATTCAATTTTTAATAATTTTAGTGGATATGAAGAGGAAATAAACTTGGGAGGAGGTCTTTATACTCCTATCTCTCTGGCTAGTTTCACAAGTTTTTTACCATCTTCAGTCAAATTATTATATACCTTATTTTTAACGCTCTTTCGGGCTACAAGTCCGCGTTTTTGCGCCTTAAGGAGCTGTTTATGTCCGTATCCATATGCACCCAATTTAGTTAACAATTCTCTAGTTGCATATCCTCTTCCAGTACCAAGTGTCTTTAACAACCTCACCAGACCCTTTTCCTCGA
>Ga0209058_1002182_pt1 | contig 16347 bp, 14 predicted proteins | sample GraSoiAngelo_147_FD_185904 | JGI IMG/M metagenome (GOLD analysis project Ga0209058, IMG submission 185904) | Grasslands soil microbial communities from the Angelo Coastal Reserve, California, USA - 14_1009_05_40cm (SPAdes) (version 2) | ecosystem: Environmental > Terrestrial > Soil > Grasslands ... | reverse complement strand
CCCGATCTGCGCGTTGTCGATGTCGCTGCCGATGAAGCGCGCCGCCGGCCCCGGGTGGTGCGCGCTGCGGATCGGCCAGGAGCGGTTGTCCAGATCGAAGCGCGGCGACTCGCCCAGGAGGTCCATGTGGGCCTCCCAGTAACTGGCGATCGTGCCGACGTCGCGCCAGTAGCCTTGCTCCTCGTAGGGCTTCACGCCGGGGACCTCGTTCTGCTGGAAGTCGTAGGCGAACGCGCGCCCGGCCGACACCATCTCGGGAATGATCGAGCGCCCGAAGTCGTGATCGGTCGACCGCCGCGCGTCGGTCACGAGCGCGTCGACCAGCGGCTGGCGCGAGAAGATGTAGTTGCCCATCGAGACCAGCGCGCGCTGCGGATCGCCCGGTAGCGGCGTCGGACGGCCCGGCTTCTCCTCGAACGAGACCACGCGGCCCGCCCCGTCCACGCTGAGCACGCCGAACTGGCGGGCGTCGGCGATGGGCACCGGCCGCGCGGCGATCGTGGCGTCGGCGCCGGCCTCCTGATGGAACGCGAGCATCTGGTTCACGTCCATCCGGTAGACGTGGTCGGAGCCGAAGACGGCCACCACGTCGGCGTTGAAGTCGTCGACGAGGTTCAGGTTCTGCAGCACCGCGTCGGCGGTGCCGCGGTACCAGCCGGTGCCGAACCGCATCTGTGGCGGCACGACCGTCACGAAGAAATCCGGCAGCAACCCGCTCGTCCGCCAGGCCAGCCGCAGGTGCTCGATCAGCGATTGCGACTTGTACTGCACCAGGACGTAGAGCGAGGGGTGGTCGGAGTTCATGAAATTCGAGAGCACGAAGTCGACCAGGCGGTGACGGCCCCCGAAGGGGACCGCGGATTTCGACCGCTCTCGCGTGAGCGGCTGCAAGCGGTCGCCCTTGCCGCCGGCCATGATCATCGCGAGGAGGCGGGCGCGCCGCGGCATCGCGCTCAGCTCGCGCGGGCGGTGCCCAGGCCCCAGGCCGGGTCGAGGTCAGGGAAGCAGAAGTCGTCGCGCTCCAGGCGGCGCAGGGTGTGCTCGGCGTCGGGCGAGAGCGCGGTACCGATCTCGAGCAATCGCGCCATCTCGCAGAGCCGCTTGAACTCGGCGTAGTGCTCGGCGACCCGACGCTCGGCGTAATCGGCGGCCGAGCGCGTCGTGATCAGGAACTGCCAGTCGGAGGACTGCAGGAGCAAGAGCTCGCGCGTCGCCTGCACGAGCACGCGGCGGAACTCGGGTCCGCCGTTGCCGCCGAGACGGGCCAGATGCGCCACCCACTCGGCCTCGGCGCTGTAGATGCGGTCCCACGTCCACTCGGTGTCGCGGTTGAGCCACACGCGGTGGTCGCCGCCCTCACCCCACGAGCCCTCGGGCAGCGCGAGCGTCACCCGCGGCGGCACCGCCTCGAGCGCCTCGCCGAGCGTGGTGCGCAGGACGTCGGCGCGCGCCATCTGGCGGGCCACGTGCTCGAGGAACATCGGGCCCTCGAACCACCAGTGGCCGAACAGCTCGGAGTCGTACGGCGAGCAGACCACGGCCGGACCGCCGCCGCTGGCGCGCGCCAGCGTGTCGGTCACGAGCTCGACGAAGTGCCGCGCGTGCTGGGCGGTCTTCTGGGCGGCGACGTCCGGGTTGTAGGTCGCCTTCGTGCCGAAATCACCGAGGTTGTCGGTGATTCGCCAGAACCGCAGGCCGCCCGGGAAGTGCTTCTTGTGGAACTCGAGATAGGCGTACTCCCCGGGATAGCCGTGTTCGCGGCTCCACACCTGGAGCGTCGACCGTGGGTCGCGGAAGAACGCGACGGCGTGGCCGGTGCCCCCGCGCGAGGCGACGCGATAGGGCGCGTAGGGCGACCGGGCCTCGGCGGACGGCATCGTCGCGATCGGCTCGCTGCGGCCTTCCTTGAGCGGGATGTAGTCGCGATAGAGGAAGACCGGCTGGCCGGCGCCGACCAGATGGGAGTCGGCGACGAAGTACTCGATCCCGTGCTGCGCCAGCAGCTCCTCGATACCGGGCCGCATGCGCCGGTCGCGGCCGCTGTCGCGCCCCGTCGGCGGCGTCCACTCGTATCGCGGGCGGTAGGCGCATTCCGGCAGCCAGATGCCGCGCGGCGCCCGCCCGAAGTGCCGGCGGTGCGTCTCGACCGCGGTGCGCAGCTGCAGGTGGATCGACTCGTCGCGCCCGAGCAGCGGCAGGTAGCCGTGCGTCGCCGCGCAGGTGATGATCTCCACGTGCCCGGCCCGCTGCAGATCGGCGAACGTCCCGGGGATGTCGCCGCCGATCCGACGATGCATCTCCCACATCCGCTCGAAGAACTCCTCCCAGAAGTGGGTGAGCCGCACGATTTCCTTCTGGCCCTCGCGGGTGAAGTACTCGCGCGACTCGGCGCAAGCGCGCCGGAGATTGTCGTGGTAGAAAGAAAGTTCCCTCTGGAATTCAGGAGAGGCGAGCTGTTCCGTCAGCACCGGGGAGAGATTGAGGGTCCACTTGGGCGAGATGCCGTCGGCGATGAGGCGATGCGCTGTCTCCAGCAGCGGCAGGTAGCACTCGAAGGTGGCCTCGCAGAGCCAGTCGCTGCCATGGGGCCAGCGGCCGTGATTGACCACCATCGGAAGATGGGTATGAAGTACGAGGGCGAACGGTGATGCCATGGGGCTCGCTTCATTGGACCGTATGACCGCTCTCGGTGCAAGCCTTCTCGATCACGGCGTCACATTTCGGGTCTGGGCGCCGGGCTGTCGGACGGTGGATGTGACGGTCGACGGCCGGTCGACCGAGCCGCTGGCCCCCCGTGGGATCGGGCTGTTCGAGGCGAGACTCGAAGGTGTGGTCGAGGGCGCGCGCTACCGCTACCGGCTCGACGGCGAGCGTTACCGGCCCGATCCGGCGTCGCGCTACCAGCCGGAAGGTGTTCACGGGCCGTCGGTCGTCGTCGACCCCAGTCGGTTCGCCTGGACGGATCAGGAGTTTCCGGGACACGCCATGGCGGATATCGTCTTCTACGAGATCCACGTGGGCGCGTTCACGGCCGCGGGCACGTTCGAGGCGATCATTCCCCACCTGGACCGCCTGGTCGAGCTCGGTGTCACCGCGCTCGAGCTGATGCCGGTCGCCGAGTTTCCGGGCTCGCGCAACTGGGGCTACGACGGCGTGCACCTGTTCGCGCCGCAGTCCACCTACGGTGGCCCGCACGGCCTGCGCCGGCTGGTCGACGCGTGCCACGCGCGCGGCCTCGCCGTGTTCCTGGACGTCGTGTACAACCACCTCGGGCCGGAAGGGAACTACCTCGCCGAGTACGGCCCGTACTTCACCGCCCGTCACTCGACGCCCTGGGGCCCGGGGGTGAACTACGACGGGCCCGGCAGCGAGGGCGTGCGCCGTCACGTGATCGAGAACGGACGCATGTGGGTGCGCGAGTTCCACATCGACGGCTTCCGCCTCGACGCGATCCACGCGATCCACGACGCGAGCCCCACGCACATCCTCACCGAGTTCGCCGAGGCGGTGCGCGCCGAGGCCGCGCGGGCTGGCCGGCGCGTGCACGTCATCGCCGAGTCGCACGACAACGACCGGCGGCTCGTGCTGCCGGCGAGCGCGGGCGGCCTCGGCCTCGACGCGGTCTGGTCGGACGATTTCCACCACGCGCTGCATCGCGCGCTCACCGGGGAGACGACCGGGTACTACGTGGACTTCGGCTTCGATCTCCACCTGGAGCGGGCGATCGTCGAGGGGTTCGCGTTCCAGGGCGAGCCGTCGGAGTACTGGGGGCGGCCGCGCGGGACGCCGAGCGGCGATCTGCCCGGCGACCGCTTCGTGATCTTCCTGCAGAACCACGACCAGGTCGGCAATCGCGCCCAGGGGGATCGGCTCGGCACGCTGGTGCCGTTCGAGGCGCTGAAGCTCGCCGCCGGCCTGCTCTTCGTCAGTCCGGCGGTGCCGCTGCTCTTCATGGGTGAGGAATATGCCGAGACGGCGCGCTTCCAGTTCTTCACCTCGTTCCTCGACAAGCGGCTGACCGAGGCCGTGCGTCGCGGCCGGGCCGAAGAGTTCAAGCGCTTCGCGTGGCGGGGCCCCATGGCGGACCCCGACGCCCCGAACTCGTTCGTGAGCTCGCGGCTCAGCCACTCGCTCGCGTCCGCCCCGCGCCGCCGCGGCCTTCGCGAGTATTATCGGCGCTGGCTGACGCTGCGTCGGACGCACCCAGCGCTCGGCACGCAGGGCAAGGAGCTGACACGAGTGACGCGCGACGAATCGGGGGTGCTGACCGTGATCCGTGCGAGCGCCGACGGCAACGAGCTGAGGCTGGTCGCGAACCTCACGCCGAAGACGCAGTTCATGCCGCCCCTCGCCCCGCCGGCCTGGCGCGTGGTGCTCGACAGCGACGCCGAGAGCTTCGGCGGCACCGGTACCGCGGCCCCGCTGGCGCCGTACCAGTGCCTGCTCCTCGAAGCGCGGCGCTGACCGTGTCGCGTCGCCCGCCGGACCTCATCGACCAGATCCTGGCCCTCGACCCCGCCCGTCGCGCGATCGCGGCGTTCTCGACGCCCGGCGCCGCGGCCGCGGCCGCGCGAGCGCTGCGCGGCGCGCGACGCGTCCTGATCGTCACGGGCTTCACCGTCCAGCCCGGCATGCCCGAGACCGACGGGCCCCCCGGCGCCGCCGTGCTCGGCCGCGCGCTGCGCCGGGTCGGCGCTCAGGTTCGCTACGTGACCGATGCCGCCAACGTGCCGCTGGTGGAAGCGGCGCTCAAGACGCTCGACGAGCCGCTGGACGTCATCCTCTATACAGGCGAGACGGACGGCGCCCGTGGGCTACTGGACACCGAGCGGCCGACGCATCTCGTGGCGATCGAGCGCCCCGGGCGGAACCGCACCGGGGAGTACCTGAACATGCGTGGCGATTCGGTCGCGGCGTTCAACGCGCCTCTGGACGAGTTGTTTCTTGTAGCAAGGATTGGCCGGCGTAAACTCCGACGGTTGTCCACGGACCCGGAGCCGGCTCGCACCTCTCTCAGGCCACCCTCGGCCCGACCCGGCCTCACGGCCCCCGCTACAACAATTGGGATCGGTGATGGCGGCAACGAGATCGGCATGGGTGCGGTCCGGGCCAAGCTCGTCCGGATCGACGCGCTGCGTGCTCGGATCGCCACGGTCGTGCGGGCCGATCACCTGGTCGTGGCCGGAGTCTCGAACTGGGGCGGCTACGGCGTCGTCGCAGCGCTCGGACGGCTCACCGGCGTCGATCTCCTGCACACGCCCGAGATCGAGCGCCGGCTGATCGCCGCCTGCGTGGCGGCGGGCGGCTGCGACGGGATCACCCGGCGGCGCGAGCCCACCGTGGACGGGCTCTCGGCCGAGGCGCACGCGGGCATCGTGGACCTTCTTCGATTGGCGTCCCGTTCCGGTATATTGGGAAGCAGCCGGCAGGGGAGAGGAACGAGAACATGACGATTCACGAGGAATACCGCGCCACGCACGCCAAGTCCGCCGCGCTCTACGAGCGGGCCCGCCGCTCGATCCCGGGTGGCATCACGCACGACATTCGTCATCTGACTCCGCATCCGATCTACGTCGAGCGCGCCGCCGGCGCGCGCAAGTGGGACGTCGACGGCAACGAGTACGTCGACTACTGGATGGGCCACGGCGCGCTCTTCCTGGGCCACTGCCACCCCGCGATCGTCAAAGCCGTCCAGGGTCAGATCGCGCGCGGCACCCACCTGGGGGCCTGCCACGAGCTGGAGGTGCACTGGGCCGAGCTGGTGACGAAGCTCATCCCGTGTGCGGAGCACGTGCGCTTCACGATGTCGGGTACCGAGGCGACGCACCTGGCGATGCGCGTGGCGCGCGCCTACACCGGACGCTCGAAGATCGTGAAGTTCACGGGCCACTTCCACGGCTGGCACGACGGCGCCGTCGCCGGCGTGAACCCGCCGTACGAAGTGCCGATGTCCGCCGGTGTGCCCGGCGCCATGCTCGACCAGATGGTCATCTGCCCGCCGAACGACATCAAGGCCGTGCAAGTCGCGCTCGAGCGCGGCGACGTCGCGGCCGTCATCCTCGAGCCGGCCGGAGGGCAGGCGGGGACGACCCCGACGATCCCCGGTTATCTGCAAGAGCTCCGAGCGCTGACGGAGCGTCATGGCGTGGTGCTGATCTTCGACGAGGTGATCACCGGCTTCCGCTACTCGCCGGGCGGCGCCCAGGCATATTTCAGCGTCACGCCCGACCTGACGACGCTCGCCAAGATCGTCGCCGGCGGACTGCCGGGCGGCGCCCTGTGCGGCAAGCGCCCGCTGATGTCGCTGCTCGCGTTCCGCGGCGATCCCGACTGGGACCGCAGCCAGCGCGTGGCCCACGCCGGCACGTTCAACGCCAACCCGCTCTGCGCCTCCGCCGCGATCGCGACGCTGGAGCTGGTCTCGGACGCCGCGCACCAGACGCGCGCGAACAAGCAGGGCGAGGAGCTGCGTCGGGGACTGAGCGAGGCGATGAAGCGCACGGGCGTTCCCGGCGTGTGCTACGGCGAGTCGTCGATCTACCACGTGTCGTTCGAGGGCAAGCCCGGCCTGGCCGGCCACGACCGGCCGCGGCGCGCGAGCCTCTATCATCTATTGCGCTGCGCCCTCATGAACAACGGCGTCGATTCCTCGATGAACCACGGCTGGATCTCGGCCATCCACAACGACGAGGACCTGGAGCGCACCCTGCAGGGCTACGAGCGGGCCTTCCAGGCGATGGTCGCCGAGGGCGCGTTCCAGGGCGCATGACGGGCGCGGGCCGGCGTCGCGCCGTTGGGGGCGTAGCGGTCGGCCTGGCTGTTCTCTTCCTCGCCGGCGGCTGCGTCTACTACCCGACCGTGGCCGACGTCGGCGGCGTCCGCATCCAGCCCGAGCACGGGCGCGTGGTCCGCGGCGGCGACGGCGCGCTCTTCTTCGTCGATCTGAACAGCACCGGCATGTTCGAGGACGTACTGCTGCGCGTTGAGACCGACTTCGCCAAACGCGCGCAGCTCCTGGGCCCGAACGGCGCCCGGGTCGAACGCCTCACCGTGCCGGGCGCGACCCTCGTACGCCTGCACGAAACGGGCGAGCGCGTCGCGCTCTCGGAGCTGACGCGCGAGCTCAAGACCGGCGAGGTCGTCATCGTCACGCTGGTCTTCGAGAAGTACGGCCCCCTGGGCGTCGTCTCGGCGGTCGAGTAGCGTCGCGCCGCCGCTCGCAAGTGGACGCGCTCATGCGCGTCTGCTATCCTCACGCGTCTGGTGGGCAGGTAGCTCAGTTGGTAGAGCACAGGACTGAAAATCCTGGTGTCGGCGGTTCAATCCCGTCCCTGCCCACCAGTTCTTCAGCTACTTAACCGATCGCTCATCGCCTTCACCGTCCTCTCCGCCTCGTCGAGACGCGTGTCGTTGACGACGACACGCGCCCCCTCCTCCGCGAAGGCGAGGCAGATGGCGCGGCCGATGCCCGAGCCGCCGCCCGTCACCAGCGCCACCCGGTCCTCGAGCTTCATGGCGTTGGCCCTCCTGGCGCGTCTCGAAATCCTGCCGAGGATAGGGGAGGGATCAGCTCGGTCAAGGGACGGAGCGGGACGTAGTAGGATGAGTTCGGCTCATGTCCAAACGGGGCCGAGGCGAACTCAAACGGCAGCCGGCGATCACAGGCACGCACCGCGACACGCCCCAAACCTCGAGACTCACCCGCCTGGCCGCGTCCTTCTCGATCTGGCCGGACGCCTCACCGGTAAATCTCAAGGCGCAGTGGCCCCACCTCCTGGTCGTTTTCGTCGCGCTCTTCGGCCTGTATGCTTATAGCGCCCCGCGCACCGTCACCCTCGAGGACGACGGTCTCTTCATCATGTCGTCCTACTTCCTGGGCATCGACCACCCGCCCGGTTATCCGCTGCATACCCTGCTCGGCAAGCTCTTCACGCTGCTGCCGGTGGGATCCATCGCTCTTCGCGTCCACCTGCTGAGCGCCTTCTTCGGCGCGCTCACCTGCGCCGCGGTGTGGCTCGTCCTCCGCTCCCTGATACCTAACGCCGCGAGCGCATACACCGGCGCGGTGTTGTACGGGCTGTCGGCGACGTTCTGGTCTCAGGCCACCATCGCCGAGACGTACACGCTCAACACGTTCTTTTTCTTTTCGCTCTTCTACATGGCGTTGGTGTTTCTCGCAACGAAGGACGTCCGGCTGCTCTATGTCGTCGCCGGGGTCTTCGGGCTGAGCCTCGCCAACCATTGGCCGTTGATGCTTCTCTCCACCCCGTGTCTGGTCGTGCTCCTCCTGCCGGCCCGACGTGAGGTGCTTCGCGCGCTGCCCCGGATGCTCGGTATCGCGATCGTCGCCTGTGTTCTCCCCTACGCCTGGATGGTCGTCCGCTCCAGGATGGATCCGGAGACGAGCTTCTACGGGCCGATCTCGGACCTCGAAAGCCTCCTCTTCTTCGTCTCACGCCGAGGCTTCCGGCATGTCGACGTGAGCCAGAGCGCCGACCTCGCCGACAAGGTCTCCTATCTCGGCTTCCTCCTCGCAGAGATGGTCCGCCAGTACACTCCGGTGGGCGCCGCGCTCGCGGGATTCGGACTGGTTCAGCAATGGCGGCGATTGAACCTCGCAACCGGCTTCGCCCTCCTGACGGGCTGGCTCGGAAGCTCGCTGGTTCTCGGCGCCATGCTCGGCTTCGACTATGAGCCGCTGATGAAGGGGGCCATCCGTCGCTACCCGCTCATTCCGTACGGCATCCTGGCCGTCTGGCTCGTCCTTGCCCTGGATGCGCTGACATCGAGGGTACGCCGAGGGGCAACGGCGGTTCGAGTCGTCACGGTCGCAGCGCTCGCTGCCGTTCTCCTTCTCTCGCATCGGGATGCCAACATCCGCAAGGACGACACGTGGGCCCGAGACTACGCGAGCGCCGTCTTAGAGTCCCTCGACAGGGGAGCGGTCCTGTTCGTTCACGGCGACGACGACGCGTTTCCGATCGGATACCTGAATAAGGTCGAGGGCCTCCGCCCGGACGTGACGCTGTACAACGATCAGGGCCTCGTATTCCGCAATCGGTTGTTCCGTTTCGATGCGCCCGACACGGGCGGGCAGCTGAGCGCGTTCGTGCGGGGCTCCCAGCGGCCAATTTACTACGCGACGGCCAGCATCCCCCACGAGTTCTCGGTGGAAGACGGTGGCCTGTACTCGAAGGTGCTGAAGGACGTTCCCGGCCAGCGCATGGTTTTCGAACTGTCCCCCACGACTCGAGCCCTGATCGAACGGATGGAAGCGATCACGTCTGATGATCCGTCGACGCTGCATCAGCGCGACACCCTGCGTCGCCGGATCATGGGTGTCCTCTCGTACTTCAGGTACTACAAGCCCGAGGTGTTCCTGACGACGGGCCTTTCGACCTACTACGACCACCTCGCCAAGACTCCGCATGGCGCGCTCGGCAGACTCATGCCGTTCGTGCTCGACAAGGCCGAGCCGTCCGAGTTTCTGGCCTACGTCCGCGAGGCGACGTCCCTTCTCGAGCACACCGGCTCGAAAAGTGAGAGGGCCTGGCCGCCGTACATGAAGGGTCTGCTCCTGCTGCGACTCCACCGCGACGAGGAGGCGGTGGCCAGCCTTGACGAGGCGGTGAGGATCTATCCCCATCACAAGAACCCGGCGGCGCTGGCGCTGCTCCAGTATCACTCGGAGCACGGGAACCGTACGGCGTTCCTCGATATGGGCAACCGCCTCTTCCTCGGGCAATTTCTCGATCTCTCGACGACCGAGAAGCTGCGCCAGCTGGGCGCCCGGCTCGGCCTTTGATCTCGCCTGTCACTCATCGGAAGCGACGCTGACAGGACTCGCGCCATCCCCGCCTCTCGTTCGAGGTAGGCCAGCAGCGCGAAGCTATCGAGGACGTAGGCCGCCGTAGCCCAAACGCGGATGGGCTCCCAGGTCCCCTTGCTAGTCCGCCACACCACCCACGCGCCCTCAGCACAGACGGGCGCATCCGAGAAGACAATGAGAACGCGACGAGCAGGCTCGCAACTCGCATCATCGTACCCTCAGCTACCCGATCGACTCCAAGTCGTCGCACCGATAGTCGCCAGCGGGGTTTCGACCGGCACTACTTCCTTGGAGCATTTCTCAGAAGTCGAATGGTGCTTTAGGTTACGGGACGATTTGCGAGTGGCATAGGGCTGCGGCAGGAACATTGAGCTTATCGAACACCCGACGCTGCACCTGGACGTTGGCAAGCAGGACGTCGCGCCAAGGCGCCACAAACTGGAGTCCCTCGCCGATCTGGCCTTTGATGCCGCCAAACTCATAGACGACACCTGTATGGCCGGCCGGCACTTGGTGAACGGAGGCAAAAAAAGTGCTAAGGGCCATGAGTGCCAGGATCAAATACCCTCCTGGCTTTAGGAAACTGGCCAGGTAAGGGACCTTGGATTGGCTGTAGTCGCGGATCTCCGGCAAGTTTCTTTTGGCGGTGAACAGGAGGATCGCGATGACCGTAAGGACGACCATCCAGATGACATACCGCATCGGCTACTCCTTCCTGGAGTACGAGCCCGGACTTTTAGTCCTTGGCGCGAGCCCAGGCACTCGTGTCAGCCATGGTGTCCGCTCTCAGCGGCCAGCCCATCGGTCTTCGCGGCCATGATGAAGTCGTTCCGGTGGAGGCCGCGGATCTTGTGGGTCCACCAGGTCACCGTGACGCGCCCCCACTCGGTGAGGAGGGCGGGATGGTGACCCTCCGCCTCGGCAAGGGCGCCGACCCGGTTGGTGAAGGCCAGCGCGTCGGCGAAGCTCGGGAAGTGGAAGACCCGCTCGAGCCGGGCGATGCCCTCGCGGTCCAGCAGTTGCCAGCCTGAGACCTCGCGCCGGAGCTCCGCGATCTCCGTCTCGGTCACCCGCGGCGAGTCGCGGCGGCAGGCAACACATCGTTCGGCGGACAGCGCGCTCATCACGTGCACCTCCGGGTTTCTCCGTGCGAGCAGGCTACGCTCGCTGGATGCGCTCTTCGGGGACCTCCACGCGCTTGGCGCCCTTGAGCCTCCGGAAGATCACGTGGTCGCCAGTCTGCGCCGCGAGGGATACGGCAATTCACAGGGTATGGTAGGCGTCGCGGATGACCTCTGCAACGGAGGGATCGAACGCCTCCCACGCCGCCGCCGAGATGACGGCCGCGTCCAGTACAATACCCCGCATGGCCGAGGCGGATCGCATCGCAGAGTTCAAGGAGGTCGCCGAGCTGATGCCGGACGACCCTGTCGTGCGGTTCGGCCTCGCCGGCGCGTACCTCGACGCAGGGAAGCCCGAGAACGCGGCCGATGAGTACCGGGAGGCGATCCGGCTGAAGCCGGATTACTCGGCGGCGCACCGGGGGCTCGGCCGCGCGCTCGAGCGAGCGGGCCAGATCGCGGAGGCGCGGGCCGCGTATCAGCGAGGGCTCGAGGTCGCGACGCGGACCGGCGACCTGCAGACCGGGAAGGAGATCGAGGTGTTCCTCCGCCGGCTCGAGAAGGCGGCGGGGCTACCGTGAGTGAACCACTGAATCGCTCCACGTTTCCCCGCGCTCCCGAGGAGCTGCTCCTGCCCACGGTCGAGACCGTGGAACTGGAGCAGGAACAGACGCTCGAGGCATGGGCCGACGCGCACCCCCACGCGACAATCGCGTTGCAGATGGTCTACGACAGACGCACGATCCTCGCCCGCTATTGCCCGAGGTGCCGGGAGCTGAGGACGCTGCGCGAGGAGATCCCATTCATCCGCCGGTATCTCGAGCAGCCCACCTGGAGAATCTGGCTGGATGTCGTGGGCCTGCTGACGGCCGCCCTCCTCTTGGCGCATTGGGCGATCTGGGGACTCTGACGCACGGCATTCTCTGTTCTCTGGAGTCGTCGTCTGAAATTACCCCTCCCTCAGCTGTTGACCGCTCTCGTGCGACGACGTAGCATCGGGCCGCTTCTCGAACGTAGAAGGAGTAGAGAGATGAAGACGGCGCTGTCCTTCCTCGCCGGCAACATCGCCTTGATCGTGCTCGCGTGGGATCCCTCCGGGGCCGCGGCACAGGGGAAACCAGCGACCCCCGGCGATGCACCGGGATTTGCCTACGCCGCGCCGGCGTTCATCAAGGAGCTGGACACGCGGTTTCCTGCCCAGCCCCCGGTCCCGCCCTCGCCTCCACGCTATGGCGGCGTGCTGCACTTTCCCGCAACCGTCAGGGCCTTCGATCCCACCGCGGGCTACCGTCCGGAGCTGGCCCTGGTCTGGGACACCCTCACGGAATGGGAAGCGACCTGGTATTTCCCCGAGGTTCAGCGAACCCCCGTGATCCGGAAGACCCTGGCCACGAGCTGGGAGATGGTCGATCCCTCGACGTGGATCTTCAAGCTCCGGCAGGGCGTGAAGTTCCACAACCGGCCGCCCGTCAACGGCAGAGAGATGACGGCCGAGGACGTGAAGTACTCATACGAATTGCTGAAGGACAAGGCGCAGTACTCCACCCGCGCCGCGCTCGTCAAAGCGATCCAGGTCGTCGACAAGTACACGGTCAAGTTCGAGCTGTCGATGCCCGACCCGAAGTTTTACCTCAACGTGGTCGATTCGCTGTCGCCGGTGATCGTGCCCCGCGAGGCGGTCGAAGCGCCCGGCGGCCTGGCCGAGAACCCCATCGGCACCGGCGCGTTCATGCTGAAGGAGTTCGCGCCCGGGGAAGGCGCGTTGCTCGTACGGAATCCCAACTATTACCTGAAGGACAAGGACGGCCGGCAACTGCCCTACGTCGATGCGGTGCGTCTGTACTTCACCAAGGACCCGGCCACGGACACGGCCCTGTTCCGCACCCGGCAGCTGGACGTGATGCGAGTGTCGACGCTGGACGTGCTCTATGCGCTGATGAAAACGGTCCCCGAGATGCAGCTCTACCGCGTGCCGTCGTTCGGATGGGGCGACTACGGCGTGAGCATGGCGCTCGACAAAGCGCCCTACGGCGACGTGCGCGTCCGCCAGGCGCTCTCGATGGCCATCAACCGTGATGTCGTCGGCGAAGTGATCAACCGAGGCGATGCCGCACTGTACGGTCCGTTCCCCTGGGCCCTCGCCGGCTACACCAAGCGCGCGGACTATACATCCGCCAATCTCGGCCCCAACTACGAATACAACGCGAAGAAAGCCAAGGAGCTTCTGGCCGCGGCGGGCTATCCAAACGGCTTCGATATGGAGCTGGAATGGGCCGAGTTCCAGGGATGGACCTTCAACGAATTCGTTCAGCTCGTCGCGCGATTCTTCGGCGATGTCGGCGTCCGCGTGAAGCTGAAGCAGCTGGAGACTTCGACCTGGATCGCCAAGGCCGCCGGCGTCCAGCCGTTCTCGCATACGCTGGCCGCCTTCAGCCCCATCGGGGCGGGGCCGAGCTTCATGGACTGGGTGTACCTGCGCTACCACTCGTCGTTTCCACGGACGATCAACCGGGAAGGGATCAGCGACCCGAAGCTGGACGATCTGCTCACCACGTGGCGCCTCGATCCCGGGGAGAAGCGGCCGGCCATCCAGCGCGCCATTTGGGATCACCTGCGCAAGAACGTGTACCGCATCACGACGATCGTGCCGCCGCACTACCGCATCGCTCAAGCGTACGTCCACGCGGGCGCGAACCCCTATTGCTGGTTCCCGGGCTACTGTTCGTATGAAGCCAAGACCGCGTGGATGACGGAGAAGGCGCCGAGCCGGAAGTTCGAGAAGTTCGCTCAGTAAGCAAGGGATGCGGACGTACATCGCGCGCCGGGCCTTGCACGGACTGCTGGTGTTGTGGCTCGTGTCCCTCGTCATCTTCTCGCTCGTGCGCGTCCTGCCCGGCGACGCCGTCATCATGCAGCTCGATCAGGCCGCCGCCCCCACCCCCCAGACCCTGATGCGCGCCCGTCAGGAGCTCGGCCTCGAGCGCCCGTTCCTCGCGCAATACCGCACGTGGATCGTGGGCGCGGTGCACGGCGACCTCGGCCGCTCGCTGATCACCCGCCGTCCCGTCACGCACGAGCTCGTGAAGCGCATCAACCTGACGTTGCACCTGGCGGTGATGTCGATCATCGTTGCCTTGCTGATCGCGCTACCGATCGGCGTTCTCTCCGCGGTGAGACAGGACACCACGAGCGACTACGTGGGCCGCCTCTTGGCCATCCTGGGTCTGTCGCTCCCGGACTTCTGGCTCGCCACCGTGGTCATCACGTTCCTCGCGATCTGGGTCCAGTGGATCCCCCCCATCGGCTTCGCCCCGCTCTGGGAAGACCCCGCGCGCTGCCTTGGCCAACTCGTCATTCCGGCCCTCATCATCGGGGCGCGGCTGGCGGCGGTGTCGATGCGGATGACACGCTCGTCGCTGCTCGAGGTGCTGCGGCAGGATTACATCCGCACGGCGCGCGCCAAGGGGACGCGCGAGCGCGCGGTGATCGTGCGGCACGCGCTGAAGAACGCATTCATCCCGGTGGTGACGGTCATCGGCCAGCAGTTCTCCGTGCTGCTCGGGGGCACCGTGATCGTGGAGTTCATCTTCCTGCAGCCGGGCGTCGGCAGCCTGATGCTCGACGCCGTTCTGCTGCGCGACTACACCGTCATCCAGGGCGCCGTGCTGTTCTTCGCGACGGTGATCGTGGTGACGAACCTGCTCGTCGACCTGAGCTACGCCTGGCTTGATCCGCGAATCCGTTACCGCTGACGCTGCGCCGGCCGCCGTGGCGCCGGGGGGGCAGCGGGTGCCCTTGGCGCTGCGGGGTCTCTTCGGTGCGGTGTGGCTGCTCGTGCGGCGCAAGCCGCTCGGCGCGGTGAGCGCGGTGATCATCCTCGGCCTGGTCGTCGTCGCCATGCTGGCGCCGATGCTGGCGCCCCGGGACCCGTATGAGTTCAATCTGAACGAGCGCGGGTTGCCGATTCGCATGCAGGCGCCCACCGCCGCATTTCCGTTGGGGACGGATCCGCTCGGGCGGGATGTGCTGAGTCGGATCGTTTACGGGGCGCGGGTATCGCTGACCGTGGGGCTTGCGTCGGTGATCATCGGTACAGTGCTCGGCACCCTGCTCGGACTGGTATCCGGGTACTGGGAAGGGACGCTGGACCAGGTCATTCAGCGAGGCGTCGATACCACCATGGCGATTCCGGGGATCGTGCTGGCCCTGGCGGTGATGTCGGTACTGGGACAGAGCCTGACCAATATCATTCTCGTCATTGCGCTGGTGATCGCGCCCGGGACCTCGCGAGTCGTGCGGGGCACCGTGCTCGCGGTCAAGCAGCATACGTTCATCGATGCGGCTCAAGCGTTGGGGGCTTCGCCGGGGCGGATCGTGGCGCGGCATGTGCTGCCGAACGTGTTCGCGCCGATTCTGGTCATCGCAACCGTATGGCTGGGGAATGCCATCGTCATCGAGGCGGCGTTGAGCTTTCTGGGGCTGGGAACTCCACCACCGACTCCGACCTGGGGGGCGATGTTGAGCGGGGAGGGGCGGAATCTGGAGACGGCGCCCTATCTGGCGATCTTTCCGGGGGTAGCGATCAGCATCGTGGTGCTGGCGTTCAACATGCTGGGCGACGCGTTGCGCGACCTTCTCGATCCTCGGCTGCGGAGTCGCTAGACGACACTCGCCTCGCGTCCGCTATAATCGGCCCATGATGCTCACCGGCACGCAAGGCGCGCTCGGTCGGAGGCTCGTGGCTCCTCTGCGCGCGGCCGCCGCCGTGATGTGGGTTCCGTGGGTTCTCCTGGGCGTTGTCGGGCTCTCGAGCTGCAAGTCCGCTCCACCGCCCCCAGATCGTCAGGCCCAGCTCGTCGCGAAGGGACGAGACCTCTTCTTCAACGAGACGTTCGCCGGCAACGGGCGTACCTGCGGCACCTGCCACCCGGCGGAGAATAACTTCACCATCGACCCGGCCTTCATCGCGACGCTCCCGAAAGACAATCCCCTCTTCGTCGCCGAGTTCAACCCCGCCCTGCGGGAGAACTTCGAGAATCCGGCGCTGATGCGGGAGTTCGGGCTGATCCGCGAAAACCTTGACGGGTTCGACGACCTCACGAACAAGTTCGTCATGCGGGGGGTCCCGCACGTGCTCGGTCTCCGGACCTCGGTGGCGAGCCCTGGGGGTCCCCGGACCGGGTGGTCCGGAGACGGGGCGCCGGGCGATGGATCGCTCCGGTCATTCGCGACCGGTGCGGTCATTCAGCACTTCACCAAGACCCTGAACCGAGTCGCCGGCGTCGATTTCCGTCTGCCCACCGACGAGGAACTCGACGCCCTGGAGGCCTTCCAGCTGTCTCTCGGGCGACAGCAGGACCTGGTCCTGCCCCTCAAGCTCAAGGGTACGGTGCCCAA
>Ga0209058_1002173_pt1 | contig 16383 bp, 17 predicted proteins | sample GraSoiAngelo_147_FD_185904 | JGI IMG/M metagenome (GOLD analysis project Ga0209058, IMG submission 185904) | Grasslands soil microbial communities from the Angelo Coastal Reserve, California, USA - 14_1009_05_40cm (SPAdes) (version 2) | ecosystem: Environmental > Terrestrial > Soil > Grasslands ... | reverse complement strand
TCGACGACGCCGCGACCACCGCCATCCGCGACATGGAGACGGCGGGCATCGACATCGTCACCGACGGTGAGGTTCGCCGTCTCGACGGCTACGTCGACTCGTACTACGCCATCATCAAGGGCATCGAGCCCCTGCCCGTCCGCCGCAAGGCGGGCCCGTGGGGTTACGACCAGCAGACGCGCTACGAGGCGGTCGGCCGCATCGAGACGCCGCCGGGCGGGCTCGGCATCGTCAAGGAGTTCGAGTTCCTCCGGGCGCACACGACGCGACACACCAAGGCGACCTGCGCCGGGCCGCTCACGTTCGGCTCGCGGATCCACCCGGGCAAGCTCTACAAGGGCGTCCTCGACGTGGCGGAGCGCTTCGCCGAGGTCATCAACGAGGAGCTGCGCGGGCTCGTCGCGGCCGGGGCCGACTTCATCCAGCTCGACGAGCCCGCGCGCGGCAACGTCTCCGGCGAGGAGATGGCCCGGCTCTTCAACCTGGCCACCGCGGGCGTCAAGGCGAAGCTCGCATTCCACATCTGCTTCGGCAACCGGTTCGGCCGTTCGCGTTTCAGCCGCTCCTACGAGCCGTACTTTCCCGGCCTCCTCAAGACGCGCGCCGACCAGCTCGTCCTCGAGTTCGCGGGCCGGGAGCTCAGCGAACTGGACCTCTGGAAGCGTTACGGTGAGGGACGTGAGCTGGGCGCGGGCATCATCGATGTGAAGGGGTTCAACCAGGACACATCGGAGGATGTGGCGGCGAGGATCCGGCGGGTGCTCCAGGTGTGCTCGGCCGAGAAGCTGACCGTGAATCCCGACTGCGGCTTTGGCTGGTCACCGCGGTACATGTGCAACCAGAAGCTCACCGCCCTCGCCGCCGGCGCAGCCCTCGTGCGCAAGGAGTTGTCGGGCCGGAGCTGATCCGACTCCCCAGGAAGGAGCAACACGATGAATGGAGCGTGCGGGTTGCTCGCGCTGGCGGTGAGCCTGAGCGCGTGCTCGGCCGCCACCCTCCCTTACAAGCCCGAGTCGCCGCCGCCGGGCGGGGCGATCTCCGCCGATTACATGATCCTGATCGATCGGCTTCGCGTGGAGATCGACACCGGAGGCTACCGGCTCGAGGACGTTCAGATCGTCAAGGCGGACGGCGCCGCTGTCCGGCCGCAGACCATCGAGCATCCGCCACCGGGCGGCAGCAGCATCGGTTTTGGGATCGGCATGGGGGGAGCAAACGTGGGTCGAGGCGGCGGTGTCGGCGTGGGAACCGGGGTGGGGGTGGACGTGCCCGTCGGCGGCGGCAGCCGGGTCCAGGGCAACACCGTCCTCTACTTCGCCCTGGATCAGGTGGGGCCGGCGCCCTGGCGCCTCAACGTCAAGATCGCCTCGACGAACCCTGCCGTGATCATCCTGCCGCCGCGCTGACGACCGCGGAGCGAGCACCGGCCTCGCTGTTCGCGTTTCACAAACACGTGTGGTCGGCGCGGGCGCCGCGGAGCCGCTCCATCCCCGCGAGCATGCGTGGCAGGTCCATCGGCTGGTCCGGCTCGTTGCGGAACTCCTGATAGCAGCGCAAGACGTTCGGCAAGATACGCTCGGCGTCGCTCCAGGACGCGTAGACGCCGAGCTTAATGTCGCCCGCCGCGGCCTCCGCCGGCATTCCGGCGTCGAACCGCTGCTTCGCTTCGCGCCGCACCATCGCCAGGTAGGCCCGCATATGCTTCAGGTCCTTCTTGGTGCCGACGGGCCCGTGGCCGGGAACGATGACGTCCGCCTCGTAGCGCAGCAGCCGATCGGCGGCCTTGATCCAGTTGCCGATATGGCCCTGGAACGCGAGCGGCGTGACGTAATGAAACGCGATGTCACCGGCGAACAGGATCCGCTCCGCCGGCAAGTACGCGACGGCGTCGCCGATCGTGTGCGCGGCGAAACCCGGGTGCCAGAGCTGGATCTCACGGTCGCCGTCGTGAAGGATCATGCGATCCGGGAACGTCACCGTCGGCAGGACCACCTTGAGCTTCGGAAACTCGGCGGCGAACCGAGGCATGAAGCGCTGCAGCAACGGCACCGGTGGAAAGCCGGGGGCCAGCGCCTCACGGCACTTCTCGCTGGCCACGATCGTCGCGCCCTGGAAGAAGCGGTTGCCCCCGGTGTGGTCGAGGTGGTGATGGGTGTTGATGAGCTGGGCGATCGGCTTGCGTGTCGTCTTCTTGATGGCCGCCACGAGCTTCTTCGTCATCGAGGGGACCATCAGCGCGTCCACGGCCACCGCCGCCTCGGTGCCGACGATGAGCCCGGAGTTGGCGACGCCGGTGTCGCCCGTCGGGTCGACCCCGGACGCCTGGACGTACGCAAAGACCTTGGAGCCGATCTCGATCATCCCGCTCTTCCAGCGCGTGGGCACCACGTGACGCTCCATGTCGTCCTCCCCGCGGCTCGAGCCGACCGCGCGGCACCTTAGCACACGCCCGGTGCCTTGACACGGTGAAGCCCCCCGTGCACTCTCCCGCTATGCCCGACGCCGTCCTGCTGCGCACTGAGCGCCTCACGCGCGCGTACGGGAGCCTGCTCGCGGTCTCCGGCGTCGATGTCAGTGTCCGACGGGGCGAGCTGCGCTCGATCATCGGCCCCAACGGCGCCGGCAAGACAACGTTCTTCCGTCTGATCGCCGGCGAGACGGCGCCGACCTCGGGCCGCATTTGGTTCAACGGCGCCGACATCACCGGGATGCCCCAGTACGCCGCGGCGCGGCTGGGCATCGCGAAGTCGTACCAGATCACGAACGTGTTTCCGCACCTCAGCGTGCTCGAGAACGTGCGGGTCGCCGTGCAGGGCCACGTGCGGTCGTTCAACTTCTGGTCGCGCGCCGATCGGCTCACCGATGTACGCGACCGGGCCGTCGCGATCCTGACATCGATCGGGCTCGGCGAGAAGCTCGACATGCTGGCTGCGCACCTCTCGCACGGCGAGAAGCGCCACCTCGAGCTCGCCATCGCCCTCGGGTCCGATCCCACCTTGCTGCTCCTCGACGAGCCCACCGCAGGCATGAGCCCCGAAGAAACCGACGCCACGATGGGACTCATCCGCGAGCTGGCCGCCGGGCGCACGGTGGTGCTGGTCGAGCACAAGATGAAAGTGGTCATGCGGATCTCCGACCGCATCACGGTGCTCCATCAGGGCCAGGTACTCGCGGAGGGCACGCCGGAGGAGATCCGCGGCAACGAGCGGGTGCAGCAGACCTATCTGGGAGCGAGCCGGTGAACCTGCTGGCCGTCGAGGATGTCCACACCTACTACGGCGAGGCTCACATCCTCCAGGGCGTGTCGCTGACGGTCGGTGAGGGCGAGGTGGTCACGCTCATCGGGCGCAACGGCGCCGGCAAGACAACGACGCTCCGCTCGATCATGGGCATCGCGCGGCCCCAGCGGGGTCACGTGCGCTTGCGCGGCGAGGACATCACGGTGCTCGAGACCCACGAGATCGCCCGGCGCGGCATCGCATGGATTCCGGAGGAGCGGCGGGTGCTGCCGAATCTCACGGTGCTGGAGAACCTGCGGCTCGGGATGCTCGGAGCGTCGGCGCCGAACGGCGGCGCCGACGCCCTGGACGAGGTCTTCGCTTACTTCCCTCGGCTGCGCGAGCGCATCGAGCATCGCGGCCGGTTCCTCTCGGGCGGTGAGCAGCAGATGCTGGCCATCGCCCGCGGGCTGGTGAGTCGCCCGTCCGTCATGCTGGTCGACGAGCCGACCGAGGGGCTGGCACCTCTCCTGGTTCAGGGTCTCACCGAGATTCTCGCCGCCATCAACCGCCGGGGCACCACCATCCTGCTCGTAGAGCAAACGCTCGAAGTCGCGATGACGCTCTCGCACCGCCTCTACGTCATGGATCAGGGTCGGATCCAGTTCGAAGGCACGCCCGACGCGCTTCGCCGGGACCCGACGATCCAGCAGCGCTTCCTCGAGATTTGACGACGACGGCGATCTCAGCGCGTCACCCTGGCGGACTCTGCCGCACTTGTCGACGTGCGCGGAAGTACCGGCGCGCTGGCGAGCGAGCCGCTCGTTGTATTTGCGGGGTGTAGAGGTCAGCCAGGTCGGGCGTGGCCTCGGCGATCCGCGCCGGGTCCTCGCCATCGCGGCCAGGTTGAGGCTCAGACCACGCCTCCGGTCACGGTGTGGAATGTCGACGGCGGCGGAACTCCCACGCAACGGCCGGACGGACTCTCGGCTCTCCTGCGCTGCTCCCGTTGGTGACCCGATCAGGGGACCACGAGGAGAAGCTCCGGCTCGCTCAGTAACGGACGGCGGGAGGCGTGGTCCCCGTCCTGCTCGACTCCTCATTCTCTGGCGGGAGGCCAACATGCTGGAGCGGTTCACTGCGCGTGCGCGGCGAGTGGTGGTCCTTGCCACCGAGGAGGCGCGGAGCCGGCGGCATGAAGCGGTCGGCCCCGAACACCTGCTCATGGGAATTCTCCGCGACAGCGGCGGCTCCGCCGTCCATATGCTGGAGCGACTTCACGTGAGCCCTGAGGCGCTGCGCGCTGAGGTCGAACGGGTCCTGAGCGAGACACCCGGATCGCCCACGGGTGGCGACCCCACCTTCTCTCCTGACCTCAAGGCGGTGCTCGAGGTTGCCCTCAGCGTGAAGAGGACGCTCACCGTGAACACCGATCTTCTTCTGCTCGCGCTGGCACAGGAGCACTCCCCAATCAGCGCGATTCTGCGTGCGGCCGGAGCCGACCGCCGGTTGATGCGGACAAGTGGCTTCCGCAAGCCAGTCACCGAGGAGGAAGTCAGCTTCGTCGCCACGTCCAGGTGACGGATTAGGCTGTAGCCTCATCGCGTCGGCCTGCTGGAGACGGTTGGCATGGACCCGCTCGACTGGGCCGCCCGTGTCCTCGCCCTCCTGGCCGCCGGCCGTGGAGAGGGCAACGGCCGCCCCGTGCTGGCGGCGGCCGTAGTAGGCTCCGAGGCGAACGGGGCTACCGGCGGGCCCGGGTCACCTGGCCGCTAGAGCCGATCCAGCGTGGGTCAGGGCTGCTGGTGTGCGGTACCGCACGGGACACGGCGAGGCCCCCATCTAGTCTAACTACTCGGCTACCGCTCGTACCCGCCGTGGCCGTAGTGGCCCCTCTTGGCGTGGCCCGGCGGAGACCAGCCCCGCTCCTTGATCACGAAAACCCGTCGCGGGGGCGCATCGTAGTACACCGGCGGAGGCGCGTAGTAGTAGTACACCGGCGCGGGCGCGTAGTAGACCGGAGGCGGGACGTAGACGGGATGGTACTCGCGCACGACCACCCGTTCCTGCACAGGCGGCGCGACGACGACCGGCCCGGGCGCTGGATGGAAGGCGCCGAAGATGCCGGTACCGGAGATGATCTGGTTGAAGACCGCGAAGGCGCCAAGCCCTAGCGCGGCATCGGTGGATGCCCCTGCGAAGGCCGCGCCGGGGACGAGCATCGCGAGCAAAATCGCAACGGCGACAAGCGTTTTCATTGTCAGTGCCTCCCGAGGGGACCTAACCGCTGGCCTTCCCTCTGGCCCGATTAGACCCACGCCCCCCGGGAACTATTCGGCGAGGAGCTGGTCAGCGCCCGGCGTCGGGATTGGTCCCGGCGACGTTGAACATCGCCGCATCGAGCCCGAGGGCGTTCTTACCGATCGCCTCGAGCATTCGATCGACCGTGGGAGGCATCAGCGTGCAGGTGCGGAGGTCACGAAACGCGCGTTCGGCGGGATAGTCCTTGTACGCGCCGCGCCCACCCACGACCTGGATAACCTTGGACGTGACGTGCAGCCCGATCTCCGTTGCCAGGTACTTGGCCCGGTTGGCGAGAGGCCCACGCTCGGCCAGGTCGGCGTCGTCCCAGCGCGCAGCGGAGTCGGCCAGGACCAGCCCGGCCGCGTCGAGGTGGGCGGCCAGCTCGCCGACGTGGCGCTGGACGGTCGGATCCATCGCGACGGCGACGTTCTCCGGTCTCACGACGCGCTTCCTGGCGTAGTCCATCGCGAAGGTCAGCGCCGACTCGGCGATGCCGAGATAGATCGCCGCGTAACCGAGCGCGAAGCTCTCGATGATGCCGCCCCGGAGGGCAGCGCCGGGATCCCCGAGCATTCCGTCGCCTGGAACACGCACGCCGGTGAAGGTGACCGACGGGCTGAAGGTGGCGCGCATGCCGAGCGTGTCCCACTTGCCGTCGGTCGTGATGCCGGACGTCTCGGCGGGCACCAGCGCCAGCTGCAGTGACTTCGCCATGTCGGTGCCCCCGTCGAGCGCGCACCAGATCATGTAGTGCGCGGCGCCGAGCGCCATGGTGCAGAAGTGCTTGACGCCATCGATCACGTAGCCGGCGCCGTCCTGATGGATCACCGTCTCCATCAGCAGCGTGCGCGAGAGGCTCACGGCGGGCTCGCTACCCCAGCTCCCGAAGAGCTTGCCGTGCCGCACCACCTCGTCGAAGTACCGTCGCTTCTGCGCGGCGGTTCCGAGCGCGTCGATGAACCGCATGACCGTGGAGTGCATGTGAACGGTCATGCCGGTGTTGGCGCAGCCACGGGCCACCGCGCGAATCACCGCGACGTATGTCGCCATGTCGAGCCCGAGGCCCCCGTAGCCGGTCGGGATAGTGCCCGCCAGCAGGCCCTCGCGCCAGAGATCGCGCCAGCTCTCGACCGGATTGGCGCCGGCGCCGTCGTACTCGCTCGCCCGCCGGGCGATCGTTTCTCGAGTCACCCGCTCCGCACGCTCGACGACGCTCCGCTGGATCCCCCTCACGGCGCTCTCCGCGACGTCAGTGTGCCCCAGATCCCACGGGGAAGAAACAGGACGAACGCCATGAAGATGACTCCGATCACGAGCGGCCAGAACTCGATGAACAAGCTGAGGCGATCAGCCAGCACGAGAAAGGTCGCTGCGCCCACGAAGGGACCGAAGAACGTCCCCGCGCCTCCGAGCAGCGTCATGATAACGACCTGCGCTGAGGTGGTGTAGTAGAGCGACTCGACGGGCACGACGGTGAGGCGGAGCGCGTCGAGCGCGCCGGCGAGCCCGGCGAACGAAGCGGAGAAGACGAACGACAGCAACTTGATTCGGTTGATATTGTAGCCGCACGCGACGGCACGATCGCTGTTCTCGCGGATCGCCTGCAGCACGGCGCCGAACGGCGAGTCCAGGATGCGCTTGAGGGCCGCGACCGCTAGCACGACCAGCGCGTAGGCGAAGAAGTAGAAGGCCAGCGGGTGACGGAGCGACAAGGACACGCCAGGCAGTGACAGGGGATACAGCGGGATGCCGCGCAGCCCGTCGTCGCCGCCCGTCAGGTCGGCGGCGTGAAAGGCGATGAAGTAGAGCATCTGTGCGAAGGCGAGTGTGAGCATCGCGAAATAGATACCGCGCCGGCGGAGGCAGAAGAACCCCACCAGGGCGCCTCCCACCATCGCCGCCCCGAAGCCGAGGCCGAGGGCGACCCACAGCGACGTCAGCTGGAGCTTGGCCAGGGCGATGCCGGTTCCGTACGCGCCGAGCCCATAGTAGGCGGCGTGACCGAACGAGAGGAGCCCGGTGTAGCCATAGAGGAGGTTGAAGCCGAGGGCGAAGAGGCCGAAGATCAATACCTGCGTCGCGAGCGACTGGTAGGGGACGAGAAACGGAAAGACCGCGAAGAAGACGATGAAGGAGGCGATGGGGTGCGCCGTCACCCAGGCCGGCAGCCGGCGAAGCGCCTCTCGCATCACTCCGCCAGGCCCGCCTCGCCGAAGAGCCCGCTCGGCCTGACGAGGAGCACGACTGCCATCACGACGAAGACGACGATCTCGGCGAGCCTGGGAGCGAAGAATGTCGTGAGGCTGACGATCTCGCCGATGAGCAGACCGGCCACGATGGCCCCGGCCAGGCTGCCCATGCCCCCGACCACGACCACCACGAAGCAGTCGATGATGATCTCCACGCCCATCTCGGCGTAGACCCCGCGCATCGGGCCCGCGAGAACGCCGGCCAGACCCGCCATGCCGATCCCGATCCCGAAGACCAGCAGCCAGACACGGTTGAGGTTCAGGCCAAGGGCACGGACCATTAGAGCGTCGCGCGAGCCCGCCCGAATAATGAGCCCGACGTTGGTCTTCGCGAGGAACACCCAGAGTGCCACAAGGACGGCCGCGGTCACCGCAATGACGAACAGCCGGTAGATCGGAAAGTTCATGAAGCCAAGATCGACGGCGGCGGCCAGCTGCTTCGGCGGGTCGACGGTAAGGCCGATCTTCCCCCACAGGAGCTTCACGCCCTCCACCATGGCCAGCGACAGCCCGAACGTCAGCAGCAGGGGGTCGTCCGGACTGCGTCCGTAGAGCCGCCGGATCAGGAACCGCTCGACCAGGAAGCCGAGCGAGCCCACCACCAGCGGCGCCAGGACCAACGTCGCCCAGAAGCTCTTCGTCAGACCCAGGACGGAGAAGGCGACGTAGGCCCCGAGCATGTAGAAGGACCCGTGAGCGAAATTCACCACCGTCATCAGCCCGAAGATCAGGCTCAGGCCGATGGCGAGCAACACCAGAATCCCGCCCAGGACGAGCCCCGTGAATACCTGAGCGGTGAGTGCGGTCAGCGAGACGTCAGACACGCCGCTATGCGAACCCCTTCTCGGCGCACGTCCGGTCCAGCTCCTCGTTGGCCGCCACCTTGCCGATGACATCGAAGAGGCCCCACTCGCCCTTCACCTGCTGCGGCGAGCGGACCTTGAGGATCCAGAGGTCCTGGAAGGACTTGTTGTCGCAGGCCCGCCACCACTGCTTGCCCTTGTAGTGGTCGTACTCGCGGTTTTTACGGAGCGCGTTGGCCACCGCGTCGGACTCAGTGGACTTCGCCAGCTCGACGCCCCGGGCCACTTCCATAATGCCGTTGTAGCCGTACCCGGAGTACGCGTCCGGGGGCATCTTGAACTGCTTCGTGAAGGCTTCGACGTAACGCTTGGCCTGAGGCAAGGTCTCGGCCAGCTCGTGGCAGAAGTGGGTCGCGCCGTAGATATCCTAGAAAACTTCCGCGCCGCCTTCCTTCGTGTAGTAGAGAAAGTGCAGCGGCTGGGCGATCTTCGCGTCCTTCTTCAGACCGAAGCTGATCGCCTGCTTCAGGAAGGGGACGTTGTCGGCGCCCGGGGTCACAGCGTAAATCACATCGGGCTTGGCTGCCTGGATCTTCGGCAGGTGCGCAGAGAACTCGGGCTTGCCGAGGGGATAGGGCGTGCTCCCGAGAATGGTCCCACCGAGCTTGGTGATGGCCGCCGTGAACACGGCGTTGTTCTGCTTGCCCCAGGCGTAGTCGGCGTAGACGATCCACCATTTCTTGCCCAGGTTCTGCATGCCGTAGGTGGCCATGGCACGGCTGGTGATCGTCGGGTTCAGCGCCTCGTGGAAGGTCAGGGGGCTGGTGTCGGGCTTAGCGCTGATCTCGTCGGACTGGCTCACCGAGATGTAGAGCTTCTTCGCCGCCTTGGTCTGCTCGTTGATGGCCATCTGCACGTGGGCGGCCAGACCGCCGACGACGAAGTCCACCTTCTGGTTCTCGATCAGCTCCTTGGTGCGCTGGGCACCGACGGCCGGCTTGAGCTCGTCGTCGCGGAACAGGACCTCGATCTTGCGGCCCATCGCGCCGCCCTTGGCGTTGAGCTCTTCCATGGCGAGCTGAGCGCCCTTCTGCATGTCGGCAGCGATGGCGGCAAACGTGCCCGTCAGCGGCAGCGGGAAGCCGATACGAATGGGCTCCTTGCTTTGGGCGCGTAGCACAGCGGGGAACACTACGAGCGTCGCGCCGGCTGTTGCGGTCGTCAGGAACTCGCGTCGATGCATCGCCACCTCCATCGGTCCACAGTGTGTGGACAGCGTTCTCGGGTGGCGCCGATGATAGGAGGCCGGTCGGCGGGTGTCAATAATCGTGATAGATTCCCGCCGTGCCGGCGCCGGTGGGTCACATCGGAGCGCGCGTCAAATGCGGCGACGATCCGCGTCTGCTCACCGGGCGCGGCCGTTACGTGGACGACCTGATGCTGCCCCGCATGGCCCACGTCGCCTTCGTGCGTAGCACCCACGCCCACGCTCGCGTCACCCGCATCGGTCTCGACGCCGCGCGGCGCGCGCCCGGCGTCGTCGGCGTGCTCACGGGCGACGGCGCTGCCAGGCTCTGCAAGCCGTACCGCGGCGTCCTCCTCCACTACAGGGGCATGAAGACCGGCGCCATGCTGCCGCTTGCCGTCGAGCGCGTTCGCTACGTCGGTGAGCCGATCGTCGTGATCGCCGCCGAGAGCCGGGCGGCCGCCGACGACGCCGCCGCGCTCGTCGAGGTGGAGTACGAGCCTCTGCCCGCGGTGCTCACGCCCGGCGCGGCGCTCGCCGTCGGCGCGCCCCTGATTCACCCTGAGCTCGGGGACAACCTGCTCTACGAGACGCGCCTTTCCGCCGGCGATGCCGACGCTGCATTCGCCGGCGCCTATCGTACGTGGGAACGCACGTTCACGACGGGCCGACACACGGGCGTACCGCTCGAACCGCGAGGCCTCGTCGCCGATTACGAGCCCGCCACCCGCGCGCTCACGCTCTGGATCTCGACCCAGGTCCCCCACATGATGCAGGCGGTGCTCGCGGACTTGTTCGGCCTCCCCGAGCAGCGCGTGCGCGTCATCGCTCCCGACGTCGGCGGCAGTTTCGGCATCAAGATCCATGTGTACCAGGACGACATGGCCGCCTGCGCGATGGCCCTGACGCTCGGCCGCCCCGTCAAGTTCATCGCCGGCCGGCGCGAGTCGTTCCTGTCCGACATTCATGCGCGCGAGCAGACGATCCGCGTCGAGGTCGCGGCGGATCCCGACGGGGCGCTGACGGCGATGCGGGCGGCGATCACGGCGGCGGTGGGACCGTACTCTGCCTATCCGCGCTCGAGCGTCGTCGAAGGCGGTCAGGTGCTACGCCTCCTCCCGGGCCCCTACCGCGTGCGGCACTATGACGCGGCTCTGCGCGTCGTGACGCAGAACAAGGTCGTCACGTCGCAGTACAGAGCCGTCGGACATCCGATCGCCACCGCCGTGACCGAGAGCATGGTCGAGCTGATCGCGCGCGACCTCGGCCTCGACCCGGCCGAAATGCGCCGCCGCAACCTGGTGCGTCCCGAGGAGCTCCCGTACACTTCGGCCACCGGCAACGTCTACGACAGCGGCAGCTACCACGCCGCGCTGGCGCGGCTCCTGGAGGTCGCGGCGTACGACCGACTGCGCCAAGAGCAGGCGGCGGCGCGCGGGGATGGGCGGCACCTCGGAATCGGCCTCGCGTGCTTCATCGAGCTGACGGGCCCGGGCGCGCAGTTCTACGGTGTCGGGGGCGCGCCGATCTCGGGCCAGGAGGGAACAACGGTGCGGCTGGAGCCGGGCGGCGCCGTGACGGCGCTGGTCGGCGTCACCAACCAGGGGCAGGGCACCCACACGGCGCTCGCGCAGATCATCGCCGACGAGCTCGACGTGCCGCTCGACCACGTCGCCGTGATCTCCGGCGACACGGCCGTGGTGCCGTACGGCGGCGGCACGTGGGCCAGTCGCGGCATGCCGATCGGGGGCAGCGCGACCCTGCTCGCGGCGCGCGCGCTCGGCGAGAGGATTCGGACGATCGCCGCGACGCTCCTGGAAGCGCACGCCGCCGACATCGAGCTCGCCCACGGGTGCGCGGTGGTCCGCGGGAGTCCCGAGCGGGGTCTGAGCTTCCGAGACCTGGCGCGCACAGTGCACTTCCGGTCGAACGAGCTCCGCGACGTCGAGCCGAGCCTCGAGGCGACCGTGCATTACACGAATCCATCGGCGTGGACCTTCACCAACGGCGCGCACCTTGCCGTCGCCGAGGTCGACGTCGAGACGGGCAAGGTGCGCGTACTGCGCTACGTCGCGGTCGATGACTGCGGGCGGATCGTCAATCCCGCGCTCGTGGAGGGCCAGATCGCCGGCGGGATCGCTCAAGGACTGGGTGGGGCGCTCAGCGAGCACTGCGTCTACGACGGCGCCGGGCAACTCCTCTCGGCCACCTTGATGGACTACGCCCTGCCCACCTTCGCCGACGTTCCGCCGATCGAGACGCACCACCTCGAGACCCCTGCGCCGGGGATCGCGGGCGGCTTCAAGGGCGCTGGCGAAGCGGGCGCAACGGGGGCGCCCGCCGCGATCCTCAACGCGGTCAACGACGCGCTGGCCCCGCTCGGCGTGATGCTGACCGACCAGCCGATCACGCCGGAGCGCGTCATGCAGGCGCTCCGGCAAAAGAGATAGCTGCCGCTTGCGTCCTGGAGTACGCTCCGACGCATGAGAGAGTGGGACAGAGTTGCGAGCTTGACCGGGGCGCTCGTCGCCACCGCCGTGCTGGCCCCGCGGGCGGCTGCCCCGCCCGACTTCGCGAGTGTTCAGGTGCAGCCGTACACGCCGCCGAAGGCGGCTCCCGCGTTCGCGCTGCCGGATCTCGCCGGCAAGACGGTCGCGCTCGCCGAGCTTCGAGGCAAGGTCGTGATGCTCTTCTTCTGGGCCACGTGGTGACCGACCTGTCGGGAGGAGTTGCCTCCCGTCCAGAAGCTCCACCGAGACCTCAAAGGCAAGGGACTGGAAGTCCTCCTCATCGATTTCCAGGAGGACCCGGAGCTCGTCAGGCGGACCGTCAAGGAGCGTGGCTACACGGCGCCGGTGCTGCTCGACGAGAGCGGTGATGTGACGGGCAAGGTGTACGGCGTCTGGGGTCCGCCAACGGTGTACATCGTCGATCGGCAGGGGCGGCTGGTCGGTCGGGCCACCGGGCCCCGACCGTGGGACAGCCCAGCCGGACGCCGGTTCCTCGAGGCGCTGCTCGACGCACCCACCCCCTAAGACTCGCCGGGCCCGGTTTGCGAATTTCCGAACGCAGATGCTAGGCTGATACTCTACGAGTGTTGCACCCTACTCGCCGGCAGGCGACCGTCACCCCGCCGGCTACGACGGCGGAGACGGAACGCGCCCCCGGAGCAGACGAGGCTGGTCATGGACCCAACATCCGCTGCTGAAGCGCGAGAGCGAGTCGCGAAGTGGATCGAAGAGGCCCGCCAGATCTTCGGTCTCCTGCCGGAGCTGATGGTGGGCGACCACCAGGCGGGCGAGCGGGCCACCGCGGCGCAGCAGGAAGCGGAAAAGCTCCACAAAGAGCTCGAGGACCTCAAGCGGGAAAACCATTTGCTCCGGCTCGAGAAGGACGAGATCGCACAGGCGATGGCCCAGATTGCCGCGAAGCTCGGGATTACGCCGCGCAGGAGCCCATTCGAGCGGGGGATGCCCGGCGAGCCGCCGAAGCTAGCCGACCACGTGAAACTGCCCGAGCCGCCGAAGCCGGTGGAGCAGCCGAAGGCATCCGATCCCGCGAAGCCCTGAGGCTTACGCGGTTTTGGCCGAGCGGAAGGTTCCGGCCGCCTGCTTGGCCGACTGTTTGAGGCTCAGCGTCAGATCGTACTTCTTCTCTGTATGCGGATCGGGATTGAACACCGCCACCCACAGGGTCGCGTAGTCCCTTCCGAGCCCGGGCACCGACGTTCCCTCCGGAAAGAGCCGCAACATCTCTGACTTCAGGTCGGCTCTTCCGACCGGCGGCATGGTCATGAGCCACGCGTGATCGGAGTCGTTGCGCCCGTCCAGGAGCTTCACGTCGATCGATCGCGGCTCCCGAAGGTCGGCGGCGATCGCAAAGAATCGTGCCGTGATCGGTGCCACCACGATGGGGAACCGGTGGTCGGCGAACCGCTGTCGCTCTTGCGTCAGCCGCTGCGAATTGTGCTCGGGATCACCGATCCGGTTGCTCGGATGCGTGAAGATCCGGGTCTCGGTGGTCGACTCGAGAATCCGGGCATGGGTCCAGAGGCCAGGCTCCGGCACGGCGGCGAGCAGAACACTCTTGACGAACTCGGGGTACTCCTCGGCCAGCCTCCCCTCGCTCACGAGAACGTTGTAGAGGTGCGCGCCCACGGACTTCGACTGGCCGTCGGCGCCGGGCTGGAACGTCTTGAGGCTGTTGAGCGCCTTGTTGACGAACCCGGCGTAGCGGTGCTCGATGTGCTCGAGGAGGATCGAGTAGCCATACGCTAGGAGTCCTTCCTCGTAGTCCGTGCTTTTCTGGATCGGAACGCTGAGGAGGTAGTTGTACTTTCCCAGCTCCTCTTTGACCGCGTCCGCGAAGGAGAGCGTGCCCTTCCAGCTCGTCCAGCGGGCCCAGGCCGAGACCCACCACTGCGCCGCTTCATCCTGCGCCGCGTGCTCGACCGCCTGTGCGGCTTCGCGCAGCTCCGCTCCGGCCCTCGCCGTGGGAGCGCTGGCCGCCACAGGCTCCGGCACCGGAGCGGGCGACGGCTGGGCCGCCGCGGGCCGAGCCGCCGGCTCCGGCGTCTTCGGAGCAGGCTGGGCCGGCCGTTCCGCGACCGGCGCGGGCGGGACGCTGACTACGAGCTTGCCGCGCGTCGCCGCGACCGCAAGCGTCCTACCGAAGAACTGCGTCACGGTGTCCTCGATGGCGGCGAACTTCTCGTCGTCGAGCGCCTCGCGCCCTTCGATCATAGAGAGCAGGGCGGCGAACGAGGGCGTGCTTTCGAGGAACGCGGGGGCGTTCTCGCCGTCGAATGCCTTGGGGTCAAGCGCGGCCTGGCGGATCTCCCGCGCCTTCGCCTGACACTGGACGAGGGCGGCGAAGTTCGGTCCGTCGACGTGGGAGACGGTCAAGATGCGGTCGAGCACCGCCATCACCCGGGTGCGCGCCTCGGCCAGGGCCGCCCGCTTCTCCTGAACGGCGAGCGCCTGTACCACTGTCTCGAGCACGGGACCGAGCGCCTTGAGGCTGTCGATCTCCGACATTCCCGGGGCGTTGATCGCGAGCGAGCGCGCAGCCTCCAGCACCCGCTGGCGGACGTCCACGAAGTCCGTACGGACCTTGGCAATTTCATCGAGCAGCGATTCGGCCGGCAGGGTGCCGGACCCCTGGAGCTGTCCCGCCGTCTGGGCGAGCGTCTCTGCCAGGCGCGAGAACCGTTCACTTAGTGCTACGAATCCCTTGCTCAGTTCGTCGGCATTCAGCGCCATGGGATGAAATTGATTCTAACGCGGGCCGCCCCGGAACCTGTCAAACAGTCCGGGAGGGAACCTCCCCGAGCCCGGAGCGGCCCGGTGCTCCATGGTCCCCGGTGATAGACTCCTGGCGTGGCGCACCCGCTCGAAGGCGTCATCGTTGCCGACCTGACACAGAATGTCGCGGGCCCATTCTGCACGCAGATCCTCGGGGATATGGGAGCCGAGGTCATCAAGGTCGAGCGTCCGGGGCGCGGCGACGATGCCCGGGCGTGGGCGCCGCCCTATTGGGGCCAGGAGAGCGCGACGTTCATCGCGCTGAACCGCAATAAGAAGAGCCTCGCTCTCGACCTCAAGTCCCCGGGCGGGCTCGAGATTCTGCAGCGGCTGGTCAGACGCGCCGACGTCTTCGTCCAGAGCCTGCGCCCGGGGGCCATCGAGGAACTCGGACTCGACTTCGCGGGCGCTGCTCGCTTCAATTCGAGAATCATCTACTGCTCGATCACCGCCTTCGGCACGCGAGGACCGCTCCGCCAGCTGCCCGGATACGATCCGCTGATGCAGGCTTACAGCGGCTTGATGTCGGTGAATGGCCACCCCGGACAGGAGCCCGCGCGGGTGGGAACGTCGATCGTCGACATGGGCACGGGGATGTGGGCCGCCCTCGGCGTCGTCGCCGCGCTCCGCCAGCGCGACGCAACCGGGCGCGCTGTCGAGGTCACGACAGCGCTCTTCGAGACGGCGCTGATGTGGATGTCGTATCACGCCGTGGGCTATCTCGCCTCGGGCGCGGTCCCTCAGCCGCAGGGCTCGGGCACCGCGATGATCGCGCCGTACCAGGCCTTCCCGACCGCTGACGGGTTCGCGATGGTCGGCGCGGCTTCCGATGCGTTGTTCACCCGCCTGGCGGCGGCGCTCGGCTGTCCCGAGCTCGCCGCCGACGAGCGGTTCAAGGACAACCCCTCCCGCGTGAGCAACCGCGCCGCCCTCGTCGAGACGCTCTCCAAGCGCACGCGCGAGCGAAAGGCGGCGGAGCTCGTCGAGACCCTCCGCGCGAGCGGGGTGCCGGCGGCGCCGATCCTGACTGTGGATCAGATGCTGGAGGAGCCGCAGACGCGCGACAGCGGCGTGCTCGTCGGCGCACGCCACCCGCGCCTGCCGGACTACCGGAGCATCGGCCTACCGCTGACCTGGGACGGCGTCCGGCCGGCGGTACGGCGCGTCCCGCCGCTCCTCGGCGAGCACAGCAGCGACGTCCTCACCTGGCTCGGCTATACGCTCGACGACGTTCGCAGTCTCCGGGGAAACGGCGTCATC
>Ga0209058_1002171_pt1 | contig 16385 bp, 17 predicted proteins | sample GraSoiAngelo_147_FD_185904 | JGI IMG/M metagenome (GOLD analysis project Ga0209058, IMG submission 185904) | Grasslands soil microbial communities from the Angelo Coastal Reserve, California, USA - 14_1009_05_40cm (SPAdes) (version 2) | ecosystem: Environmental > Terrestrial > Soil > Grasslands ... | reverse complement strand
TCCAATCGTTCATAATGGTGTAGCCTGCGATGTGGGCTCCGGCTTCCGATTCCGGTATGTCAATTCCACCCCGCCCGATTACACACGCAATCTCAAGCTCGTAGTCGAGAGTCTTAGTGTAAGATGGGTAGGGCACGTTGTCTTCTGGACCATAGATTACGTGAGGGTTTGAGTAGTAGAAGGCGGGAAACTCATACCACTCCGCTGGCATTGGAAGGCCTCGTCGGGCGCGGGCGGCCTTAACATGCTCTTCGAACGCGTAGAAATCTCGCAGGGTCGGGGGGTCTGGAACTGGAGCCTTGAGCCCCGCATCTTCAGTCCGGGTCATGAATCGGTGGACATGTTCTGGCGCTATTCTGTTGAATATACGCCACGATACAGATTGAAGGTCGTCTAGGACTTTCGGGCTCTTGGATAGGATCTGTTTGATAGTGACCGCGGTGGGTAGGCTTCGAACTGATCGTGGAGCTGGAATCTTCAGGCTTTCAGCTGTGCTGGCAACTCGATCGATGTCTAGTATCCATTCTCCCCACAGCAGCCCAGTACGAGTCTTCTTCGGGGTTTTCTTTGTGCCGTAGGCGACCAGTTTCATCTGAGGCTAGAGGTTTCCCCGTTTCGCCTGTTCCGCTTCTATGGATTGGAACAGGGCCTTGAAGTTGCCTTTTCCAAACGATTCGCTCCCCTTCCTCTGGATAAGCTCGAAGAACAACGTTGGCCGGTCTTGGAGGGGTTTGGTGAATATCTGGAGCATGTAGCCCTTCTCATCCTTGTCCACCAGTATGCCAAGACGTTTTAGATCATCTATCCTCTCCGAGATTCCTCCGACGCGTTTAGGAAGCTCAGCATAGTAGCTGTCGGGTGTGCGCAGGAACTCTATTCCCCGCTCGGCCAATCTTGCGACTGTCCCGACGAGGTCTTCGGTGGAGATGGCGAGGTGTTGAACTCCAGCGCCCTTGAAGTAATCTAGATATTCTTGTATCTGCGATTTTCTCTTTCCCGCGGCCGGCTCGTTAATCGGAAACTTAACCGTCCCACTGGGATTGCGCATGACCTTGGAGCGGAGGGCCGAGTATTCGGTGCTGATGTCCTTATCGTCGAAGCTGATGAGCTGAGTGAACCCGAAGACGTTGCCGTAGAACTCTACCCAGTAATCCATCTTTCCCTCTTCCACGTTGGCGACCACATGGTCAACGTGTTTCAGGCCTACAGACTCCTCTTTTCCCGGGAATGGTGTGTATCCTGGGGCGAATATTCCACGATAATCGTGCCGCTCAATGAACGTATGCACAGTATCGCCGTAGGCTGCGATTGCGGCGCCTCGGATGGTGCCATGATCGTCCTTTAGGATTTTAGGAGCTTGTATTCCCTTGGCGCCGCGCCGAAGGGCTTCTTTGTATGTCCAGTCAACATCCTTCACTCGCATAGCAACGTCGGCTACACCGTCTCCGTGGGTGATTACGTACCTGGAGATCGGATGGTCTGGAACCAGAGAGGAGGTTAGTAGAAGTCTGATATCACCTTGCTGCATCAGATAGGAGGTCTTGTCTTTGACTCCCGTCTCAGGACCACTATAGGCGACGGGTGTGAAGCCGAAACCGTTCTTGTAAAAGTAGCTGGCCTGTTTCGCGTTTCCAACGTAGAGCTCAACATAGTCTATTCCTTCTATAGGCAACGCGTCGTTCTTCAATTTTGGATCGACGGGGTTGTTCTACGTTGAACCTTTTAACCTATTTCTCAACGTCCGAGATGGGTGGTTACGAGATCGACAGTAGGTTAGAGAAGATTATCGGAGAAGAAGCCGAGAACAAGCTTCTCCACCTCGTTAGGCGCGTCCTCGGGGACGAAGTGCCCTGCCTTCACCTGAGTCAACTTTGCATTCGGAATCATCTTGGTCACTCTTTCAGCATAGGTCGGAGCTGATTTTCCTGTTCCCCAGATCACCAGGGTTGGAATTTTCAGCCGAGGAAGACCCTGCTCTATCTCCTTCATAGGTTTGAAGCTCGGGTGCGTGGGCGAGTCCGGGAACATTCTAGGGAAGGCTTGGTAGGCTTTCTTCGCTTCGTCGTCCGGGAAAGGCGCCCAATAGGCTTCCATGGTACTCTCCGTGATGTTCTCGGGATTGATTGATGATTCTTTGATGATTGTAGGAGTGATTTTCGCAGCCACCTGAGGAGGGAGACGATAGTCTGATGTCAGGAAAGTGTTCATGATGACTAGACCCGCAACATTTTGCGGGTGTCGTATCACGTACTGCATTGCGAGGGGTCCTCCCCAGTCGTGCAGGATCATGATTACGTTTCTGAGCCCTAGGGATTCGATGTAGCTGGAAACTATTCTTGCGTGGTGTGGAAAGTCGTGGAGGTCCGGGTTTGGCTTGTCTGACTTTCCGAAACCCATTAGATCGAATGCGAGAGCTCGGTGACCGGACCCTGTGATGGCGGGGACGAGCCGCCTCCACATGTAAGACCAGGCTGGGTTGCCGTGAACCATTACAACCGGGCGGGTGCCGGAGCCCTCGTCCACGTAGTGGATTGCTAGCCCGTCTAGGTGAACCCATCTCTCCGGGAAGGGCCATTCTTCGAAGTATGGCCAGCCTTGTCGGATCATCTACAAGCCTCTCTCGTAAACAGCCTGTTCGGTGACGAGATGCGCCGCCCTGTTGCGATATAGGGATTTAGTAGCCTCAGACTCTTCATTCAGGTATCGAGTTTCTGACGCTCAATATCGATTCTTTGAACGTTTCACAACTCGTTGCGAGTTCTTCCCAGATTGGAGTTTTTGTTCTGTACAGAATGGGAGAAACCGTAATATTCCGTCGCCGCCGCAACATCGCTCGAGCGAAGAGAGCATGGACTGGGGAATGAAAAACCGGCTTTCAAGAATAATCAAGCCTGAGACGGGTCGAACAGTGATGCTTGCAGTGGACCACGGATACTTCATGGGTCCCACCCACAGGCTGGAGGAGCCTCGGAAAACGATCGAGCCTCTTCTGGTCTATTCTGACGCGATAATGTGCACCCGTGGAGTGCTTAGGACTTCTATTAATCCAGGATCCAACGTGCCGATTGTCCTCCGAGTTTCAGGCGGGGCTAGCATCATTGGAGACTCTCTGACTAACGAGGCGATTACGACATCTGTTCGCGACGCCGTCCGGTTGAACGTCGCGGCGATGGCCCTATCGATCTTCGTCGGTAGTGCACACGAGCATCAGACACTGACGAACCTTGGCAGGCTGGTGAATGAGGGAGAGGAACATGGGATTCCAGTTCTAGCAGTTACTGCGGTGGGGAAGGAGTTGGAGAAGCGTGATGCGCGCTATCTTGCGTTGGCTTGCAGAGTCGCGGCGGAGATAGGGGCCCATTTTGTCAAGACATACTTCTGCAACGATTTCGGAAAAGTTGTGAAGGGCTGTCCAGCGCCTTTGGTTGTAGCCGGAGGACCTAAACTTGAGACAGAACTCGATGCGTTTCAGCTCGCCCATGACGCGATCCAAGAGGGAGCTGTGGGCGTGGACATGGGTCGGAACATCTGGCAATCGGAGCACCCGGTGCCAATGATGAAGGCGATTCGAGAGATAGTTCATGGAGGCGTGACTGTGAGGGAGGCCCAGGAGGTCTACAACCGGTCGAAGAATACGAAGGAGCAGGTAATCCTTAGACCGACCGCTGCACGATAGTCGTCCGGGAGAGAATATCGATTACGAGGAAATTGTTCTGGGAAGAACCTTATTCCAAGGAATTCGTTGCAAAGGTAGTTGCCGTCGAGGGGCAAGACGTTGTTCTGGACCAGACATTGTTTTATCCGCGCGGTGGCGGTGTACCCTGCGACACTGGTACTCTCAACGGCTCGAAGGTCCAAGGGACAACAAAAGCTGACGACAAAATACTCCACACGCTAGACGCGCCCGGGTCCCTGAAGGCCGGAGACAAGGTGATTGGACGTGTTGACTGGGAGAGGAGACATCGACTGATGAAGATGCATACTGCAGGCCACCTTCTCAGCTCGTTATTCTATTCAAAGGCCAACTGTCGAATAACGGGAAACCAGATTGACGTCGATCGGTCGAGGATGGACTTTGATCTGGAATCGTTCGACCGGAGCCAGATCGAGGGATACGTGGCCGAAGCGAACGAGCTGATAAGAAAGGATGCGCCGGTAAAGACATACTTTCTAGGCCGGGAGGAGGCGCTGAAGCTGCCGGATATGGTAAAGCTCGCAGAGGCCGCACCACCAGCGGAGGCGAAGCTTAGAATAGTGGAAATCGAAGGTATTGACCGTCAAGCCGACGGAGGGCTACATGTGTCCCATCTCAAAGAGATTGGACAGATCCAGCTGCTCAAGCTGGAGAACAAGGGAAAGACGAACAGACGGTTGTATTACGACCTTATCGAGAAGGGTCCGACCAGTTCTCCCGATTCTGCTCAAGCCCGTCCCACGCTCGCAACCTAGCCAGGATCTCAAGCTCTATCTGAACCGATTAGCTCGTCGACAATTCGGCTCGATTTTACCATTCTTCACGATGGATGAAATCCTTCAGGGATCGCCTACCACGTTTCAACGAGGGGGACAGAATATCTTTGCCGAGGTCTGGATAGCCTAGAGAAAGGACCCCTACGGGCTCGTAGTGTTCGGGAATACCTAGCTCCTTTCTCAGAAGGCCTGGATTGAAGATCCCAACGCTACCCGCAAACGAAGCGGCCAATCCCTCGTTTACAGCTGCTAAGAATATTAGCATGCAACTGCAACCAACATCGAAGTACCAGAACGGGATTGGCCAGTCGATCTCCTTTCCACCCGAGCGGATCTTGTCCGGTTCACGGTAACGGTCGTGAACGATCTTCTCGCTGACGCATGGAATCAATAGGACCGGTGCGTCGCTTCTTAGATCTCTTAGCTTCCTCACCTTCTCGCGTTTTTCTTTGTTGGTGATGACTACGTAAGTGACCTCTTGGCTGTAGCCGGCACTAGGATAGTGCTGGGCGAGTGAGAGAATTCGCTTAAGCTTCTCTCGGGGTACGGGGTTTGGTTTGAAGGCCCGGATCATTCTACGTGCTAGTACAGTTCTCGTAAAGTCCATGTTGGTTGAGCTTTCCTTGGACCTCCTCAAAAAGCATGTATTGAGCTGTCGCGGGTTTTTATCCGGCCTCTCTCTGATCCCTTGACAAACTACTTGCTGGTGTTCCTGCGCGCTTGCAATCTAGGATTGGTTGTCCATGATAAGATTCGATAACGCTGGAAAGCGTTTCGGTAGTCTTGATGCTGTCAAGGATTTCTCGATTACCATCAAGGATGGGGAGATTCTGGGGCTTCTTGGTCCGAATGGTGCTGGAAAGACTACTTTGATGCTTATGATGGGAACGGTCTATCGTCCAACTAGCGGTACAATCTCTGTGAACGGATACGATGTTGTGAAGCAGCCTAACGAGGTTAGGAAACTCATTGGAATCGCGTTCCAGGACCCGCGGGTTGATGGCATTCTTAGCGCGTCTGATGTGTTGAACTGGCATCTCAAAATGACTACGATGTTCGATAAGGTCGAGCGTCGACGGAGAGTTGAGGATGTTCTGAAATCTCTCGATCTTTGGGAGGCGCGCAAGAAACGGACCTGGTTGATGAGTGGGGGTATGAAGAAGAAGGTTGAGGACGCTAAGATTCTGGTTCAACGTCCGAGCATAGCCGTGTTCGACGAGCCCACAGCGTTCTTAGACGTTCCCAGCAGGTTGTTGGTCTGGAAGATGATACGCCAGCTAAGAGATGACGGATCAACTGTCATCGTGGCAACCAACATGATGGACGAAGCTGAACGCCTATCCGAGAGAGTCGCCATTGTCAACAAGGGCAAGCTAGTCGCGAGCGAGACCCCGGAGCAGCTGAAGGGTACTGTAAAGGGCGGCGAGGTGCTAGAGCTCACACTGAACGACGGCTCCGAATTCAAGCCTGATCTATTGAGAGAATTCCCAGAGGTCCACGATGTAAAGCAACAAGACAACAAGATCATGGTCTTCCTCAATTCGGGTACGCTTCTTCTTCCCAAGATAGTTGACACACTAAGCAGTCAAGGGTTCAAGATCGAAAGTGTCCGGCTGAAGGAGGTTAGTCTGGAAGATGTCTTCCTTACCTACACTGGCCAGCGACTTGAGTAGCCCGCCCTTAGCTAAGGAATCGTCGACTCGTCTCGTATTTCAGATGGCTCTGCGAGACGTGTCGGTCCTTTTCAGGACGCCCTGGATAATCATCACTCGAGGCCTGGCATTCGTCATCCAACTTTTCGTCTTCGCGTACCTCATAAGCGGATTGATCCACGTTCCAGGCCTCAACTTCTTCCAATACTACGCGGTTGGAAGCGTCGTGGCAACGATTGCCTCCATATCCTTCGTCATCGGCTACGATATCTTCGAAGAGGCCGAAGAGGGAGTACTCGATTACCTGCTCACCCTCCCGATCTCAAGACGACAGTTCATCATCGGTCGAGCACTAGGAGGAGCACTGAGAGCAATAATCTACATCATTCCAATGTTCCTCGTAGTCGCCTTCATCGAGGGATTCGCACAACCACTCTCGATCATCTCGGCTCTACTCTCGCTCTTCCTCTTGGCCTTCGGCGTTACAGGTATGTCGATAACTGTCGCTGTGAGCGTGAAGAGCGCCAACAGATTCGATGTAGTTCTCGCTCTTCTTGAACTCGCGGTCTCACGGGGAAGCACTGCACTCTACCCGATCGCTTTCATGCCGCTCTATGTTTCGATTTTCGCGCCGTTCTCGCCAGTTTCGTTTGCTGCTGATAGTGCACGTGCATCTCTGGTAGGGTTCAGTCTCGACCTGCCTGCGATTGCGGGCCTTGTCGCGTTCGTTGTCATTTTCCTAGGCTTGGGGGCCGCGTTTTATTTCCGCCGTCTTGAGGGAGGAATCTATTCATGAGCACGCGTCTAATCCCGTTAATCATTGAGAGAGATGTACGGGTCCTCTTCTCCGACGCGTTCCTCGTCGCCATAATGTTCGCAAACTTTGCGATCGACCTGTTTGTGACGGCTGCAACCTTCGGTCGACTGGTTACAGGCCAAGGCGCGAACTATTTTCTCTTCATCGCACCGGGTTCGAATCTCATAACGGCCATGGTCGCCGCCTTCCAGTCAGGCAGAGATGTCTGGCGGGAAAAGTACATCAAAGACCTGACCTCATACCTCCTGACTCTTCCGGTGCAGAGGCCAGTTCTCGCCTTCTCAAGGGTTCTCGGCGGAGTTGTCAGGAGCGTAATCGCAACCTTCCCGGGGACGCTCGTCATATGCTACCTCTACGGAATACTCTTCACTTCCAAAGTCTTAGTCGCCTACCTGACAGTAGGCCTCTTTTCTCTGGGAATAGTCGGCCTTTCCATGGCTGTTTCCGCGTTCTCTTCAAGCATAGAAATGTGGGTCACAATCCGGAGCGTGATCCAGCTGTACCTGTCGTTTCTCAGCACCTTGTTCTATTCCGTAAGTGTGTTTCCAAGCATTCTGGCCCCGATTGTATCTTCAAACCCCATGACATGGGCTATACAGGCATTCCGGCAACTATCGCCAATTTCATTTGCACAAGTTCCCGCAGGCGATTCTCTAGGATCGATTTCGATCCTTGCAGGACCCTCGCTGGCCTTTGCATTGCTCGGAACAATCTGCTACATCTGGTACGCGAAGCTTTAGCCGCCTAAGGCTAACCTGCAGTTCAATACGAGTTACCTCCAGAAATCGTCAAGAGGCTGGAAAGTCTCTGTTTCGTAAGCGACAAGAAAGACCTTCAGAAAAAATACCTACGAGCACTGAAATGGTTCAACCGAGTAATGACAGAAATTACGCGCTCAAACACGCGTCCACCATCGTTGGCATTGAGCATTTTGAAAGTTTGCGGTTTGAGCCACAAGCCCCTTTAATTTCAACTCGGCTATCATGCAAGCTAGCCATGATAGGATTCATAGACAGCTTGCTTCCGTGGACCGCCGCAACTCTCATTCCAGCTTTTGTTGGGCTGTTCATCATAGTGTTGGCGGGAAATGTCTTGAAGGCGAAGCACCTAGCCGCCTTTTCACTGGGCATCTTTCTTTGGTTTTTCGTCGACACCATACGGGGCGCAGCAAGTCTTGATGTAATTGATGCGTTCTCAGCGAGCTTGGTTCAGATTGGAACGGTTGGACTCTTCGTCCTAGGCCTGATTGTGTTCTTTTCATTTGATCGCAATAGGAACGTTTTCTCTCCTCTGTTGGCGAATGGAAAGTACGGACTGGCGATACCTCTGCTAGTAGCCGTATCGGTTGGGATTCATGGACTGGGCGAGGGCGCGGCCTTCGGCGCCCTGGCCTCCCAGACGACTAGTGCAAACTTGCTTGACTCGTTCGCCGGGCCTACCGGGGGAGGGGTGAACGCCGTGGTATCATACGTATTGCACAAAGCGCTTGAACCAATGATGATAGGTGCATGCTATTGCATATACTCCACGGAGCAAGGTAAGAGCAGTGCAGGCCGCCTTAAGGATCTTCTCCTGCTGACTATCACGTTCGCGATTCCCTCGCTAGTTGGCGCTGCCAGCGGCTATTACTTGACGTACAACACCACCTATTTCTACGCGCTTGGGACCGGAGCATCAATCTACGCTGCTGTAAGACTCGCCGGACCCTTGTATGACAATACGCAACCAACAAGCTCGAAGGAGTCGATCAAGATGGCCTTCTTGATTGCCCTTGGTGTTCTAGTCATCTATTTCGCGGCTCTATTCCATTCAGGCTAGAATTAGACCGCTATCGCGATTCTCGCGTCGACTCAGAGCGGCGTGAGTTCGATGGAGGTGTCGGGTTTCAAGCCTATCCGAACTGAGGCGCTAATTTCTCTGTCTACCTCTGAACTTTGTCAAGCCTATCGGACCACGAGGAGCCTGACGGTTTTTAGCTTCTTCTCTTTCTGGAAAGCACTAGTCATTGAAGCGACTTTCCTCCCTTCCCCCTCTAGGAGAAAAAGTTCGAAGCAGTTGTTTTGGCCCATCTTGTTGTGAATGTGAGTTCGCACAATGTCATCGTAGGCATGCTTCAATCGAGTGATTGGCTCTTCATTTGACTCATCGTGTGTAACTACAAGAATTGCAGCTACTCGGCCGGCGAGTGACGCTTTCTCTCTGGAGTCGGAAAGCAGGAGGCGTATTGCGGCTCTGACTATATCGGATCTTCCGGCGTATCCTTGGGATTCCTGGATCGCAGTCATCGACTCGATTAGTTCGTCAGGAAGGGAGACGCTAACGATTGGCATCTGCTCGTCCTCGCACTGTTAATAACCTTCAACTTCTCACTTATATCAGTCTTATTAAATTCTGGAAAATACTTAATAATTCCCATCTCAAGTCTCGACCACCGTGACCGCTTTCATCCCTGAATGGATAGTTCTCCTCCTAGGGTCGCTAGGGCTTGGAATGCTGCACGGGGTGATCCCTGACGAACACACGTGGCCCATCACCTTTAGCTATTCTGTAGGCTCGGCGACCGGGCGGGGCGGCATGCTCTCAGGATTATTTTTCGCCTCAGCTTTCACGGCTCAACGGGCGATCATGGCTCAACTCGTCTACTTCGCGCTCGCCAGCTACCTCGCCTTCGATGAAGGCTTGAACTCGGTGGTCTATTTGGCCGTCGGGGTCGCCATGTCAATCGCAGGATATCTAATCCTGTCCAACAGATTGCCATCATGGCATCCTTTAGCCCATTTCTTGCGAACTCGTGGTCGGACACACTATGACGAGAAGGGTGCCTCAAGACGAGTCCCGACACGCTGGTGTGTGATCCATGGGTTCATCGCAGGATTCGGTGTCGACACGGGTCTATTCACTACATTCGTCTACTTAGTCGCTGTTCCAGCGATGCCGGCATCATACCTGGGGTTCGCTCCTGGAGCCGCCTTTGGGTTGGGAACGCTAGCTGTGCTATTGGCAATCGGTTCGGTGTTCGGTGGTGTCCTCCAGATCGCCAAGAAATGGGGTCCTGAACGCGTTCAGCTCTTCGGCACAAGAGTTGGAGCACGAAGCTTGTTTTACGGTGGAATAATATTCGTCATCGCGGGAATACTCTTCCGAACTGGTCTACAAGACGCGATTCCCCTAGACTTCGGGAATCTGATCGTCCTCGCATTCATGATAGGAGTAATCGTCCCCGTAATGATCGTTACCTGGAAAGAAGTTAGGCAAGAGCCTAGAGAAGGAGAGCTCAAGGTTCAACCAGCAAGTCATTCTTGAAGACTTCATGTCGCTCGCTTCTGAAAGATGTTTTGGTTCCCACCTCGAGCCGTTCTGTGCTTTTTAATACGACGTTGTGGTCGTTGACTATGGAACAGTAGAGATAGTGGGTGTCCCCCAACGTCTCGATGGATTCGACAACCCAGCCCATGACAAAACGGAATCGGGTCGTTTGAACCGCGTCTTGACCGCTAGGCTAGGATGTATGAACGAATGGGAACCGAAATTTTTGACGGGTCTGTCGCGCGAGCTAAAGGCTGAAGACGCTTGACAGGATTCCCGATTCCAGTCCAAACCGAATACAAGCAGATCGGAGCCTACGGGGCGATTGGTAATACGAGGACCGTGGCACTTGTGGGCTATGATGGATCGATTGATTGGTGTTGTATGCCAAGATTCGACTCGCCCAGTGTATTTGCGGCTATACTCGACAGACGCATTGGAGGCAGCTGGTCCCTCGCGCCTGTCAAGAAAGGCCAAGCCTCTCAGAGCTATGTGAAAAATACCAACATTCTAGCCACCGAGTTCGATGTCAACGGTTCGAGAGTCGTCGCTACAGATTTCATGCCCTGCTCCAATTCTCGAGAAGCATGGGCCACCCCGCCAGAGATTCATAGAATCTTGTACTGTGTCAAAGGAAGAATGAAGCTTCGGCTAAACCTCAAGCCGCGCTTCAACTACGGGCTCGTCCAGCCTGTCGTAAAGATGGATGGGAGGAACGCCTCGTTCAGGGGTCCGCGAGACGAGATAGTCCTCGCATCTAGCCTCAAGCTCAAGCCTCCCCTCAAGGGGGGTCTCTCGAGAGACTTCGAGATGTTCCAAGGGGATCGAGAGGTCTTCGTTCTGAGCTATGGAGAAGCCGAGCCCCGTCAGGTGGAGGAATACAACAGCACCGAACAATTGAGATACACGGAGATTTTCTGGAAATCCTGGGTCCGAAAGCTACGGTACAAAGGCAGATGGCGCAGGGAAGTCATACGGTCCGCGTTAACTTTGAAGCTCTTGATATATTCGCCCACAGGAGCGATTGTCGCTGCTCCCACAACGTCTCTGCCCGAGGCTTATGGTCAGGGCATGAACTGGGACTACCGTTTCTCTTGGCTCCGTGACTCTGCTCACTCACTCTGGGCTTTCCGTCTCCTTGGCGACATTAGCGAGGCAGAGAGATATCTTCGCTGGCTGATCGAGACAGATCCCGCCTTGGACCTCAATCTTAACCTGATGTATACCATTCAGGGCCAGCCTGTCAATGAAGAGAGAACCTTGTCACGGCTGGAGGGCTATCGAGGCAACAAGCCGGTGAGGGTAGGTAACGCCGCCGCACAACAATTCCAGATGGACGCGTACGCGTACATGCTAGACGCCCTCTACTTCTCGACGAGACATGGAGTAACAGTCACCCGTGACATGTACTATCGTTTCGTCAAGCCTCTGGCCAGCTTCATCGTTGAGAACTGGCGGCTGCCTGGAAACGGAATCTGGGAGATTCGAGGCAAGAAACGACACTATGTTGAGACCAAGGCTTGGTGCTACGCCGGACTGGATAGAGCAGTCGCGATAGCCAAGGCTTCCAACCATAACGAGGATACACCAGAGTGGCGAACCGCGATGAGAGAGATAAAACGGGAAGTCCTCAACAAGGGCTGGTCAAGCCAGAAGAAAGCATTTCGGATGCACTATGAAAGTGACGATCTCGACTCAGCCAATCTAATGATGCCCCTAATGGGATTTCTCGATCCCAGAGACAAAAGAATTGTCAACACTGTTGACGCGATCATTAGGGAACTTGCACGGTATTCGATGCTTTATCGCTACAGACTTAGACGGGGACGAAAGAACAAGGAAGGAGCATTCATAGTCTGCAGCTTCTGGCTGGTGGCCTGTCTCGCAAAGATCGGCCGTACCGAGGAGGCCCTACGGATCTTCAAGGACCTAATTGCCTACTCTAACCATCTGGGTTTGTACTCGGAGGAGATTAATCCGGAGAATCTGGAGTTGATGGGAAATTTTCCGCAGGCCTTCAGTCACATGGGGCTCATAATGGCAGCCTACGAACTAGACCAAGCGATAGACAGGAGAGAATGAATCCATCGCCGAATAAGATAGTTTTGCTCAATTGTCTGGAAGAAAAAGTCACCAGTCTGAACGCCACTGAATGTTGAATGTGCCTCCATTGTAGACTAGCGGTGTTAGCGGGATATCAGCGACCTGACTCGCGGGGACCTCGTACGAGAGGCTGCCAGAGACCTCCGTCTGGTTCGAAAGGACTTGAGGTGTTAGCGGCTTCGCAAGACGTGAGATTGCGTCCAAAGCGGCAGGGTACTTGACGCCATTGATGAGTAGATCGAACTGGGATGGACCTACTTGGAAGCTCTGGTAACCGCAGTTCATTATCGTTAGGGAGAAGTCGACGAATACAGATCCAGACTGGGGAACCCCTACGTTTGTATCGTTTGTGCTGGTCAGGGTGTGCGCTATATCGATTTCTTGGGTCTGCTCAGGTGGGATTGTACTAGTCTGAGGGAGAAAGCGAGGAAGCCAAAAGGGAATGCTCGCGACGAGCGCGCAACAGAGCAGTATGACCCCGGCTACGAGGTACTTCTTTCTTCGGCGTGAAACGCGAGCCTTGTAAGACTTTTCCGACCTCGGCCTATTCTGGCTCATGCCGATAAAGAATAATGGTCTTTCCTTCTGATAAATCTACACCCCTGCTCTCTCGGAGGTCTGAACGGAAGAAGCGAATCCAGAGGGGCCCGTATGCTTAGCCCTAGGAGAATTCCAATCTCTCTACGACGAGGTCTGGAAGGTCCGCTCTCCTTGATAGACCTCGTAGAACATTACCTCGAAGTAATGGTACTCTCTTGGTACCCTTCCTTCTTCAGGAAGATGGCATGTCCCAGAACCCTTCCATTTTGCACTGGAGAACGTTCCTGGTGCGGGGGGTGGGATTCGAACCCACGAAGGCCTACGCCACGGGATAGCACACCCGCGTTTGGCTAGGGCATCAATCATTCTGATGCCTTTGCCGTATTGGGTCTTGAGTGTAGCGCGCGCGTGCTAGGCGCGACCCGCCCATTTGGTCAGATGTTTGACCTGACTCTGGTACCCCCGCTCGGAAGCCACTCGTTATCCTTCTCAAATATGCCTTAAGGCGCATCATCATCGTCCCGACTGGTTGCCAAAGGGTCTCAATCGCCCATCTCACTTCGGAGTCGCCCCAAAGATATTATTGCTCGGATTCAATTCCCGCCCTAAGCAGGACGCTCTCGATGTCTCAGACCCAGACCCGCAAGCAGAAGATTCTAGGAGACGTCAAGAGAAAACGACGTCAGAGAGCGATTACTTCCGTTACTATCGCGGTGATTCTGATTGCGATAGTCGTGGCGGCCGTTATCTTCTTGCGCCCACCGCCGAACGTGGTACCGCTTCCGGATTATCTGAGTCATTGCGTCCTCGGAGGCATCTACCACTCGCATCCCAACTTGACGATTACGATAAACGGGGCTAACGTGCCGGTGCCGTTGAACACGTATGATTCTGGTTGTGCACAGCCTATCCATACCCATAATGAACCTGGCGTACTTCATATTGAAACAGACCAAGATCGAAACTACAAGCTAAGTGACTGGTTCCTGCTATGGGGTCATTTTCTGAACAATGCCAACTATGCAATCTTCAACTCTAACCAGATATTCACAAACAAGATTGACGCTACTCACCACATCACAATGACGGTAAACGGTGTCAATGATACCAGCTTTCAAGATCACACGTTTCCACGGAACGCTGCGCCCACGGGGGGAACCGGGGGCGTTGGTCTATGCTCCGTCGCACAGAATCAACCTTGTGTGGAAGACAATATCGTAATAACTTACGGGTAGGCCGGCCCGGTTTTCGAGTATCACCTACGCTCCAGCGAGCAATAAACCCATAGAAGGGAACCAAGTGAAGTATCTTGGCCGGCCTGGCAGATCGATATTGCTTTCGAGCTGGGCCTAAGCTCTGAAGGTATTGTCGATGGCTCTATTACCGAGTCCCCCGTAATTCCTAGGACTCCATATATCAGGATTGGACCTCGTGGTATTATTGAGAACCAGTGAGATCATAATCGTTGCTCTTGTAGCCGCGGCTCTAGCAACTGGAGGAGTCCTCGCTGTCGTGTTCACACCTCCCCCGTCTCCTTGCTCAGGGGTGACTGGAGCGATCCGCTCATTCACGATCATTGCAGACTCAACTGGTTACAACATGAGTCAGTATCAGACAGGGCCTTGGCCCATTGTTACCGTTCAACGCTGTGATCATGTCGTTTTCAACGTGATCAATAATGCCACGGAATCTCACGGCTTCGCTGTCGCTTATTACTCCAACGCAGGTTTAGAACTAGTAGGAGGAGCACACCTGAAACTAGAGTTTCAAGCTATAAAGGCTGGACAGTTCAAGCTGTATTGCACTATTCCATGCTCGGTCCACAACCTAATGCTGAACGGTCTCTTGACCGTAACCTAAGCATCGTAGTTGAGATCCTACCTTGCATGTATCATACACGATCGCGCCGATCCTTATCCTGACAATTCTACTTTCATGGAGTGGAATTCCGAGTATGCCTCCGCTTACTGTCGACTCAACGTTCGCGATTCAGACCAGCCCTCAAGAATACGTTACCCTTCTGCCAAAGGTCCTGGGTTCGACTACTAGCCCTTTCATCATCTATCCAACAGACACGACAATATGGGTTGCAGGTGTATCCACCCCTCCGAACCCTACGGGATCACAGATCAGACAGTTCTTCATCGACGGAACTTCTAAAGCAGTTCTGAATCTGACAAATGTCATAGTTAGCTCGATTGTGGCCGATCTTGCAGATCCTTCAGGCAGGCTTTGGTTTACCGAAAACTCGACACTCTCATTCTATGACTCGACTCAGGTGAAGGAGACGAAAGCGATTACTTTTCCAAACGAGAGCATACAATACCTGACTCGCGATCCTCAGGGTCGAATATGGATTTCGATGGCTAGTTCGTCAGGAACGAGCAGCATCGCGGTATACGACCCTGTTAGCCATACAAATCAAACCTATACCGTTCCAACCAGTGGAGCAATCATTCAGGGCATTACCGTAGCCCCGGGAAACACGATATGGTTTGCTGAAGCTGGCTCTAAGAAGATTGGACGTCTTGTTCCGGGGGTCCCATCGGTCTTCAGCGAGTTTTCTCCTCCAGCATCGATTAGTCTAGCAGCACCTGTTCAAGTGGCAGTTGATCCATCTGGTAATGTCTGGTTTACTGATCATGGTAGCAACCAGTTTGGAGTCTTCGACCCTCAAGCTTCAACATGGAAGGTGTTTCCAATCGGTTACTGTTTAGATAACTGCATTTCCGGTCTTCCCAACGCCATCTTTCTCGATGCCAAAAACATGATATGGTTCTCGGAACACATTGCCGGACGGATTGCGCGTTATGACCCATCTACCGGCGTTCTTACCGAGTATTCGGTTCCAGGAAGTAATGCCCCATACACATGGTGGGCGATGCCCGGCCCTAAGAATCTCGTATGGTTTGTCGCCTTAGGTCTCGGCCAAATAGGTTACGTCAACTCCAGTATACCAGTAGTCACTGGCCTCAGTAGTGGCATATCCGAGTTAACTGTTCAGCGAGGCAGCTATCAGCGAGTACCGATAACCGTTAGCTCGGCAAGCCAAGAAAAATTCTCCCTCAATTCCTCCGAAGTGACCCAAGACGCGCCGCCTTTCAATCCTCCACAAATTTACAGCTCTTCCCAATCGGATGTTGTTCCCGGAGAAAATCCGTACTCGACCAGCATTATGATTTTTGCGGCTTGGAACGCTACGTTAGGGCGGCGGTACGTGGCGTTGACCGCTTTCAACTCAAAAGTGAGCCTCAACGTATTCATGAGAGTTAATGTCGTCGACTCGTCAATCTCGTACCTCGCCGTCGGATCTGTGTCGATGATAATGCTTGGTAGCCTCATCATTTTTGTGAGACGACCGAGGAAGAGGCCGAGTGCAAAATTTGGAGAACGGGCGAAAAGGTAGAGTCTTACAGAAGCTCTATTTCGATGAAAACGTCGTCCGGTGCTCTTATTCTCATTAATCTCTTCAAGAATCGTTCGTTCGGGTCAACATC
>Ga0209058_1002169_pt1 | contig 16387 bp, 12 predicted proteins | sample GraSoiAngelo_147_FD_185904 | JGI IMG/M metagenome (GOLD analysis project Ga0209058, IMG submission 185904) | Grasslands soil microbial communities from the Angelo Coastal Reserve, California, USA - 14_1009_05_40cm (SPAdes) (version 2) | ecosystem: Environmental > Terrestrial > Soil > Grasslands ... | reverse complement strand
CGTACACAGCGGGACTGCCCATCATGGGTGTGATCGTCGACCGGTTCGGTCCGTACATCGTCTTGGGCGTTGGGTCGTTAGTCTGGGGATTATTCACGGTCGCTCTGCCCATCGCAACGTCGGCTGTCCCTCTATTTCTATTGCGCATGTTTTTTGGATTGGGACAGACAACGCTCTTGCCTGCCGGAGCGCTTGCCGTTTTCCGAGGATTCAGCTTACGGGAGCGCGCAAGAGTTATAGCAATTGTCTTTTCAGGAAACCAGGTCGGCCTGGCGATTGGCGCCACTGTTGCGGCATTCATATTGGCAAGGTTAGGATGGCAAGCGGTCTTCTACTGCATTGGCGCCGCCAGCCTGCTGTTCACTCTGGGTTGGTTCACTTTGTATCCCGATAAGCGGATCGGCGGTCAATCTGCCGCGCTTGCGGATTCGCTCACTCCCAATCCGGCAGCCCAGACTCCCTGGTTATGGCTCCTTCGTCATCGTTCGACTTGGGGAATTGCCTTCGGCCAGATGGGGTATCTATACGCCTATTTCTTTTTTGTCAGTTGGCTTCCGGGTTACCTCATCCTCGAACGCAGGATGACGTTGCTTCAATCCGGAATCATTGCTGCACTCCCGTTCTGGGCCGGCCTGGTCGGCACATTGGGCGGCGGTTGGCTCGGCGATTACTTGATTGAACGCGGCGTTTCGACAACATTCTCTCGCAAGAGCATCATTGGAACGGGCCTGTCGGCATCGGCCGTTTTTGTCGTCACGGCGGCATACGTTGAGCAAGCCTGGCTCGCCGTTACGCTGTTGACGCTTTGCGTCGGCTCTCTTCGGCTGGCAACCGGTTCGGTTAATTCGTATCCAATCGATTTGGCACCCCGGCCGATGGTGGGAGCCTTGACGGGACTTCAGAATTTTTTTGGCAACATCGGAGGGCTTCTTGCGCCCATCGTCACCGGCTACATTGTCAATGCCACCGGATCATTCTCCGCATCCTTTGTTGTCGCGGGAGGCATGGCGCTCTTCGGCGCCGCCTCGTACGTGTTCATCGTCGATAATAGGTTGAAGTGAGGCGTGCGTCCGATTTATGGTGATGGCGATATGCATTCGCCAATCGTCAATCTGTGACAAATGCAGAACACATTTCTAACCGCTGTGGTATTTCTGATTTCGCTGGCAAGTCCTAGTGTGCCTGCCGCAGCGCAACATCCGCCGACTTCGTCGCCGCGGGCAGTGCTCAACACATATTGCGTGACCTGCCACAATCAAAAACTACGTACGGCGGACCTGATGCTCGACAAAGCGGAAGTCGATCATCCCGCCGAGAATCCGGCCATTTGGGAAAAAGTACTTCGCAAGCTCCGCGCGCGCGAAATGCCTCCGCCCGAGCGGCCGCGGCCGGACGATGCGACGTACGAATCAGTGGTGGCGTACCTGGAAACGGCGCTTGATCAGGCCGCAGAAGCGAAGCCCAATCCGGGCCGTCCGTCGGCCTATCGGCTCAATCGTTCGCAATATGCCAACGCGATTCGCGACCTGATTGCGCTCGAGATCGATTCCGCCGTGCTTCTGCCTGCCGATGATTCCGGATACGGTTTCGACAACATCGGCGATGTGCTGACGGTTTCGCCGATGTTGCTGGAGAAATATCTTTCCGCGGCGGCCAGCATCAGCCGTCTGGCGGTTGGCGATCCTTCGGTCAGTCAAACGTCTGTCGATTACCCGATTCATCCCGCCACGGTTCAAACCGAACGAGAGAGCGCCGATCTGCCTATTGGTTCTCGCGGGGGAATTGCGATCCGGCATGAATTCCCGCTGGATGCGGAATACGTCATCAAAGTTCGCCTGCAGCGAGGCAAGGATGCGACAACCATTGTGGGAAACTCCGAGCAGCGCGAATTGGATATTCGTCTGGATGGCGCCCGGCTGAAGCTTTTTACGGTTAATGCCTCCGACGACGACCTGGAAGTGCGCGCTGCAGTGAAAGCAGGTCCTCACATCGTTGCGGCAACGTTTTTGAAGGACACCGTGAAATCAGAGGGCATCCTGGATTTGACGGGGAACCAGGCCTTTTTCGAAGGTGTCGGCACGGTTTCCATTGCCGGCCCGTACGGTGCGAAAGTCCCAGGCGACACACCCAGCCGGCGAAAGATTTTTATCTGCCGGCCGTCCGGACCCAAAGACGAAGAAACTTGCGCAACCAGGATCATCACGACCTTAGCTCGTCGCGCCTACCGTCGCCCGATCAAAGCGGACGAGATCCCAACGTTAATGATTCCTTATCAGGCAGCGCGCGAGCACGGGACTTTCGAAGACGGAATCCGGATGGCGCTCGAGAGGATTCTCGTGTCGCCTAATTTCTTGTTCCGCGTCGAAATCGATCCGTCTGGGATTGCTCCTGGCACTGCTTACCGTATCCGTGATCTCGAGCTCGCCTCGCGGCTTTCATTTTTTCTATGGAGCACCATTCCCGACGACGAGCTTTTCGATATCGCCGCGCGCGGCAGATTGAAAGAAACGGCTGTCCTCGAGCAGCAGGTCCGGCGAATGTTGGCGGACCCGCGCGCCAACACATTGGTTTCGAATTTCGTCAACCAATGGCTGTACCTTCGGAACATGGAGAATGTTTTGCCGGACCCCGTGGCTTTTCCCGGTTTTGACGAGAACCTTCGCTTCGCGCTTCGAAGAGAAACGGATCTCTTCTTTCAAAGCATGCTCAAGGAAGATCGGAGCATTCTCGATCTATTGCGTGCGGATTATACGTTTTTGAACGAGCGCCTGGCTCGCCATTATGGAATTTCCGGCATCCACGGAACCGAGTTTCGGCGCGTCAGTTTGACAAACGAGGAGAGAAAGGGCTTGCTGGGAAAAGGCAGCGTGCTCACAGTCACTTCATATCCGAACCGGACCTCGCCCACGCTGCGGGGCAAGTGGCTGCTCGAAAATATTCTTGGCTCACCGCCGCCGCCACCGCCGCCGAATGTCCCATCCTTGAAGGAAGACCAAGATGTACGGAGTCTCACGATGCGGCAGCGCATGGAACTTCATCAATCAAATGCTGCATGTTCGACTTGCCACTCGCGCATGGATCCGCTCGGCTACGCCCTCGAAAATTTCGACGGCCTGGGCCGATGGCGCGAGGGTGTCGATTCTTCCGGAACTCTTCCGGACGGAACAAGGGTAGACGGGCCCGCCGGACTCCGGAATGTGTTACTCAGCAGAAAGGATCTCTTCATCCGGACAGTGACGGAACGCCTCCTGACTTATGCGTTGGGGCGCGGCGTGGAACCTACCGACATGCCGGCGATCCGCAAGATCATTCGGAATGCCGCACCTAACGATTACCGCTGGTCATCATTAATCATGGGCATCGTCAACAGTGTTCCGTTCCAAATGAGAAGGGCTGGATTATCGTGACCATATTTAAAAAATGCATTCCCCGGCGCACTATCTTGCGCGGAGCAGGAGCGGCGCTGGCATTACCGGTATTGGATGCCATGTTTCCGGCGCTTGCCTCTGCGGCACAGACGGGATCGGGACGTCCAACACGCCTTTCATTCTTTACCGTTCCCAACGGAATCATCATGGAGAAGTGGACGCCGGCGGCTTCCGGCAGCGGCTTTGAGCTGTCCCCTATTCTGGAGCCCCTGTCCGCATTCAAGGATCGCCTGTTGGTGATTAGCGGTCTGGCCAACAACGAGGCGCACAAGCTCGAATTCGAAATTGCCGGCGACCACCCGCGGGCATGCAGCGCGTACCTCACAGGCACGCACCCGAAAATGACTTCGGGCGCTGATATTCGCTGCGGAGTATCCGTCGACCAGGTTGCGGCGAAAGAGTTCGGCAAGTATACGCAGCTCTCCTCTCTCGAGATCGGATTGGAGTCCTCGCTTCTCGGCGCGTGCGAGTCCGCATACAGCTGCGTGTACTACAACACCATCTCGTGGGCGACTCCCACCACGCCGCTTCCGATGGAAAATCGTCCGCGGGCGATCTTCGAGAGGCTCATCGGGGATAGCACCGACCCGGGCGAGCGAGCAGCCCGCCTAGAAGAACATCACAGCATCCTCGATCTGGTTTCTGACGACTTGAAGCGGCTGATGCGGTCTGTGGGCGAAACCGATCGGGCGAAGCTCGATCAGTATGCCGACGCAGTCCGCAGCGTCGAACGGCGAATCCAGGTGGCGGAGCAGCAATCCTCAAAGGAATTACCGGCGATGGAAAAACCGATCGGAATTCCCGAGAAGTTTTCCGATTACGCAAAATTGATGATGGATTTGCAAGTGCTCGCTTTCCAGGCCGATGTCACACGAGTCGGCACCTTCATGATCGGCCATGAAATGAGCGGCCGGGCCTATCCCGAATTGGGATTTGGAGACCCGCACCACTCACTGACCCACCATCAAGGGGATACATCAAAGATTGAGAAGGTCGTGAAAGTGAACGTGTTTCACACCACCTTGTTCAACTATTTGTTGGAAAGGATGAAGTCGGTCGCTGATGGCGACGGCACGCTGCTCGACCATACACTGATCATATACGGCAGCCCGCTCAGCGACGGCAATATGCATACATACAAAGACCTCCCAGTGCTCTTGATCACCACTGGAGTTGCGGGCATGCGAGGCGGCCGGCACGTCCGATATTCGAAAGACACACCGGTGGCGAATCTGTATCTGGCATTGCTGGAAAAGCTTGGAATCCAGGCCGAAACATTCGGCGACAGCACGGGGAGACTGGAGTTGTAGTGGCGGTCCGCAGAGCGGAGAGCTAAGTAATGCTTTTCGTAATTACGGTGACGTATGGGTGGAGTGCATTCCCCTCCTCGCAGAGGAGGGGATATTACGCGACGGTAATGATGAAGTACTGTACTTAAGAGGGGAGTTGTCGCCGCTACAGTCAACATCGATGAGAAAATTACTGACCTTTTCGGTTTTGTTACTCGCAACGCTACTTCTACCCAGCCTCCTGTCCGCCGCTGATCTGCGTTTGATCGACGCGGTACGGCGCGGGGATCGTGGCGCTGTCCGTGAACTGCTTCGGAATCATGTCGACATCAATGTCGCCCAGCCCGATGGGTCTACCGCACTGCTACTTGCCGCCGATCGCAATGATCCTGAACTGGTGGATCTATTAATCAAGGCGGGCGCGAACGTCAACGCTCGCAACGATTACGGAGCCACTCCGCTCTACGCCGCAAGCGCTGGCGGCAATATCGAGATTCTCGAGATCCTCTTGGACGCAAAGGCGGACGTGAACGCTACGCTCGTGGGGGGTGAGACCCCTCTTATGGCTGTTGCGGACAAAGGGAACGTCGACGCGGTGCGCCTCCTGCTCGATCACGGCGCTGATGTCAACGCTCGAGAATCCAAGGGAGGCCAGTCGGCATTGATGTGGGCCGTGGCCGGCAGGCACACCGAAATTGTGAAGCTTCTGCTCGATCATGGAGCAGACGTCCGTGCCCGGTCGAAGGGCGATTTCACTGCGCTGCTCTTTGCTGCGCAGCAGGGCGACGCCGGCTGCGGCCGCCTGTTACTTGAATCCGGAGCCGACATTAATGAAACACGGAAGAGCGATCGCATGACCCCCCTTATCGTTGCGGCCGCGAGCGGGCACTACGATTTTGCCGCCCTTCTTTTGAACCGTGGCGCCAACTTGAATCTGACTGATGACGGGGGGCGCACAGCACTGCACTATGCGGCATTGGATGAGAAACGCGTGGATCTGGTGAAGGCCCTTCTCGGTCACGGCGCGAATCCAAATCCTCGGACCACGAAGGATTCCCCTCGCAACTACAACGCAGGTGTCAGCTTCAAAGGCGCGACCCCGCTGCTTTTTGCCGCGTCGCGCGGGAATATCGATGCGGTTCGCGCATTGATTGCGGGCGGCGCCGATCCGTTTATGACTACCGACGACAAGACTGCGCCCCTGCACGTGGCGAGCTGGGGCGGCACTCCTTATGCGAAAGACTGGACCGAAGACGAGAAGAAAAATTTACTAGCGGTGACCCGGCTGTTGGTCGAATTAGGAGCGGATATCAATTCGGCCGGTGAGCACAAATGGACTGCCCTTCACGGAGCGGCGTACAAGGGAGTCGACTCGGTTGTTCAGTTTCTTGTTGAAAAAGGCGCCAACATGGATGTCCTTGACGAATACGGGCAAACTCCTTTGAGCATTGCCAGCGCCGTCATCACTGCCGGCATCAAGGACTACTACTATCAGAGCTCACGCGTTGTCCGGCAAAGCACCACCGACCTTCTGTTGAAGCTGGGCGCCACGCCTCTCGCCCAATCCGGCGTCCAGGCGCTGGAACTGTTCTCCAAAGAGCGATAATCGCAGCGCATTCCCCTCCTCGCAGCCTTGCACAGAAAGTGGAACGTAGGCACTGTAGCGGCGGTCTATGACCGCCGGCGATCACGCAAATTGTTGGATTGAACCGCCGCTACAGTTGCACAGTGTGGCATCGTGCATTTCGTGTGCAAAGCCTCTCCTGGCCCCGGCTTCGCTCTTGCCAAAAGGACATTCCCTTGTGAGCATACCCTTGAATCTCCCAGATGGACCTGGAGGTGACATGTTCGCAACTTCCCTGCATGCGGTGAGAAAAGGATGTTTTGCCACCGCTTTTGTTATTTGCATTGCATCGCCGGCCGCCGCGCAACCGCCGGATGGGGCGCCGCGGCTCATTCATGGACCCGCATCGCGGCCGCTTCATTTGATTCCGCCGTTGATGCCGCCGCAAGATCATCACGAGATACCGCTGCGGCTCGTTCCTCCGGGCGATACCGGCCAGCCGCAACCGGATACGGCACTCCAAACGACAATCCTGCCCTCCGCGCCCAACTTGGGCTACAAATTTCCCGGCGTTGGAGCGGGAGATTACGGATACCAGGTCACCTCGGCTCCCCCCGACACCAACGGTGATGTGGGATCAACTCAATACGTGCAGTGGGTCAATACATCTTTCGCCGTATTCAACAAGGCCGACGGCACTCTTCTCTATGGCCCGGCTGCAGGAAACACATTGTGGGCCGACCTCGCCAACGATCCAGATCTTGGGCCATGTGCCACCACCAATGATGGCGATCCGATCGTGCAATACGATCAACTGGCCGGCCGCTGGGTGATGAGCCAGATTTCATTCAATAGCGGCACAGGTTATTACGTGTGCATTGCCGTTTCGCAAAGCGATCAAGCCGTAAGTGCGGGCGCGCTTGGCGCGTGGAATCGTTACGCTGTCATATGGGACTCAACGCTCCCCGATTACGCCAAGATGAGCGTCTGGCCCAATGCGTATTTGCTGACCGCCAATATGTATGTGAAGCTTGGCCTCTTCGGATGGTTTTTTTCGGGCGGGCAGGCTTGCGCGCTCGATCGCAGCGTTTTTATAGCGAATGGCAGCCCAACGGCCACTACGTTGCAGTGTACACAGGCGATGTCCAGTTATCCCAGTTTGCTTGCGGCCGATCTCGAAGGATCAACGCTCCCGCCGGATCCATCCACCGGCTTCCTCATGAATCTGGGTTCCAACGCTTTGAACTTCTGGAAGTTCAAAGTCGATTTCAATAACTCGAGCAACACAATATTGACCGGTCCAAGTAGCATTCCGGTAACGGCTTTCTCCCAGGCATGTAATGCGTGCATCACCCAAAAGAACACAACTCAGAAGCTCGATTCTCTTGGCGACAGGCTGATGTTTCGCCTCGCATATCGAAATCTTGGAAGTTACCAATCGATGGTGCTGAATCACTCTGTAAATGTGGGTAGCCGCAAGAGCACCCACGCGGGTGTGCGCTGGTATGAACTCCGATTCAATACGAGCGGCACTCCGGTCGTGTATCAACAAGGCACCTTCTCGCCCGACGCGAATCATCGTTGGATGGGCAGCGTGGCGATGGACAAAGTCGGAAACATTGCTGTTGGCTACAGTGTCTCCGGTTCCACGATGTATCCCGCCATCCGCTATACCGGTCGTCAAACGACCGATCCAACCGGAACAGTGCAAAGCGAAGTCAGTGTGGTTGAGGGCAGTGGCTCTCAAGGTCCAAATCTCAGCCGATGGGGAGACTACACGAGAATGAGCGTCGATCCTGCGGACGATTGCACGTTCTGGTACACCAACGAGTACCTCAAAAGCAGCGGCACCTTCAATTGGAGCACGGAGATCACACGATTCAAATTTCCGTCATGTTCGGCGCCATGAAATAGACTGCGAACGCTGTAGGGGCGATCTCTGAGGGTGTGAACGAATTGGAATCGAGCGTATTCCCCTCCTTGCATCACCGCCGCGGAGCGCAAGCGCGGCAGTGATGCAAGGAGGGGAATAACGCACCAGCGTAATTCGTTCACATCTTAGATCAGCCGACGACGAGTGCGCCGTGCCGGCTTTCGCCTTCGGTCATTCCGCGGGCCTTCATCCAGTCGTAAGCGCGGTTGAATAGCGCTTCGTCGTAGTAGTCCACGTGCTTGTAGCGAACAAACGCACGCAGCAGTTCGTGCGGTTCCAGCGCGCCCTTCGCGTGCGCCGTCACATGATGGGCGTAACTGTAAAAGCCGGCATTGATGAGATCGACGGCTTTGTTCTCCGCATCGTAGTAGGCTTTGCGCTGTTCCGGCGTCAATTCCGCCGCCACGACTTCCCCTCCACGGTAGAATGAAGCCGCGATGATGTGGGCGCCTTCTTTCAAACCAAGGCTGATGAAAGGCTCCATGACGGTCACCGCGCGGTAGGTTCCGTTCTTGAGTCCGCCCCACCGCTTCTGCGGTAATCCCCCGGCTTGAATGTTGATGTGATCGCGGCCAATGGCGCTCTCCAGCATCTGGATGGTCGTGTAATGCGAGCCGGTGAGTTCCTGAACCACCACGGGAACGTCGAACATGTCTCGCGGAGTTTGTAGCCCGTCATCAAACGTCAGGATGGCTTGCGCCGCGATCGCCGCCCGGAGAGCCGCAACTTTGCCGCCGCGTTTCCCGCGCTCCAGCCGGTCGATGCTGGCCCATTCGCAGACATTGTAGCTGTCGGCCGAGCCGCACTCGAAGAGTTCTTCTTTGAGGCGAGAGAGAACCGGCTTCTCCGCGCTGTCCTTTTCCCGATCCGCGTACGTCGCCGAGAAACTGACATCGAGCCCTGCTTTTTCAAACAGGCCTTCTTCGATGGCAACAATCACCGGCAGGTCGAACACCGGATTATTAGGTGCGACTTTTACCACAGGCTTCGCCGCGGAACTCATAAACGGAACCTCCCGTCGCTAGCATACCTCCCCTACCGCAGCAGATCCAGCGCCGGATTACGCTCGAGTCCCTGGATGATTTCTCGCGGGAAGAGTTCATTCTTACTTGTTTTGAAGCTCCTGATAGATGACGTTGAAGTTCCCGCCGGGGCCGCCACGTCCACCCTGAAGGTTATATTCTTTGAATTTGTCCGGAAGCTTCAGGTCAGCCATCGCCTGTTCTGGAGTCTTGCCGGCGGCGAGCGACTTGCGTGCGTGCACGAGGAACAAACGGTTGAATTCGCCATAGTCGACGAAGTCCTGCCACTTCAACGGACCGGTCGTCGTATGGCCGGTAATGACTGTATCGACGTTTTTAATCGTGCTCATCGCTTTGGCAATGGTTTGGGGGTAAGCGATTCCGCTTCCTCCGTTGTTCCTGTCGATCAATGGCTGGCCCCGCGTCGCAAAAACGTCGCCGGCATGCATGGCGCGTAATGCGCGGAACACAACGAATGCGTCGCCGTTAGTGTGGGCCGGTCCGAAATAATAAAGGTCGATGGAATCCGGTCCGCCCAGCAACGTCATGCGGTCCTTGAAGATCTTGTCCGGCAGCGCGTACTTGTTTGCCGGGTCTTTGAAGACATCCATCTTCTCCATATTCGTCTTTGTGTTCTCATGCGCGACAATTTCAACATTTGCTGGAAAGAAGACATTGCTGCCCGTGTGGTCGCCGTGAGTATGCGTGTTGATGATGAGCGTGACAGGCTTGCCGCTCACGGTCTTGACCTGGTCTAGAATCGCCTGGCCATTGTTGGCGAGCTTCGTGTCCACGATGACAACACCATTTGCCGTGAGGAACACCGCAGTGTTTCCTCCACCGCCGGGAATCATGTAAAGCCTGTCCGTGACTTTCTGGATCGTCCCGATCGGCCCGAGGCCGGCGCCGCCACCACCGCGCCCCTGTCCACCGGCGCCTTGTCCTGCTTGCTGCGCGATGATGCCCGCCGAGAGCATTACGAACCCGACGGCCACAATCGTTCCCAATACCAACAGCCGTTTCATGAGAACCTCCCAATTTGAATACTGTGTTTTCTTAGAGCCGCTCCTTGAAGAAGCGCAGGATCGGGCCTGCCGTTTCCGACGACCGGCTGCCCGGCTCCAGTATCGGATCGGACGCAAAGAAATGGCCCGCGCCTTGAACGACGATGTGCCGCGCGTAGAAACCAGCCTGTTTCAACGCCAGCAGGAAATTATCCGACTGCGCTCGATCGACAATGTCGTCCTCGGTACCGTTTACGATCAGGAATGACGTCGCGTTCTTTCCCTTGACGGCATATGTCATCGGCGAGGCCTCCAGATAGATCTTGCGGTTCTCCGTCAACGGCACGCCGAGAAACTTCTCGGTGATGTTATCGTGCGGCCGGTGCAGTCAAAGAGTGGAATTATTACGTTTGTAGATGTCCTTTCGCAATCTGAGGCGAGACGGCGGCTTTGCCGCCGTCTGGAATGTTCCAGTACTATGTCCAAGTACTATTGGATACGGCCGCCGCACGTCTAAGAGCATTTTTCAGCAACCTACTAGCGCAGGAGGGGCTGTGAAGCATGAAACTTTGAGCGGAAAACGCGGGACGGGGAATCCTCTCGATCTGCGCCGTTGGCTGAGCGACATTGAGCGGTTGGGGGAGCTGAAGGAAGTCCGCGGCGCGGATTGGAATCTCGAGCTCGGTGCCATCAGCGAACTCAACGTGAAAAAAGGAAAGCCGCCCGCGCTGCTCTTCGATGAGATCAGCGGCTATCCGAAGGGGTTTCGCGTTTTGAGCTGCAGTACCAGCAGCCCCGCGCGGCTGTCCTCGATACTGCGTCTTCCAATACAGACCGAGCATCGTCAACTCGTCGATGAATTGCGCGGCAAACCCCACGTCTGGGAAACGCAAGCAGCCAGGTACGGGCCCATCAGTGTGAATGACGGATCTGTTTTCGAAAACATCCAGATGGGCGCCGACGTCGACATCCTCACGTTTCCGGCACCCTTCTGGCACGAGTTGGATGGCGGACGCTACATTGGTACGGGCTGCTCGGTTGTGACGCGCGATTTCGATTCGGATTGGGTCAACGTCGGCACATACCGGATGATGGTACATGACCGTAACCATGTCGGGCTCGACATGATCGCAGGGAAACATGGCCGCATCCATTACGAGAAATACAAAAGAGCCGCCAAGCCTTTTCCTGTTGTGGTTGTTCTTGGAGGGGACCCCCTGGGCTATCTCATCTCCGGAATCGAGATCCCTTTCGGCATGTGCGAGTACGACTACATGGGTGCAATTCTCAGCGAGCCTGTCGCCGTCGTTTACGGGGAAGTGACGGGACTTCCCTTCCCTTCGGCTTCAGAAATTGTCTTGGAAGGATGGGTGCAACCGAATGATGAACGTACCGAAGGACCCTTCGGCGAGTTTCACGGATACTATCCGGGCAAAGCTGGTACTGCGCCCGTTGTAACGGTCGAACGAATCTACTACCGCAACGATCCGATCCTGATGGGAAGCCCGCCGGCGAAGCCTCCTAACGACTACTCGTATTCGAAAGCCGTCATGCGTTCGGCATTGTTGCACGAAGCCCTCGTTGCCTCAGGCGTACCGGATGTCCAAGGCGTGTGGGCGCACGAGATTGGCGGCGCCCGCATGTTCAATGTCGTTTCGATCAAACAACGATACGCGGGCCATGCTCGCCAGGCGGGCCACATCTTGAATCAATGCGGGGTCGGCGCATATATGTCGCGTTACTCGGTGGTTGTCGACGAGGACATCGATCCGTCCAACCTGCAAGAAGTGATGTGGGCCGTAGCGACTCGTTCGGACCCGGCGACAAGCATCGATATCATCCAGCGCGGCATGGGATCGAAGAATGATCCCATGTACGTCACATATCCTGACGACGCTCCTTTCAGCTCCAAAGCGATCATCGATGCCTGCCGGCCTTTCGATCATCTCCACGACTTCCCTGCGGTCGCCGAAGCAAGTAAGCCGCTGCAGGATAAGATTCGCGCAAAGTGGAAGGACCTGTTCTGAACCGCCACAAAAGGCGCAAAAAACACAAACAAATTGGAAAGTCCTTTGTGATTTCTGCGCCTTTTTGTGGCCGTTCCCTTTGTGATAGCCTCACGGCGTGGCTTTGCAAACTTCTGGACAGATTCGCGTTGCCATGGACCGGACCGCGATTTTCCAAACCGTTAGAAATCCCGTATGGCTTGCGCAGTGTATTCCCGGGTGTAAAGATGTGCGCGAGCTCTCGGAGGGCCGTTATTCGGCGGTGCTGACGAACGAGGTTGGTTTCATCACGCTTAGCTTCAAAGTCATTGTCGAAGTCGTCAAGATCGATCCCCCAAGGCTCATTGAGGCGAAGATCACCGGTGATGCGATTGGACTGGTCGGCCGCGTTCAGGCCACCGCGGGATTAGAGCTGTCCGAAGCCGGGCCTAACGAAACTGAGATCCGCTATTCATCCAATGTCAGTCTGACGGGAAAGCTCGGTGGCCTGGGCGAGCCGGTATTTCGGGCAAAGAGCGCGGAAGTCGCAAAGCAATTTGGCACAAATTTGAAGGCGGCGATCGATCGAATACCCACAGAAGCGCAAAAATGAAATCCTTCGACCTCGCAGAACCAGCAACTGTTGAGGAAGCGGTTGCGCTTCTCGATCCCGAGGACAGAAACGTGCGCGCCATCGCAGGGGGCACCGCTCTGATGCTGATGATGAAGACGCGGCTGTTTCAGCCGACACGTCTTGTCAGCTTGCGCCGCCTCAACGGAGATCTTCGCGGCATACGTGTGAATCAAGACGGTGGATTGCGCATCGGCGCAATGACGTCGTTGTCTCAGCTGGAATACTCTCCTCTGGTGGCGAGCGCGTATCCCGTTTTGAGCCGGGCTCTCGGAACGCTTTCGAACATACGCATACGCAACGTCGCGACGCTCGGCGGCCATTTGGCTCACGGCGATCCGCATATGGATCTTCCGCCGATTTTGATGACGCTTGGGGCAAAGATTTCGGCGGTCAGCCCCCGCGGCTGGCGTGGGGTTGATATTTGCGATCTCTTCACGGGCTATTACCAGACTTCATTAAGCAAAGATGAGCTGATCACCGCTGTCGAAATCGCCGGCCAGCCGCCCGGCGTTTATTGTTGGTATGAAAAGTTCACAGCCCGTTCGGCCGACGATTGGCCGACGGTCGGTGTAGCCGTGCGGTATACCGTCGACGCCGGTATTATCCGCGACGGACGTGTTGCGGTCAGTGCCGCGACAGAACGCCCGATGCGCGCCGCTGCGGCCGAAGCCGAACTGGTTGGCGCGCCTCTGGCCCCGCACGTGTTTTCGAAAGCGGCGGACGCCGCGGCCGATGAACTGGAGCCAATCGCCGACCTTCATGGCTCCTCCTCCTACAAACGTGAGATGGTGCGGGTGCACATTCGCCGCGCGCTGGAGAAAGCAGCACAATGGCGAAGATAATCGAGCCGCCTCCAAAAACTGAGCGTAAGACCCCACCAACTCGGCAAGTCAAACGCTCGGTGCGCCGGCTGGAGAGCAAGTCCAAGGTCGATGGCAGCGCGGAATATATTCATAATCTCACGCTGCCTGGAATGCTCTACGGAAAGATTGCTCGCAGTTCGATTCCGCACGGCAAAATCCTCAGCATCGATCCAGGCGCGGCGCTCGCTCTTGACGGCGTTTATGCAGTGATCACGGGGGACGATATCCGCCGGATCATCCCCGATCCGTACTACGGTCCGGCATTTCACGATCAGCCGATTCTGGCGCTCGATAAAGTGCGCTATGCCGGCGAGCCGGTGGCCGTGGCGCTGGCGAAGGACCCGCATGTCGCCGAGGAAGCAGCAGATTTGATCGCGGTGGAATATGAGCCACTGGAAGCGGTCTTCGATGAGGTCCAGGCCGCAAAACCCGGCGCCCCGATCATTCACGACGTCCTCAAACCAGCTACGACCTTTCCCGACCTCAAGCATCTTCAAGGACGATCCGGAACGAACGTCGCTCTCAGCGCGCACGTGCGGCGCGGCGACCTGGCCCAGGCTTTCAAGGAATCGGATTACGTCTTCGAACAGACGTTTCGCAACGGCAAGGTCATCCATGCTCCTCTAGAGCCGTATGTGACGGTCGGTGAGATGGCCGGTCCAGATGGATTGACGATTCATACGGCATCACAAAGCCCGTCCTTCGTCCGGTCGGAAATAAGCCGGCTGCTGGGCTGGCCGGAAAATCGCGTCCGCGTTCGAACGGCGTTTTTGGGCGGCGGATTTGGCGGCAAGCTCTACATCAAGCTCGAAGCGCTGGTTGCCGCCTGCACTCTGTTGGTTCGAAAGCCGGTGCGCATTGCGCTGACGATGGAAGAGCAGTTCTACACGATCACCAAACACGGCGCGACAGTTCGGCTCAAGACAGGAGTCCGGAAGGACGGACGCATCGCCGCCCGCGAAGTCGAAGTGTGGTGGAACGGCGGCGCTTATGCCGATATCGGGCCGCGGGTCACGCAGAAGTCGGGTCTGACTTCCTCCGGTCCTTACGATATCGAGAATATTTCCATCGACAGCCATGCGGTTTACACCAACGAGCCGCCGGCTGGGGCGCTTCGCGGCTTCGGTATCTCGCAGGTGGTCTGGGCATACGAGTCTCAGGCCGACGTCATTGCGCGTGCCCTGAATATCGATCCGATCGAGTTTCGACGGAGAAACATCCTGCGCGAAGGCCGGCCTCACGCGACCGGGATGCCGATGACCGATATCGACATCGACGCGATTCTCGACCGTCTGGCGGAGCGGATGGAGTGGAATCGCCCATTCGATCGCGGTTCCGCAACGATCCGGCGCGGCCGCGGCATCGCCATCGGAATCAAGTCGTGCGTGGCTCCAACGACGTCCGTTGCGATGGTGAATATCTATGGCGACGGAAGCTGCGGCATATGTTGCAGCACTGTAGATATGGGTCAGGGTTCGGATACTGCGATGGCGCAAATCGCCGCCGAAATCCTCGGTGTTTCGGCCGAATCGATCCGGGTGGTGCATCCCGATACCGACGTGACTCCTTACGATATGGCCACTCTCGGCTCCCGTTCCACCTACCACATGGGCAACGCCGTTCGGCGCGCCGCAGAAGATGCCCGAGCGCAATTGCTGCGCATGGCGGCAACCGTGCTCAAGACCGCTGAGGGTGATCTCGAGTGCCGGGAAGGCGTGATCGTCGCGCAATCAGGCGCGCACGTGACGTTTCGCGACCTCATGGTCGCGCGGTTCGCCATGCAAGCTGGAAACATCATCGGCATTGGATCCTTCATCCCACCTTACGAAAAGCCCGACCACGAGACGGGTCAGTCGCGTCAAATCACCCCATTCTGGATGCTCGGCGGCGCAGGCGCGGAAATCGAGGTGGATATGGAAACCGGACGAATTCATGTCGTTAAACTCGTTAACGTGGGCGATGCGGGATCGCCAATCAATCCGGATATCGTCGAGCGCCAGCTCATAGGCGCCGGCACGATGCAGTTTGGTTTCACTGTTTTTGAGGAAATGATTTTCAATGAAGGCCAGGTCGTTAATGCCAGCTTCGCGGATTACAAGATCCCGGGTATGCTCGATGTTCCGGATCAATTGAGCGGCGAAATGGTTGAAGTACCGCACCGGCAGGGACCATTCGGCGCCAAAGGCGTCGGCGAGACCGGCATGTTCTGTGTTTCGCCTGCAATAGGAAACGCTTTGTATGATGCAGTCGAAGTGCGCATTACGGAAATGCCGCTCACGCCCGAGCGCGTGCTGCGCGCCCTGCGCCGGGCGCAAAACCGGCCGTTAGGGAGTGATTGATGAAGCAAAACTACCGGCGGACGATCCGATTCAAACTCAACGGCCGGTCTGCAATCACCGAGATTGCCACACACGAGACGTTGCTCGAGGTTTTGCGGCGCGACTTCAGCCTCTTTGGCGGACGCGAGAGCTGCGGGCAAGGACTCTGCGGCTGCTGCACGGCAATCGTGGACGGCATCGCGGTCAGCGGGTGTCTTTACTTGGCGGCTTTCGTGGACGGGGCTGAAGTTACGACTGTCGAAGGTCTCGCTTCCGATGGTAAATTGCATCCGATTCAAGAGTCGTTCATCGCCAACTGCGGATTTCAATGCGGCTTTTGCACGCCT
>Ga0209058_1002168_pt1 | contig 16390 bp, 18 predicted proteins | sample GraSoiAngelo_147_FD_185904 | JGI IMG/M metagenome (GOLD analysis project Ga0209058, IMG submission 185904) | Grasslands soil microbial communities from the Angelo Coastal Reserve, California, USA - 14_1009_05_40cm (SPAdes) (version 2) | ecosystem: Environmental > Terrestrial > Soil > Grasslands ... | reverse complement strand
CTCCCCGTTGATCTCTACGACGAGCGGTTCACGACCGCCGAGGCCGTCCACCGCGGCGCCGCCGATCTGGACGCCGGCGCGGCGACGGTACTTCTCGAAGACTTCCTATCGCGACGTCGCCCGAGCTGATGGCGCAGCCGCGCAGCAGGGCCGCGCGCAACCTGCCGCCGCGACGGCGCTCGGCGTACGGCCCGTTCGGCTTCCTGCTCGCCGTGGCGCTGCTCGTCGTCGGGCTCTACGCGGTCGCGCTCCCCCTTGCGGAGGAGGCCGGCGTCGCGTACGTCACGGAACACGACACGCTGCTGCGGCAGGACTTCGTGCGTGGATTCCTCGCCGACCGCGTCCGCAGCGAGGTCGATCTCGCAAAAGACACCCGCGCCGACAACCGGCCGTTCGTGATCGCGCGCGGGGAGACCGCGGGTGAGATCGGGAAACGACTCGAGCAGGACGGCATCATCCGCTCGGCGCTCGCGTTCGACTTCGTGCTGTACGAGACCGAGCGTGAGAACGCGCTGCAGTCCGGCACGTATACGGTGTCGGCCGCGCTCACTCCGCGCGAGCTGGCAAAGCTCTTCGAGAAGGCGCCCGGCGAGCAGATCGTCCTGCGCATCATCGACGGCTGGCGCCTCACGGAGGTCGCGGCGGCGGTGAACAAGGCATTCCCGTCGATCACGAAAGAGGCGTTCACCGCGGCGGCGGTGGTGGGCGATCGCAAGAACACGGTTCTGGCCGGGATGGACGCGAAGGCGTCGCTCGAGGGCTTTCTCTTTCCGGACACCTATTTCATGCGTCCGGACGTGACGGCGCCACAGATCGTGGACGTGCTGCTCGATAACTTCGAGCGTAGGGCCGGCGCGACCCTTCGTGCCGCTTCCGTCGATCGCGGCGTCGCGATCTACGACATCGTGAAGCTCGCGTCGATCGTCGAACGAGAGGCGCGCGACCGGAACGAGAGCGCGACGATCGCGGGCGTGTACACCAATCGCCTGAGGATCGGCATGAAGCTCGACGCGGATCCGACGATCCAGTACGCGCTCGGCGAGTGGCGCGAGCTGTCGCTCGACGATCTCAAGCTGGCGTCCCCGTACAACACCTATCTCAACGCCGGGCTGCCGCCGACGCCCATCGCCAATCCGGGCGTCGCCGCGCTCGAGGGCGCTGCGAAGCCGGCAGTCGTGCCGTACTTCTACTTCGTCGCGAAGAACGACGGCACGGGTGGACACGCGTTCGCGGTCACGTTCGAGGAGCAAGAGGCAAATAGGGTCAAATACGGGAACAAGTGAGCGTGTGAGCATGGCGACCGCGTACCTGCTCGGCCATCCTGTCGCGCATTCACTCTCGCCGGCGATGCACAACGCCGCGTTCATGGCGCTGGGCCTGCCGCACCGGTACGAGGCGCGCGACGTCGAGCCGCACCGCCTCGGAGATGTCGTCGACGCACTGCGTTCGGATGACGTCCTCGGCGCGAACGTCACCATCCCGCACAAGGAAGCCGCGCTTCGACTCGTCGACGAGCTCGCCGCCGAAGCGCGGCGGATCGGCGCGGTCAACACGATCGTGCGACGGGCATCGCGTCTGGTCGGCGACAACACCGATGGCTACGGATTCGCGCAGGCGCTCGCAGCGGCGCGGGTCGACGTGACGGGCAAGGACGTCCTGGTCCTCGGTGCGGGCGGAGCGGCGCGCGCATGCGTGGCGGCGCTCGGTGCGGCGCGGATCGTCCTCGTCGCCGCGCGGCGCCTGGATCGCGCGAGCGCGCTCGCGGCCGCTGTGGGCAAGCCCACCCGCGCTCTGCCCTGGGCCGACGCGCGTCAGACCGCGCGCATCGACGTCCTTGTCAACGCCACGCCCATCGGACTGCACGGAGAGGATCTGCTCGCCGAGTTCTCCTTCACCGAGCTGCCACTCGCCGTGGTGGACCTCATCCCCACCGCCGCGATGACGCCGCTCGTCAAGACCGCCCGCGCCGTCAAGAATGTGGTCGTTGTGGACGGACTCTCGATGCTGCTGCACCAGGCGGCGCGCTCGTTCACGTTGTGGACGGGACGTGAGGCGCCGCTTGCCGTGATGCGCGCCGCGCTCCCGCGCGCGATATGAGGCTGATCACCGCCGGCGAGTCGCACGGTCCGGGACTCGTCGCGGTCCTGGACGGCGTTCCGGCCGGCGTGCCGATCGCGGCGGGGGCGATCGACAGCGATCTGCGGCGACGCCAGCTCGGATACGGGCGGGGTGCGCGGCAGCGCATCGAACGCGATGCCGTGAACATCACCGGCGGCGTCCGCCACGGTCGCTCGACGGGCGCGCCGATCGCGCTGCAGATCGCGAACCGCGATGCCGTCAACTGGGAGCGCGTGATGAGCGTCGAACCCGTCCCCGAGCCGCCCGCGGCGATCACACGGCTGCGACCTGGTCACGCGGACCTCGCGGGCGCGCTCAAGTTCGGGCACGAGGACGTGCGCGATGTCATCGAGCGGTCGAGCGCCCGCGAGACGGCGGCGCGCGTCGCCGCGGGTGCGGTGGCGAAGGCCGTCCTCCGGCTCGTTGGCATGGAGGTGCGGAGCGAGACCAAGGCGATCGGCAGTGTCGAGAGCGAGCCACACTTTGATGCCGAGGCGGTCGAGGCGAGCGAGGTGCGTTGCGCGGACCGCGCGCGCTCGGACGCGATGGTCGCCGCGATCGCCGCGGCGCGTGAGGCCGGCGATACGCTCGGCGGGATCGTCGCCCTGCGCGTGAGCGGAGTTGTCCCCGGCCTCGGGACATCCGCGCAGTGGGACCGCCGTCTCGACGGACGCATCGCGCAGGCGCTCCTGTCGATCCAGAGCGCGAAGGGAGTGCAGTTCGCGGACGCGTTCGCGGCGGCCCGCGAGCGCGGCAGCGCGGTGCACGATCCGATCACCGTGCGCGACGGGCACTTCGCGCGCACGCGGAATCGCGCTGGTGGCCTCGAGGGGGGCATGAGCAACGGTGAGGACATCACCGTCGAGGTGGCGTTCAAGCCGATATCGACGCTGATGAAGCCGCTCCCCTCCGCGGACCTGCGCACCGGTGAACCATCGCCGGCGCACGTCGAACGCAGCGACGTCTGTGTCGTTCCGGCCGCCGGCGTCGTCGCCGAGGCGATGCTCGCGTTCGTGCTGGCGGACGCGCTCGTTGAGAAGTTCGGCTGCGATACCGCGGACGATCTCGTCGCCGCGGTCGAGCGTTACCGCGCGCGCCTCCGTCCGATCGACCAGAGGGCCTGATGCATCTCTTCGTCGTCGGTCCGCCGGGCATCGGCAAGAGCACCGTCGCGCCTCTCCTTGCGGGGATGCTCGGCGCGAGCGTGGTCGAGACCGACCGCGCCATCGCCCGACGGGCGCGTAAGACGAACAAGGACCTCATCGAACAGGACGGCATGGAAGCGTTCCGCGACGTCGAGTCGCGCGTCATCGCATCGCTGCGGCCGACACCGGCGTGGGTCGTCGTCGACACCGGTGGCGGCGCGCCGATCCGCGAAGAGAATCGCAAGCGGATGCGCGAGCTCGGCCTGATCATCGGGATGCGCGGGTCCGTGGAGCGGATCGCAGCCGGCATCGCCGCCACGATGGCGAAGCGGCCGAACCAGCAGGTCGCTCCGGAGGACCGAGCCCGATCGGCGCTGCGCGAGCGTCGCGTGGCGTACGCCGATGCGGACGTCACGTTCGACATCGACCGTGACGCGACGGCCGCGGACTCCGCGCACGCGATCGCGGCGTGGCTCATCGCGGCTCGCGGCGTCCGCGTCGATGTCGGCGGGGAGCATCCGTATCCGGTGCTCGTGCGCGCCGGACTCCTCGACCAGGTCGGCACACATCTTGGCGACCTCGGCTGGTCCGGGCGTATCGCGGTGGTCAGCGAGCCCGCCGCGGCCGCGCGCTACGAAGCGCGCTTGGTGCGCTCGCTGGAGCGTTCCGGGTTCGATCCGGTCGCGCTCCGCGTTCCCACCGGCGAAAGCGCGAAGTCGGTGCGAGCCGTCGCGAGGCTCTGGGCAGATCTCGCCGAAGCCGGGGTCGGTCGCGATGGCGGGATCGTCGCGCTCGGCGGTGGCGCGGTCGGCGATGCGGCGGGGTTCGCGGCCGCGACCTATCTGCGTGGCGTCCGCGTCGCCCAGGTCCCGACGACGCTGCTCGGCATGGTCGACGCGGCGATCGGTGGCAAGACCGCCATCGACATCCCGGAAGGCAAGAACCTGGTCGGCGCGTTCCATCCGCCCCACGCGGTCTTTGCCGACGTCGGCGTGCTCTCGACGCTGCCGCAGCGCCAGCTCTCATCCGGTCTCGCGGAGGTCGTAAAGAGCGCTTTCCTCGCGGATCGCGACGCGGTCGCGCAGGTCGAGCGGTCGTTGGACTCGGTGCTGCGCGGCGAGATCGGTCCGCAGGTCACGACCGTCGCGCTCGCGGCCGAGGTGAAAGCCGGGATCGTGACGCTCGACCCGCGCGAAACCGGGCTGCGCGAGCTCCTGAACTTCGGCCACACCATGGGTCACGCCTACGAGGCAGCCTCGGGCTACCGCGTCACGCACGGCGAGGCCGTCGCGGTCGGCCTGGTGTTCGCGTCGGCGCTGTCCGAAACGCTGGGGCTCGCGCCGCGGTCGCTCCGGATCGACATCGAGCGACTGCTTGCACGCGCGCGCCTGCCGATCCGAGCGGCACTCACGCGCGAGGTCTGGACCTACCTCGAGCGGGACAAGAAGGCGCGCGCGGGGAAGGTGCGTTGGATCTTGCCGCGGCGCGTCGGCCTTTTCAGCGAGGTCACCGATGTCGGCGACAAGGCGCTGCGCGAGGCGGCCCGGCTGCTGCGTGGTCGCGCCGCATGAAGACGAAGATGAAGCAATTCCTGCTGGTGAACGGGCCCAATCTCAACACGCTCGGCACGCGTGAGCCAGACATCTACGGCACGACGACGCTTGACGAGATCGTGACGCGCTGCAGCGCCATCGCCCGCGACGCCGGCGCCGCGGTCACGGCGTTCCAGTCGAATCACGAGGGCGCGCTCATCGACTTCCTGCAGCAGCAGGCGGCGGCCGATGGTGCCATCATCAATCCTGGAGGGCTTGCTCACACCTCCGTCGTGCTCCGTGACGCCGTCGCGGCCTGCAGGTTCCCGGTCGTAGAGGTGCACATCAGCGACGTGACGAAGCGTGAGCCGTTCCGCCACCATAGTTATCTCAAGGACGTGACCGCGAATCAGGTCGTCGGCCTGGGCGTCGTGGGCTACGAGGTCGCGCTCCGTTGGCTCATCGAGGAGACGAGGAAGCAGCAGTGATAAGCACCGGGGAGATCAAACGCGGCATCACCGTCGAGATCGACGGCCAGCTCTACCAGATCGTCGAGTTCCAGCACATCAAGATGGGGCGCGGCAGCGCGCAGGTCCGCATGAAGCTGCGGAACGTGCGTAAGGGCGACCTCATCGAGAAGACGGTCCAGGCCGGCGAGCGCTTCCAGCGCGCCCGGCTCGACCACCGCGTGGTGCAGTTCATGTACAAGGACGGCACGCACTACCACTTCATGGACACCAAAACCTACGACCAGATCGCCCTCGACGCGGACCAGCTCGGCGACGCCGTAAATTACCTCACCGACGGCATGGAGGTCACGCTCAACGAGTACGAGGGCGACCCGATCGGTGTCGACATGCCCGCATCCATCGTGATGACCGTCGCCTCGACGGACTTCGGCCTCAAGGGCGACACGGCGACCGGCGCGACGAAGCCCGCGACGCTCGAGTCGGGCCTCAAGGTCAACGTGCCGCTGTTCGTGAAGGCGGGCGACAGGATCAAGGTCGACACGCGGACGGGTGAGTATCTCGAGCGCGCCTAAGGATGTCCTGCGCGTCGGCCAGCTCGCGATGCGGCTGGCCGAGCACATCCAGTCGGGCGACGAGTTCAAGGATCTGTGGGTCGAGGGCGAGGTTTCGCAGGCGCGCGTCTCGCCGGCGGGTCACGTCTACTTCACCCTTCGCGACAACGTCGGCCAGCTGCAGTGCGTGCTGTTCGCCTCGCAGGCCGCGCAGATCGCGCTGACGCCGCGCGACGGGACGAAGGTCCTCGCGCATGGCTGGGTCGAGTTCTATCACCGCGAGGGCCGCTGCCAGCTCCGCATCGACGACGTTCGTCCTGCCGGTGCGGGCGACGCGTTCCTGCGTCTCGAAGCGCTGAAGCGCCGCCTCGTCGCCGAAGGTCTGTTCGCGCAGGAGCGCAAGCGGGCGCTGCCGCCGGCCCCGCGTCGCGTCGGCGTGGTCACGAGCCCGATCGGCGCCGCATGGCGCGACGTGCAGACCGTCGTGGCGCGCCGCGATCCGCGCGTCGAGCTGATCCTCGCGCCCGCGCTCGTCCAGGGCGTCGGCGCGGTCGAGTCGCTCATCGGCGCGCTCGACGGGCTCGCGCAGCTCCGCGAGCTCGACGTCGTCATCATCGCGCGCGGCGGCGGCCCGAGCGAGGACCTGGCGGCCTTCAACGACGAAGCGCTCGTTCGCGCCATCGCGCGTTTCCCGCGACCGGTCGTCTGCGGTGTCGGTCACGAGACGGACGTGACACTCGCGGACCATGCCGCGGATCTGCGCGCGCCGACGCCGTCGGTCGCGGCTGAGCTCGTCGTTCCCGACTCGACCCGCCATCAGGTCGCGGCCGAGCGCCTCTGGCGACGCATCGCGACGCGCATGCGCGAAGCGTTCGAGGGACGCCGACGTCGGCTCGTCGATGCGCGCCGGCTCGTCGAGCGCCGCGCTCCACCCGCGAAGGTCGCCGCGCTGCGTCAGCGGCTGGACGAGGATCGCCGAGTCATCGACCGTGCTGTCTCGCGTCTCGTGCCGTCCCGGCGGCAGCGGCTCCTCGGATCGCATCGCAGACTTGAGGCGTTGTCGCCGCTGAAGGTGCTCGGCCGTGGTTACGCGATCGTCGAAGGCGCCGACGGCCGGGTGCGCGCGTCCGTCGAGACGCTGCGGCCCGGCGAAGGCGCGAGACTGCGCATGCGCGACGGGCGCGCGAATGTCACGGTGGGGAAGGTGGAGAAGAGTGGCTGAGGCCGAGCCAAGCATCGAAGAGGCCCTCACGCGCCTCGAGACGATCGCCGATCGGCTCGAGGATCCCTCGCTCGACCTCGACGAGGCCGTGCGTCTCTACGAAGAAGGACTGCGTCTGTACGAGCGCTGCGCGAAGCGCTTGGACGCCGCCGAGCTGCGCATCACCCAGCTGGCGGAGGCGCTGCAGAAGCAGGCGCGCGGTTAACCGAAGCGGCTCCAGCCGGTGTGGTGAATGGACTGCGTCATCTGACGTTTCTGGCGCTCCTGTCCCTTCAGCGAGAACGTGTGCTGCTGCAGGAGGCGGACCGTCGGCATTGCGGCCACGACGGTAACGATCGTTTCGTGACCGTTCTCCGGTAGCTTCCACCGTCCCCACGCCGTTGTCGCGTCGCCACCGCGACCGAGCTCGGTGCAGCCCGCCGCGACCAGCTGTCCCGCAAAATGATCCCGTAGCTCGCTCGCCGGCATGTCCGTGAATGCCTGCCCGTTGCTGGTCCACATGTCGTGGCTGCCACCGCTGCTGCCGCTCTGCATCATCACTCCGGGCGGGCCGTCGAGCGGGGGTAGCGAGCGCATCGCCTCCGACATCGGCGGTCCGTGCTGCGGCTGCGGGGCACACGGATTCCAACCCTGGTCGCCCCCGTGCCAGCTCAGGACCACCTGCAGGAGATCCTCTCCGCCGCCCAAAGAGAGCGAGTAATAGGGTGCGTCTGGCCCCTTGCAATACATCCCACCCCCGACGCGCGATTGGCCGAAGGGACGCATGGTGTGTCGGAATCCGCCCGGCGAACCGCCGGACTGCTGCGGCACATAGGGGCGGTATCCGAACGACGCCATCCTCGCGTCGAACCACGACTTGATCGCGTCGGCATTCCCCGGGACATCGAGGTACGCGGCGATCTGTTCGGGGTCCGTCTCGTCGCCGCGCATGACCGACCCGAGCAGGGTTGCGCTCGGCGGGATTGGAAATAGGTCGGTGAACTTCTCGGGCACGCGGCGCTCGATCACGGTCGAGCGCTGGAACTCAAACGTCCGCTGCACCAGACGCCGAAGATCATCGATCTCACTCATGTCACGCCTCCACCACGTCGCGGATCCGCTGAGACCGGCGACCGCCGGTCAGCTGCTCATCAGGCACGGTTGACGTCGAGGTCGACGAGCGCGAGATCGCCGCCCGATCGCCACACGCCCGGCGTCACCTCCTCGTCGACCACCTCGGGCGACCAGTTTCCGAAGAACACCTTGACGCGGCGCGCCACAGGTTGGCGCTGCGTTCGGCCCGCGGCGTCGGTGGTGACGAGCGTCGCCGCGACGCGCACGGTCGCCATGCCGCCCGCCATCTCGGCGAAGGTGTCGAATCGCTCGATCGTCGCGGTGACGTCGGCGAATGTGCGCGCCGGAGTCGCGACGCGATCGAAGGTCGCGAAGTACGCCGCTCGGCCTTTCTGGAACGGAGTCGCGCCGGCGCCGTCGAAGTACGTCTCCGCCGGCAAGCCGACGACCCAGCTCTCCGTCCTCAGGTACCACCCGATCGGCTGCGCGATCGCCTCGCGCAGTCCGGCCGGATCCTCCGCGACGTGCCCGTTGAACCACCGGCCCGCCGCGCCGTCCCACGAATCGGTGACGCTCAGCCGGCGGTCGTCGCCGCCGAGGCGCAACAGACCGGTCTCGCGCTGGTCCGGCGCCGAACCATCGACGGCGTGGTCTGCGATGGTCACGCGGACGTCCGCCAGCGCGAGGGTGCCCCACGGTTTGCGGTACACGCTCTCGATGCGCAGAGACTCGAGCACGAATGTCCGCTTGACGCCGGGCGTCCGTGACGCGACGAGCGCCGCGGCCACGGCCTTACCGAACGCGCCGCCGACCGGAAGGAAGTCGCCGTTGTCGCGGTACCGGTCGAGGCCTGCGAGGTAGTACTGGACGCCGCGGCTCGCGAGCTCTGTGTCGCCCGGCACGACGGCGGCCTTCGTGAGCGCGAACGTCGCCACCACCGGGAACGGCGCGGTCGCCACCGTGACGATCGGGTCGTCGAGCCGTGCGGCGGGCGGGGTCACGGGCGTCAGCGACGCCCTGGCGATCGGCGTGGGTGCTCCGGGGCTGGCCGTGGCGGTCGTCGGCTCCGGCGACGGAGCCGGTCGCGCGGTCGGTGCGCATGCACCGAAGAGCAGGACCGCCGCGATCAGAACGCGCATGTCCGGACGATAGGACCGCGCGGCAAGCAAGACGCGCCTCGGTCGCTCCGCGCTCACGATGTTCGGACGCGGCGTAGGAACGGCTCGAGCGTCTCGAGAAATGGCTCGGGTCTGAAGCCGTGGACGACGTGCCCGTGGCCAGGGAACCGCTTCACGGCGAAGTCCTTGATCTGCCGCTTGAGCGTGAACTCGGCGTTGTCGTCGAACGCCGCTCCGAGGCGCGGCTCGCCGGTCACGACGAGCACCGGCGCGGTCAGCTTCGGTATGGAAGCGGCGATGAGCGTCGCGCTCCCGTCGGCGCTCGACATGCGCCGATCGAGGAAGGCCGGGTCGATGTCCTTGAAGTACGACGCGACACGGTCCGCCGCGTAGAAGCCGCGCATCTCGCCGTACGTGCGCTCGCCATGCGGGCCGGGTGAGGGGAGCGGTCGTTTCTCGACCGCTTTCAGGAACGCCCTCGCATCCTCGCGCAGGTCGAGCGCATCGCGCAGACCCTGGTAGCGCTCGCGTTCCCAGGGCACGCCGTATTTGAGCGGAGGATCCTCGAGCACCAGCGCTCGTACGAGATCCGGTGCCTCGGCGGCCGCGATGAGCGCGGCGAGCGCACCGAGCGAGTGGCCGATCACGACGGCGGGCGCCTTCACGACCTCGCGCAGGATGCGCAGCGCGTCGTCCACGAACGCACGCAGCTCATAATCGGATGCGCGTTCGCTACGGCCATGACCACGCTGGTCGTAGGAAACGACGCGGTAGCGCGTGGCGAGCCGCGGGAAGATGTTCTCCCAGTCTTCCGAGCGATAGAGGCTCGCGTGGATCAAAAGGATGGGCGGCTCGCCCGGAAGACCACCGCCGGAGTCGTAGTAGGAGAGCTTGGGTTCTCCCTTGAGGGTCCGCGCGCGCGGCAATCGCTTCGGCATCGGTCGCAGTATGCGAAATACGCGAGAATCGCCGCGTGAAGCGCCGTGTCCGCCTGGATCAGCTGCTCGTGCAACGTGAGCTCGCACCGAGCCGCGAGCGCGCGCAGGCGCTGATCCTTGCCGGCGCGGTACGCGTGTCGGGCGACCGCGCCGACCGGGCCGCGGCGCCCGTCGCGGAGGACGCGGTCGTCACCGTCGAGGCCGGCCCGCGCTTCGCCTCCCGCGGCGGCGAGAAGCTCGAGGGCGCACTGGACGACTTCGCCCTCGATGTGGCGGGCCTCGCCGCGCTCGACGTCGGGTCGTCGACCGGCGGCTTCACCGATTGCCTGCTGCAGCGCGGCGCGGCGCGCGTCTACGCCGTCGATGTGGGCAAGGGGCAGCTCGACTGGAAGCTACGGAGCGACGCGCGCGTGCGGGTCATGGAAGGGATCAACGCCCGCGAGGGCTTCGAGCTGCCGGAGGCGGTCGACCTCATCGTGGCCGATCTCTCGTTCATCTCGCTGCGGCTCGCGCTGCCGCCGTCCTTCCGACATCTCCGCCACGGCGGCGCGGTCGTCGCGCTCGTGAAGCCGCAGTTCGAGGCCGGACGCGAAGCCGTCGAGGCGGGCGGCATCGTGCGCGACAGCGGCGCGCGGGCCGCGGCCGTGGTCTCCGTCGCCGAGCGCTTCGCGCGCGAGGGCGCAGGTGTCGTCGCCGTCGCGGCGTCGCGTCTCGCAGGGCGCGAGGGCAATCGCGAGATCTTCGTCCACGCAGTGAAGGGCGCAGCCGGTCTTGCGCACGACGAGCTGCGCGGCGCGGCGGAGCGGGCCGCCGGATGAAGGTCGCCCTCTGCGTACGCCCCGATCGACCTGACGCGGTGCGGGCCGCTCGCGACGCAGCGGCGCGCATGCGGAAAGCGGGCCACGAGGTCGTCGATGTCAATCTCGACACGCCCAGCGCCGGTGCGGGTGCGAAGGGCGCGATGATCGCCTGCATCCTCGGCGGCGACGGCACCATGCTGCGCGCGGCTCGCGCGATGTCGCCGCTCGGAATCCCGCTTCTCGGCGTGAACCTCGGCCGCCTCGGCTTTCTGACGACGATCACGATCGACGACCTCGATTCTGCGATCGCCGACGTCGCGGCTGGCCGCCACAGCGTGGAGGAGCGGACGTTGCTCGACGCGCGTCTGGTCCGCGCGGGGCGCGAGACACCCTTCCTCGCGCTGAACGACGTCGTCGTCGCGCGCGGCGCGGCCGTCCGGTCGATCCATGTCGCGGTGCGCGTCGACGACGATCCGCTCGTCGTCTACTGGGCGGACGGCGTCATCGTCGCGACGGCCACGGGCAGCACGGCATACGGGTTCTCGGTCGGCGGCCCGCTCATCCTGCCGAGCTCGCGCGCCATCATGCTCGTGCCGATCGCGCCGCACCTGTCGTTCGGCAACGCGGTCGTGTTCGATCCCGACCAGCGCATCGAACTTGATGTGCGCGACGGTGCGCGCATCTCGATCGACGGCCAGGAGGAGCACGACCTCGGGGCCGGAGATCGGATCGCCGTCCGGCGTTCGGAGACCGTCGCGAAGTTCGTGCGCACGTCGCACGCACGTCCGTTCCTTTCGCTGCTGCGCGAGAAGATCCTGAAGGAGCCGGGGACATGAGCGACGTGAAAGCGGCCGTCGAGGCGATCCGGACCAAGACGAAGTACCAGCCGGTCGTCGCGATCGTGCTCGGCAGCGGGCTCGGCGCGCTCGCGGACGACGTGCAGGGCGCCGATCGCATCCCGTACGCGACGATCCCCGGCTGGCACCGCAGCACCGCGCCGGGCCACGCCGGTGAGCTCGTCGTCGGAACGCTCGAGGGAAGAGCCGTCGCGGTGATGAACGGGCGCCTGCACTATTACGAGGGCTACGACATCCAGGACGTCGCGTTCCCCGTGCGCGTATTCAAGGCCTGGGGCATCGACACGATCATCCTCACCAACGCGTGCGGCGGGCTGAACCCGTCGTTCGCGAACGGCGACCTCATGGTGATGAGCGACCACATCAACTTCATGGGGACGAATCCGCTGCGCGGCTCGAACGATGACGCTGTCGGGCCGCGGTTCCCAGACATGGTCGGTGCATATACAGAGGAGCTGCGCACGCTCGCTCATTCCGTCGACCCCAGGCTCAAGGAGGGCGTGTACGTCGCCGTCGCCGGTCCCAACTTCGAGACGCCCGCGGAGCTGCGCATGCTGCGCGGCTTCGGCGCCGATGCCGTTGGGATGAGCACCGTGCCCGAGGTGCTCGTCGCGCGCCATATGGGCATGCGCATCCTCGCGATCTCGACGGTCACCGACATGGCGACCGGGATCCCCGGCCTGATCCAGCACGTGACGCACGAGGAGGTCCTCGCGGTCGCGAATCAGGCGGGAGTGCGCCTCGCGACCGTGGTGAAGGGCGTCGTCGCGCGGCTGTGACACCGCGCACGGCACCGCGCATTCCTCTCGCTCGCTGCTGGCTACTGCGGCGTGGGCCGAAGGCCATACGCCAAGCAGCCGGCGAAGGCGAATGCCGAGCCGTACGCGGGCCCGCCTTTGGTCGGCACGCTCTTCGGTCGGGCCCGCTGTGCGCAGGCGCTCGCTCGAGGAGATGCGCGATGCCGTGCGCGGCCTCACGCGGCGTCTAGTGCGAGTCGTCGAGCTCATCGAGCGCAAGCGTGACGGTGGAACGCTGACCACCGAAGAGATCGACTATCTCGTCCAGGGCTACACCAAGGGGGACATCCCCGACTACCAGTTGTCCGCGTTCCTCATGGCGGTGGTGTGGCGCGGCATGGACGCGAAGGAGACCGCGGCGCTGACGGCGAGCATGGTCGCGTCGGGCGAGCGTCTCGACCTCTCGCGGTTCGGTCGCGTCGTCGATAAGCACTCGACCGGTGGAGTGGGGGACAAGACCACGCTCGTCGTCGCGCCGCTCGTTGCGGCCTGCGGCCTCCCGGTCGCGAAGATGAGCGGTCGCGGACTCGGGTTCTCGGGAGGCACGCTCGACAAGCTCGAGTCATTCGCGGGATATCGCGTGGATCTCACCACCGCCGAGTTCCTCGCGCAGCTGGAGCGCATCGGCATCGTCGTGACCGGTCAGACGAAGGACCTCGCGCCCGCGGACGGGCTGCTGTACGCGCTGCGCGACGCGACGGGCACGGTGCCGGCGATTCCGCTCATCGCGTCGAGCATCATGTCGAAGAAGATCGCCGCCGGCGCGCACGCGGTCGTGCTCGACGTGAAGGTCGGCAGCGGCGCGTTCATGAAGGACCTCGCGTCCGCGCGCGCTCTCGCACGCGCGATGGTCGCCATCGGCGTTGCGCATGGACTCGCCGTCACGTGCGAGCTCACCGACATGGACCAGCCGCTCGGTCGCGCGGTGGGCAACGCGCTCGAGGTCGCCGAAGCGATCGAGACTCTCCGCGGTCGCGGGCCGGCGGACCTGGTCCGGCTCGCGCGTCTCGCGGGTGCGGAGATGCTCGTTCGCGGGCGGAAAGCGCGCGACGCGAAGACCGCGCTCGCCAGGATCGATCGCGCGCTCGCCGATGGCAGTGGCCTCGCCAAGCTTCGTGAGCTCGTTGCCGCCCAGGGCGGCGACGCGCGCGCGGTCGACGACCCGCGGCATCTCCCACACGCGCCGCTCGTCGAACGCCTCGTCGCACCGCGAACAGCGTTCGTCGGCGCGATCGCCGCGGACCGAGTGGGCCAGGCCTCGGTGAGGCTCGGCGCGGGACGCGAGAAGAAGGGCGATCCGATCGATCTCCGCACGGGCGTGGTCCTGCACGCGAAGGTCGGCGACCGCGTCGAACGTGGGCAGCCCTACGCCGAGGTGCATGTTGCCGGCAGACCCGACGACGAGAGCGCAATCGACCAGATCCGCGCGGCCTTTCGGTGGAGCGCGCGGCGCGTCGCGCCCCGGCGCCTCATCCTCGGCCGCATCGCCAGCCGCTGACCTCCATAGACTGACGAAGAGTGATCGGCGCACGACGCGGCATCGGCGGTCCCGGCGGAATGAATCCGCTGCTCATATTGGGTCTGGTCCTCCTGGCGTACGGCTACTTCCGCGGCGGGCTCGTGTCGCCGGTGCAGCGTGCTGCGGAGAACCCGGTCGGCTTCATCGCGTTCATCGTCGCGATCGTGCTCGGCATCACGGTGCACGAGTTCATGCACGCGTATACCGCGCACCGGCTGGGTGACGACACCGCGCGGCTCTTGGGTCGGCTGAGCCTCAACCCGCTGGCGCATCTCGATCCGTTCGGAACACTCCTCTTGGTCCTCGCCGGATTCGGTTACGGCAAACCCGTGCCCTTCAATGAGTCGCGCCTTCGGACGACGCTCGGCGTGACGTTCGTCGCGGTCGCCGGCCCGCTCGCAAACGTCGCTCTCGCGGCACTGTGTGCGCTGCCTCTGCGATTCGGATCGGCGTCGGTCCTCGGCGATGTCTACCAGCAGATCCTCGCCGCGATCGTGCTTTGGAACTGCGTCCTCGCGATCTTCAACCTCGTCCCGATCCCACCACTTGATGGAGCGAACGTCGTCTACGGTCTCCTGCCGCCGCGCCAGCAGTACTCCTGGCGCACGTATCAGCAGTACGGTCCGTTCCTCTTGCTCTTCGTTCTGTTGCTTGCCCCCGGAGTGCTCAGCGCGCTGGTCTTCACGCCGGCCCTGGCGCTCGCCAGGTTCCTCGTCGGCTGACGTGCGAGAGCGCGTCCAGCAAACGGTCCGCTTCGTCGTCGCCCGCGAAGGGGACACGCGCCACGCCGAACGCACCGCGGCGGTCCTGCGTGAGCTCGGTGCGGACGAGGAGCTCGTCCTCGCCGGACTGCTGCACGACCGCGGCAAGCCGTCACGTACGAAGCTCTGGCACCGCGTCGCAGGGGTCCTTCTCGCGCGCCTCGCCCCGACCCTGCGCGAGCGGCTCGCGCGAGGCGAGTCCACTTTCGCCCTCTACCTCGACCACGCGCGTCGCGGCGCCGCCCAGGCGCAGATCGAAGGGCGATCGCCACGTGTGGTGCGGTTGATCGCTCGGCATCACGAATCGCCACGGGACGCCGACGAGCGCCTGCTCGCGCGCGCGGACCGCGAAGCGCTGCCGTGATGCTCGGACCGGAGGGACCGCACGTGACGGTCGAGGGGTTCGACGGTCCGCTCGACCTCCTGCTCGAGCTCGTCGAGGAAAAGAAGCTCGACATCCTCACGGTCAAGCTCGGTGACCTCGCCGACGCGTACCTCGCGCGCGTCCGTGCCCTCGATGCGCTCCCAGCCGATGAGGTCTCGGCGTTCCTCGCGCTCGCGTCGCGCCTCGTGCTGCTGAAGGCGCGCAGCCTGCTGCCGTCGCTCCTCCCGCTGGCGGAGATGGACGAGGGCGAGAGCGAGGAGGAGCTGCGGGCGCGGCTGCTCGAGTACGCGGTCGTGCGCGAACGCGCGACCGCTCTCGGCGACCGCCTGCGGAGCGGCGAGCGAGGGTTCCATCGCGAGGGCGGGACGCCCGAGCTGCCGCCGCGCGGTGGTGAGGTGCTCGCGCTCGCCGCGGCCTGGACCAAGGTGCTTGCACTCGCGTCCCGCCCGCGCGAGGAAGGTATGGTCGCGCCGGGCGAGCGATATTCGGTGGAGGAGCGCACTGCCGAGATCGAGGCCATCATCGCCGCGCGCGAGCAGGTGACATTCACCGAACTGCTCAGTACGGACCCCACGCTCGGATGGGCTGTCGTAACGTTCATCGCGTTGCTCGACCTCTATCGGCGCGGCGTGATCGACCTCGAGCAGATCGAGCTATTCGCGGACATCCTGATCAGGAGAAAGCAGACGGCATGAGATGAGATCGAGCCTGGCGAACGCGGTCGAGAGCGTCCTCTTCGTGGCCGAGAAGCCGGTGTCGCGAGCCGAGCTCGCGCGCGTGGTTGGCGCGACGCCGAAGCACGTCGACAACGCCCTCGCGGAGCTCGCCACGTCCTATCAGGGCACTGCGCTGCGCCTCGCGCACGATGGCGATGACTGGCAGCTCGTGACCGCGCCAGAACATGCGGTGCACGTCGCGGCCTACCTCGGCGCGGACCGTCTGCGCGTCTCGCCCGCGTCGCTCGAGACGCTTGCGATCGTCGCCTACCGCCAGCCCGTGACCCGCGCGGAGGTCGAAGCGATCCGCGGCGTGAACTGCGATCAGACGATCTACACGCTGATGCAGCGGCGACTCATCGAAGAGCGGGGCCGACGCGAAGCTCCCGGGCGTCCGATCCTCTACGG
>Ga0209058_1002164_pt1 | contig 16403 bp, 10 predicted proteins | sample GraSoiAngelo_147_FD_185904 | JGI IMG/M metagenome (GOLD analysis project Ga0209058, IMG submission 185904) | Grasslands soil microbial communities from the Angelo Coastal Reserve, California, USA - 14_1009_05_40cm (SPAdes) (version 2) | ecosystem: Environmental > Terrestrial > Soil > Grasslands ... | reverse complement strand
CGTCCGAAGCGATATCGGCGAACTGGGTGATGGTTGGCGTTGGAATCACGGCGCAATCCGCAAAAACCAGATTCGTGTGCGGCAACGCCATTAAAAAGAAACTCGATACGGTTTTCGAGGTCTCGCCCAGCCCAATACAGTGAATCGCGGCGCGAACGGTCTCGGCCGTCGTTGTGGCCGCTCCTCCGACAAACCCATCCGCATCGCCCGCCCTTACCATCGCGGCCGCAAAATACATCGGATTTTCGAGACGCTGCGCGGCTTCCAATTCGGTAATGCCCCGCGATTTCCACTCAGGAAGGAGCAAGCGCGAATACCGGTCGCGCAGCGACGCATTGCCGGGATCGACCACCTCGATATGCGGAAGCTTTATTCCAAGCTCTTGCGATTTCTTTTCGATTGCCGAGGGCGAACCCACCAGTATCGGCCTGGCCATTCGCATTTCAACAATTTGCCGGACGGCGCGCATCACGCGCGGATCGGCCGCCTCCGGATAGACGATCCGCTTCGGCTGCTTTGACGCGCGCTCACGCAACTCACGTAATATGTCCGGCATCGCGACTACTTTGTCGTGGGGACGCCTGCGGGTCGCTCCCGTTTCTTCTTGATTTCGATCCCGTGCCGTTTGATTTTCTGATTCAGTGTCGAGAGAGGAATTTTGAAATTATCGGCCGCTTCGGTCTGGCTCCAGGCTGTCTGCTCGAGCATTTCGATGATGACACGGCGCTCAAATGCATCGAGGACCTCGAATAATGAGGTGTCTTTTCCAAGCGGGAACGAAGACAGGGAGGCGAACCGCGAAGCCGGCGAGACGATTGCCTCCGGCAAGAGATCCCGGCCGATTACCTCGTCCTGCGAAAGAACTACCGCACGTTCCACAACATTCTCGAGCTCGCGAACGTTCCCCGGCCAATAATAGTCCATCAGAACTTTCAGCGCCTCGGAACCGAATCTGTAAAGCGGCTTCAGGTTTTCTTCGCAATATTTCTTCGTAAAGAATTCGACCAGGGCAGGAATATCTTCTCTGCGCTCGCGGAGCGGCGGAACCTGGATGTTGATCACGTTCAGCCGGTAATACAGATCTTCCCGGAAACGCCCTTCGTCGACCAGTTTCTTTAAATCGACGTTTGTCGCCGCGATGATGCGGGCATCGACTTTGATCGTATCGACGCCGCCAAGGCGCATGAATTCCTTTTCTTGAATGACGCGAAGCAGTTTCGCCTGCGTCTCCATGCCGATCGTACCGATTTCGTCGAAAAAGATCGTCCCCTGATCGGCCACCTCAAACAGTCCACGCTTCGATGCGATCGCGCTTGTGAATGCGCCCCGCACATGGCCAAACAACGTGCTTTCCAGAAGGTCCACCGGCATGCTGCCGCTGTTCACCGGGACAAATGCTTTGTCAGCCCGCGGGCTTTTGAGATGGATGGCTTTCGCCACAAGCTCCTTGCCTGTGCCACTCTCCCCCTGGACGAGGACCGTACTGCGGCTCGCCGCCACCTGGCTAACGACGTCGAGCACTCGAAGTATCTTCTCGCTCTTACCGACAATATTGTCGTAGCCGAAGCGCTCCTTCAGCGCGCGGCGAAGCTGCATGTTTTCGCTCAACAATTGGCGTTGCTTGATCGCGTTGGTAGCGATGACGACCAACTTCTCATTGTTCCAAGGCTTTGTGATGTAATCGAAGGATCCTTCTTTAGTTGCCGTAACGGCAGTTTCCACGGCGCCGATTGCAGTAATAATAATGACCGGCAGGGTCGGATCGATCCGCTTGATCTCCTTTTGTACTTCCATGCCGGACTTTCCAGGCAGCATCAGGTCGAGCAAAACGGCGTCATAAGAATTTTCTTCAATTTTTTTCAGGCCCTCTTCGCCGTTCGCGGCCGTAGCTGTGGAAAGGCCCTCAGAGTTCAGCAGCAATTCAATGCTTTCTCTGATTTCCTCCTCATCGTCAATGATGAGGACCACTCCTTTTCGTCTAGACATTCACTGGTTTCCTTACCAAAGGCAGCTCTAATTTGAACGAGGTTCCGATGCCCGGTTTGCTGTCGACGGAGATGTTGCCGCCATGCTCTTGAACGATTCCATAGCTGACGGAAAGTCCCAGTCCTGTGCCTTTCCCAGCGGCTTTTGTGGTGAAGAACGGATCATAGATCTTCTGGATATTTTCAGAGCTGATGCCGACGCCCGTGTCCTGAACAATGATTTCAATCTTCGAGTCGACGGTATCGGTGAGGATCCGCAGCTCGCCGCCCTCCGGCATCGCGTCGCGCGCATTGACGAAGAGATTCAAGAAGACCTGCTGTAATTTGCCCGCATTGGCGAACACCACCGGGTACTCTGCCCGCAGCTCGCGGTCGATGCGCACGCGAGCGGTTTTGAATTGATGATCGAGCAGCGATAGCGTATCCGCGATCACCTGATGGACGTCCACGTCCGCAAATTCCGTGGCATTCGTTCGCGAAAAATGGAGGAGGTTATTCACGATTTCCGATGCCCGGAACGTCTGTTTTGTGATCTTCTCCAACAGCTTGTATCGAGGATCTTCGGAACTGATTTCCTTCCTCAGCATCTGCGAATAGCTCGAAATGACGGCTAGCGGAGTATTGACTTCGTGAGCGACACCCGCAGCCAACAGGCCGATCGACGTCAATTTCTCGTTCTGGATCAACTGACCTTCCAGGCGGATGCGATCGGTGATGTTGTCCACAATAATCAACATCCCTCGCGTGGTCCCCGCTTTATCGACCAATGAAGTCGCCGAGAAATTGACGATCAGATTGTTCCATGCCTGTTTGTACAGATGCCGGTTCTCATGGAGCCGCCGCAAAAAATGTGCGGGGATAACCTCTTCGGTTTGGTGTCCCAGTGTTTCGAGCCGGCTGCGGCCCGTCAGCGATTCCAAAGCTCTGTTCCAACCGACGATCCGCCCTTCCACATCCTCGACAACGACTCCTACATTGATGGATTCGATAATATTTTCGCTGAAATCCATCAGACTCTCATATTCCGAGGCCTTTTGCTCGAGTGACCGATAGAGCCGCGCGTTTTCCAGAGCGATGCCGATATAATCCGAAACGGTCTCGAGAAGCTCCAGATCCTCGCTTGTCAGATAATCCCCGTTCTGTGTCCTCCCCAGCCCGACGTAGGCGATCACTCGATCTTTGACGCGGCAGGGAATGAAATAGTTGAGATCGTACAGGTCCGCCTCGAAAAAGATGTACGGCCTGCCCGGCGCGGGTGTCAGGAAGGAAAAATCGGCGCCGTCCGGAATCGTCAATCCCGACGTCTTTGCCGGAAGGAATCGCGAAGGGTCGAAGGGATCTTCAATAAAAATTGCAGACCGGCCGATAAACAACGCGCGGCCGAGACGATCGATGATCCGATCGAGCATGTTGTCCAGATCAACTTCGGAACCCAGTGTTCTGCCGAAATCAATCAGGGTTTGGCGCAGATCGTACCGGTCGCGATAGAAAAATCTATCGAGCCAGACCTGGAATTGATCCTTGATCGGAGCGAACAGCAGCGCGGCCACGATCGTGGCAATCACGCGCGCAACTACGCTCAACGGCTCGAAACCGGCTCCCAGGAGTTCGCCAACCACAACGATCACTGTGGCATACAGGCCGATGACGCACGCTGTAGCGAGCGTATAGGTCACGCCGCGCTTAAAAATGATATCGACATCCATCAATCGATACCGGTGTATGGCATACCCAAATGAAATCGGGATCAGCACGAGTGGAAAGATGGAAAAATCGATATAGTTCTGTGGAATCGTTCCCGACAGCCTCGGCACAGACTGTAGAACAAAGTAGGGAACAACGCCGAGAGCAGTCCCCCGCGTGACCCATTTCATCTGTTGGCGCAGTTCCGGGGTTTTGACGGTCCGGTACGTTTTCAAGAGAACCGCGGCGCTCAGAACGAAATATAAGGCGAAGTAAAAATCCCCAAGCGTATCCAGAACGTCACGCAGCAGGATCGGGGACGGCTGGAAACTCAGGATGCCGTTAATGAATGCCAACTGGGCAATAAAGATTACAGCGGCGGGCAAATAGATCAAATACAACAAGCTGTGCCACCGCTCGACCGTCTTGTTGCGTGACGGAAATTCAAGACAGAAATGGAGAAACAACGGCGGCAGAAGAAGGCTCGCACACAAATCCGCCCAGAAGATGGTCCAGTCAAACGGGTTGAGTTTACCCGTAAAGTGGAAGGCATAAAAGACGAACGACGTCAGGCAAACCAGATAGAAGTGCAGCGCATGCGGCGCGCGGGAGCGCTTCAATAAAACGAAGCAGCCGACAAGAAAATAAATGAGTCCGATAATCTCAAGGTATTTCTGGTGACGCAGAGACTGTTCGGGGGGAGGCGCGACGACCACCGTCGTATCGAATTCCTTGCCATCGCGATCGATCGTATAGGTTGCCCGCGACCAAGCCCCGAGTTCATAGAGAAGTCGTGTCACATGCCGGTCGTTTTCCACAGCTTGGCCGTTGATCGCCTTAAGAACATCGCTGCGGCGGATGCCGGCTTTCTCCGCTGGACGATCCGGGACGACTAACCGGGCCTGGACTCCCTCGGTTCCCTCAACCCATGCGACTCCGTCATCCGGAGGAATATACCGGCGCTTCTGCTGCGCATTGAGGCCGCCCAAAATCAGCACAGTCAATGTCAGCAAAACCGTGGCGACGTACTTAACGGACCAGATCTTCCTGCGCATTTTGGCTTGAATCAGGTTAGCACACCAGCTTCCAAAAAATAATAAAGATAAGGCTAAGTTTAGCTATATCAGTGCATAGCGAATATGAAATTTGGAAACAGTGTACAAAATAGCGGATGGGGAAATTCGGGGACGCACCCGAATTCTTGAATTTCAGAATTCGGGTGCGTCCCCGAATTTCCCCATCCCGCTAGAATCGAATATTGATCCCGCCTTTGAGCAGTTTGGGGTACTGGCCGAACGGCGTGTGCTGGGAACCCAGATATTGATCCAATAAGTTGCGGGCGTCGACAATGGCCTGGACCTTCCCTGGGAACATGCGCCACGTCGGTAGATTTTGCGCTATGGAGACGCTAAGAGTCGGGTCGTTATATTCGACCAAGCGCTGATACGGATCCAGCCGAGACGCGGAGACCGCCGAGGTCCATCGATAAACCGTTGTTATTTCGGTTTGCGTCATGTCGAGCTTAGCCTTGAAACGGGCCGTAGCCATTTGGAAGCGGCGCAGGGTGAGTTGGTTCCCTAGTCGTTCTGGAGAACTTGTGTCTATACCGACACCGGTTACGGACGTAAAGCCTATGCCTGCCTCGAAATTGCGGAACTGCCGATTCGCGTGCACCCGAATACCCTGAGAGGGCATGTCGCTCGTATCCAGAATGAGCACCTTCGGCTGTCCATCGGGTGAACCCACGAAGACCGCCTGCGTATCAAGACGATCACGAAATACCGCGGCGGAAACCTCTGTGTTGTCGAAAAGCATACGCGTCAGTCCCGCCTCGCTGTGCGAATAGCGCTCGAGTGCCGGTGGCACATACAGGGTGCGGTCGAAATACTCCTTGCCTCGAATGGGGTCGTCGGGTGCCGTCGGAGCCTGCGAAGACATCCCGACCGTGAACGTCGTATGAACGTCGGGAACCCAGGAAATACCGAACCGCGGGCGCAGATAGCTGGTTCCCTCGATCACTCCAGCCCGGCCGGCTTCTGCTCCGTAATTGAATACGAAATGATCCGACCACTGGAAATTCTCTCCATACCGGACCTGGACCTCCCGAGACACATCGGATTCGAGCGGATCTCCGAACAAGGCTCCCTGGCGCAGATTCATGCCGATTTCGGCTTTATGATGGCTCGCCGGCACAAACTCATAACTCGCACCAAAACCGCGCGGCTGCATAGGTGCTTCGTTGTATTGGCCGTGAACCGTGATCTGAGAATTTGTATCCACTGGCACGGTCACCGAAAATTGCGAGCCGACTCCTTGAGTCACACCCGAGGAGGTCTCGACCGATTTCGAATAGACCTGCAGGTAGCCGGAATAGTCAGGGCCTGAAGGAGATTTCGCCGCGCCTTCAGCCTTTTGTGTACTGTCGGCAATCCGCAACACAGGTTGCGTGGATCGGGAACTTCGGAGAGTCCAGACAATATCATCCGATTTCCCTTGCTGTCGCGAAACCGCGCGCCGGACCACGTCCATTGCATTTTGCAGATTCACCGTCAGCACAACGGTCCCGCCCGCGTTCAATTGAATGCCCTGTTTCAACGCCGGCAGGAATTGAGGCATTGATATCTTGACTGAATACTGGCCGGCAAAAAGATTCGGGATCGAAAAGGATCCGTCTTTGCCCGTCAGCGCCACCCTTTCAGGAATAATCGGTGAGGCCGCAGCCACAATCACAAGAGCGCCTGCAATGGGAGACCCCGCAGAATTGTGAACGCGACCGTTAATCGCAGCGAGGCCATTGCCTGCAGACGCAATGGACGGAACGAGAAGTAAAGCGGCGATTCCCAAGACAAGTTTCGTCGAGAATCTTTGGGGCATTGTTTATATCCTGTGTCCGTCTGTTCTAACGGACTGTAAACTTCTCCGCAGAGGCGATAACGTCCTTCGTAAGATTATCGGTCACCTTGACCTGTACGGAATACTCACCGGGTTCGAAATCCTTCAGTGGAACCATCTTCGATAAGGTCATCTGCGCAGCCGCGTTGGACAACTCCGAAGCCTGTTCCACATCTCTCTTGACCTCGCGACCGTTCTTCGTGATCAACGTTTCGACTGTTGCCGAAGGTTTCTTGGTAGCCTCATCGAGCTTCAGGTTATAGACCTGAAACCAAAGAGTTAAATTCCGGTCATGACGGAAGTCATCGCTAACGTTGGGACGCACTTTGTTGCTGCCCAGAATAAAAGAACCCGAACCGATCTGACTCGGCGGCAGGTTCTCTACGAGGTCGGCCAGAATCAGAGAACTCAACTGGAGCTTGTCGTCGGGGAATCGGGGAACCTGCAGTCTTTGGCTCACCGTACCGACGTTCCCGCTGTTGATATCTTTCAGCACAAGGTCGAGCTTATAGAGACCCGGCCGCAGCGGGATAATCTTCTGATGGATGGACGCGCTGTCGAGCCCTTGTTTGAAAAGAGCGTCCGGAATATCCTGAGAAATCGTGTCCTCGAACACACCGCCGGGCGCAACGCGTCCGTTAATCCCGGTGACCTTGCCGTAAACGTGAATCATCGCCCGGTGAATCCCCTGCTGCTCCTGGAAGGCAAGATCTTTGTTCTGCAACAGGATCGTAATCGGCGTCAGCACACTGTCCTCCGTCACGCGCACGAAGTCGGTGCGGAAGCGGAAGGGTAGTAAATTGTAAGAAAGCTTTGTCGTGACAATTGCTTCGAGATCCTTGAATTTGATCTCCGGCGGCTTAAAGATGTTCGCATACAGTTGCAGGCGATCGAAGGGATTATTCCGCGAAGTATTGCCTAATGCGCTGGTGTTGGTAGGATTGGTGAGACCGCTAATCCGGTCGGCTTTATCCCTTCCGAAAAACTGTTCGTCAAAGGTTAAGCCGGCGCCGGGCACATGCAGTAGCGCATCCTTCTCGTTCGGATCGATCGTCATGCGGTATTCACCCGACATCGACGGGTCCACGAATTCGAGCAGCACTTCGTTGCCGATGCCTTCAATGTATCGATACCGCCAGATTTCAAACGGAAACGTGCTGGTCGTACCGCCGCCGTCTTCGATCGGCCGATTGTAGGTTCCTCCCGACGGATGGGATTCGATCTCATCCGGCTTGCCCCAAATGATGTAGATGCGCCCCCGGTCGGTTTTCCAGCCGGGAATACCCGACGCGAACCGCTCATTCGCATACGCAATGCGCGCGTAATGCTCTTCCTTGAACTCGTTGTCTACCGTATCGGGCGTGGGATCCCGGCGCAGCCAGAATTGTTCGATGAATTGCTCCCGCTCTTCATCCGTCTTCAGGGCTTTGAATGCGGTGCGCTCCTCGTTCGTAATGATGTAGGACACATCCTCGTCGAGCCACCTGCGAAGAGCTCGGCTTGCGGATTCCAGTTCACGAGACCTCTGAACGTTTTTGGGTACCTCCTTCTTTGTGTCCTCTTTCTTCGGATCGTTCTTCTTCTGCGCAACAGACCAGGAGGAGGACGTCAGAAGAAGCAAAGAAGTGAACGTAATGTAGATCCCTCGTCGGCTCATAAAACACCTCGGGGTTAGACTGATCGCCTCTGCTACTATTGACAACTCAGTATCATAGCATTAGCAGTTGCACAGTCAAGCGATTACAAGCTTTGGCCGCTCCTCAACGTGCTCTACAATTCCGTTTTGAGATTTGCCGGGAGACCTAGCCATGCTCGACCTGAATTACCTGCGCGAAAACATCGAGACGGCCCGCCAGCGTCTGGCCGGCCGGGGATTTTTACTCGATGTAGAGACGTTCCAACGGTTGGACGGTGAGCGCAAAAACATCATCTATGAAGTCGAGCGCCTGCGCCAGCGGCGGAACTCGGCGTCGGAAGACATCGCCAAACTCCTCCGCGAGAAAGTGGATGTCACGGACAAGCGCAACGAAATGAAGCTGGTATCCCAGCAGATCAAAGATAAGGAAGATGCGCTCCGCGCCGTGGAGGAGAAGCTATTTCAGTTCGCTGCCGCGATTCCCAATTTACCGGATCCCGCCGTTCCTGTGGGTCCAACGGATGAACAGAATGTGGAAGTCCGGCGCGTGGGCGATCCGCCTCACTTCGATTTTCCTCCCAAAGCCCACTGGGATCTCTGTCCGCCGCTGGGAATACTCGATCTGGACCGGGCGGCGAAAATCGCCGGTTCCCGTTTCCCGTTGCTTGCCGGCATGGGCGCACGGCTCGAACGGACGCTGATCAATTTCATGCTCGATATCCATACGAAGGAACACGGCTATAAAGAAATATTGCCGCCGTTCATGACCAATTCGGACAGTCTTTTTGGCACAAGCCAGTTGCCAAAATTCGAAGCCGACTTGTTCAAGGTTCGGGACACCGACTACTATCTGGTCCCCACGGCCGAGGTTCCCGTGACGAACATCTATCGCGAAGACATCATCGACGGCGAACGATTACCCATCAAATTCACCGCTTACACGCCGTGTTTCCGAAGCGAAGCCGGCTCGTATGGAAAAGATGTTCGCGGGATCTTCAGGCAGCATCAGTTCAACAAGGTCGAGCTGGTAAAGTTCACGCGACCGGAAGACTCCAATGCGGAATTGGAATCATTGGTTGCCGATGCGGAAGAAATTTTAAAGCGCCTGGAGCTGGCCTACCGCGTGGTGATCCACTCGACCGGCGACATGGGCTTCGCTGCTTCGAAGAGCTACGATATCGAAGTTTGGCTGCCCGGCCAAAACAGCTATCGTGAAATCTCATCGTGCAGCAACGTCGAGGATTTTCAGGCCCGGCGAGCCAATATCCGATACCGTCCACGCGGCGGCGGAAAAGTCCGGTTTGTACACACATTGAACGGATCCGGTCTCGCTATCGGCCGCACGTGGATCGCGATCATGGAAAACTATCAGCAGAAAGACGGAACCGTCGTGATTCCTGAAGCGCTTCGTCCTTATCTTGATGGCCAAAGCCTCATCCGGCCTGAAACCATCATCTGATGCGCGCACGCGTCGCATTGTTGGCCGGCGCCACGCTCTGGTGTTTGAGCATCCTTGCTGCGCCGGCTTTCGATCTGTCGCCCGTTTACCGGTTTTTCGCGGCGATCTGCCATCAGAACCCGGCCCGGTCTTGGTACGTATTCGGCGAGCCTCTGCCGGTTTGCATCCGCTGTGCATCCATTTATTTTGCGTTCACCGCATCGCTGTGGGCTGGCATTCGACCGAATGTCCGCTGGCTCCGGATTTCTCTCCTGCTCATGCTTTTCGAATTTGCGGTAGCGCGCTTCGTGATCGATGCGGAGCTGCTTCGCTCGCTCTCCGCCGTTTTGGTTGGATTGGCCGCCGCGCCTTTTGTCAAACAGGGCGTTGAGGAAATCGGTGATCGTCTGTAAACAGTGCGGGACCGAGTTGCCGGACGACGCCCGGTTTTGTCTTCAATGCGGAGCCTCGACAGTTCCGCCCCCAGAGGAGCCGCCTTCACCAGTCCAGGCCGGTCCCAAACCGGAACTCGACTTCGTTCAGCCGGCCCTCACTGGCGGCATGTTTCTCGGCTTCCTCTCGTCGATACCGTTCATCAGCGCCGGCAACTGCATCTGCTGCGGGTGGGTATTACTTGGCGGCGGCATCGCTGTGATGATGCTCGCGAAGCAGCGGCCGTCCGGAATTTCTTACGGCGACGGAGCGTTTGCCGGAGTACTGAGCGGACTTTTTGGAGCAATCGTGGGGACGATCGTTCAAATGTCGTTTCGCGCGATGGCGGCGCGCCTCTTTGAGTCCCAGCAGCAGCAACTTGAGCAAGTCCTCAACCAGCTTGGTGCTGAAGGCGCGCTGCGCGATTGGATTTTGCGAGCCGCATCCGGCGAAATTTCGGCGGCCACTCTGGCATTTACGTTCTTCACAAACCTGCTGGTCTACTCGCTTTTTGCCATGATCGGCGGGATATTGACGGTTGCGATTTTGGAGAAAAGAAAGGCAAGGACGGCGTAATTCGGGATTCGGGGATTAGCCACAAAAAGGCACAAAAATCACAAAGAGATTTTTGTGTCTTTTGTGCCTTTTTGTGGCTGTCCCCGAATCCCGACCGAGCCTCCCTAATCGTAATCGTAGTCGCCGCCCATCGGGGGTGCGGCGGCCTTCTTCTTTTCGGGCAGTTCGGCGATCAACGCTTCCGTGGTAAGCAGAAGACCCGCAATTGACGAGGCATTCTGGATCGCGACGCGAACGACCTTCGTGGGATCGATGACGCCGGCGGCCACAAGGTCTTGAATTTTTTCCTCATTAGCATCGAATCCCGCCGAAAGATTACTCTCGTTGCGAACCTGATCGACAACGATCGCGCCGTCGTGGCCGGCATTCTGGGCAATCATGCGCATCGGGTCCTCGAGCGACCGCCGGATGATGAGCGCCCCGGTCTTGATGTCGCCCTCCAAAGACTTCGCCAGCTTGTCGACAGTCTTCTGCGTGCGAAGAAGCGCTGTTCCGCCTCCCGGAACGACGCCTTCTTCGATGGCAGCCTTTGTTGCATGAAGCGCATCCTCGACTCGAGCCTTCAATTCTTTCATCTCGGTTTCGGTCGCAGCGCCCACCCGGACCACCGCCACACCGCCGGCGAGCTTGGCAAGCCTCTCTTGAAGTTTTTCGCGGTCGTAGTCCGAAGTCGTTTCTTCGATTTGCACGCGGAGCTGTTTGATCCGGCCTTCGATTGCATTCTTCTTACCGGAACCCTCGATGACCGTTGTGTTGTCTTTGTCGATTACGACTTTCTTTGCGCGGCCCAGGTCTTCCAGCTTCACGTTTTCCAGTTTGATGCCGAGATCTTCCGTGATCGCCCGGCCGCCGGTGACAATCCCAATGTCTTCCATGATCGCCTTGCGCCGGTCGCCGAACGCCGGCGCTTTGACCGCGGCGACTTTCAATGTTCCACGAATCTTATTGACGACCAGCGTCGCCAGCGCCTCGCCTTCGACTTCTTCGGCAATGATCAGCAGCGCCTTGCCTTCGCGAGCAACCTGTTCCAACACCGGAATCAGATCGCGCATCGCCGAAATCTTTTTCTCGTGAATGAGGATGAGAGGGTCTTCCAGAACGGTTTCCATGCGATCCGGGTTCGTAACGAAGTACGGCGAAAGATATCCGCGGTCGAACTGCATGCCTTCGACGAATTCCAGTTCCGTCTCCATCGACTTGGCTTCTTCAACCGTGACGACGCCATCTTTGCCGACTTTCTCCATCGCCTCCGCAATCAAAGACCCGATCTTTTTATCGTTATTCGCCGAAACGGTCGCGACCTGCTCCTGCTCTTTGTGGCTCTTGACAGGTTTGGAGATCTTCTTCAGTTCCTCCACAACAGCTTCGACAGCGCGCTCAATGCCGCGCTTCAGATCCATAGGATTGGCGCCCGCGGCGACATTCTTGATGCCTTCGCGATAAATCCCCTGAGCCAAAACCGTCGCGGTCGTCGTGCCATCGCCGGCGAGATCGCTTGTTTTGCTCGCGACTTCCCGCACCATTTGCGCTCCCATGTTTTCGTAACGGTCCTTCAGCTCGATTTCTTTTGCAACCGTCACACCATCTTTGGTGACGAGCGGCGAGCCAAATTTCCGGCTGAGTACGACATTCCGGCCCTTCGGGCCCAACGTTACTCTCACCGTATTGGCTAGCGCATCGACACCGCGAAGCATCGCGCGGCGCGCGTCCTCGCGGTACACCAGTTCCTTTGCAGCCATGGTTGTGTCCTCCTCGTTATGTGGTAGATAAAGTTTGAATTCAGGATGACCAACTGTAGGGGCGGTCTGTGAAGGTGTGAACGAATTGGCTAGAAGTTGAGTTCGGGCATTCCCCTCCTCGCAGAGAAGGGGAATGCTGCGGCATCAATAAAAGTCGCGAAGCCACCGAAGAAGCCGCGGCCGGGGTGGTCAGTTCGGCCAAATGTTTAGGCCTGAATAGCTTCGCCGAACTGACCACCCCGGCCGTGCCGATTTCGGAACGGATCCGTTTTATTGATGGCGCGTCCACCCCTCCTCTGCGAGGAGGGGAACATTCTGCCGCATTTCTCAGCATTGCCAATTCCTTCACACCTTGATAGACAGCCCCTACAGAATTAGCACTCGCGCAAAGCGAGTGCTAATTTTAGCGGAACTTCGGAGAGACGATCAAGTGGCCAGGGCGGGCACAGCCTGGAATACAAACTCGCCCGGCCGGTCCACATCGGCAACGACGTGTTCGCCGGTCTGAATGGTGCCTTCCAGGATCTTCAGCGCCAGCGGATCGGCCACCAGCTTCTGAATCGCCCGTTTCAGCGGCCGGGCGCCAAACGCCGGATCATAGCCTTCGCGGAAGAGCGCCTCCCGGGCGGCCGGAGTCAGCTCCAGAGAGATCTTGCGCTCGGCCAGATATTCGCGCAGCGTCTCCAGCTGGATGTCGATGATTCTGGCAATTTCCTCCTTGCCCAAACTCCTGAACGTAATGATGTCGTCGATACGGTTCAAGAACTCAGGTTTGAAGTGTTGCCGCAACGCCTCGCGAATGTTGGAATCCGCTAAACCGGTGGCCAGATTCGACGTCATGATGATCACGGTGTTCTTGAAGTCCACCGTCCGGCCTTTGCCGTCGGTCAGCCGCCCATCATCGAAGATTTGCAGCATGATGTTCCACACGTCGGGGTGCGCCTTTTCGATCTCGTCCAGCAAGATGACGGCATAGGGCCGGCGCCGGACGCTTTCGGTAAGATAACCGCCTTCCTCGTAACCCACGTATCCCGGAGGAGCGCCGATCAAGCGCGCGACCGAATGCTTCTCCATGTATTCGGACATATCGATGCGCAGCATAGCCCGGTCATCGTCAAAGAGAAATTCAGCAAGAGCCCGCGCCGTCTCGGTTTTTCCGACGCCAGTCGGACCCAGGAACATGAACACCCCGATCGGCCGGTTGCGGTCCTGCAGGCCCGCGCGCGAACGCCGGACGGCATTCGCAACACTCTTCAATGCGGCATCCTGGCCGACGACTCTTCGGGCCAACAGCTCTTCCATCCGGACCAGCTTCTGGATCTCGCTCTCCAGCATCTTCGTCACGGGAATGCCGGTCCATTTCGCGACAATCTTTGCAACGTCCTCTTCGTCGACCTGTTCTTTTAACATCCGCTCGTTCTGCTGAGCCTCGTCCAGACGCGTGTTCGCATTTTTCAGCTGACGTTCCAGTTCCTGGATCTTTCCATAACGGATTTCCGCCACCCGCGCGTAATTGCCCTGACGCTCGGCTTGCTGCTCTTCCAATCGCGCTTGCTCAATTTGCTCCTTCAGGCCGCGGATCGATTGAATCAGTTCCTTCTCGCTCTGCCACCGCAGCTTCATCTGGGTGGATTTTTCGCGAAGCTCGCTCAATTCTTTTTCGATCAAAGACAGCCGCTCGCCAGACGCCGAGTCGTCTTCTTTGCTCAACGCCTGGCGCTCGATCTCCAGTTGAATGATCTGACGCTCCACCACTTCCAGATCGGCAGGCAGCGAATCGATCTCTATGCGCAGGCTCGCCGCAGCTTCATCGATCAAGTCGATCGCCTTGTCCGGCAAAAAGCGGTCAGTGATGTACCGATGCGACAGCATCGCCGCCGCAATGATCGCGGAATCTTTGATCTTCACGCCGTGGTGAATTTCATAGCGTTCCTTGAGGCCGCGCAGAATCGCGATCGTGTCCTCGACGGTCGGCTCTCCGACATAGGTCTTTTGGAACCGCCGCTCCAGCGCTTTGTCTTTCTCGATGTACTTCTGGTATTCATTCAGCGTCGTTGCGCCGATGCATCGCAAATCGCCGCGCGCCAGCGCGGGTTTCAGCATGTTGGAGGCATCGACCGCCCCTTCGGCGCCGCCGGCGCCAACCAGCGTGTGAAGCTCATCGATAAATAGGACGATGTCGGCCGCTTCCTCAATTTCCTTGAGAACCGCTTTCAGACGATCTTCAAACTCGCCGCGATATTTCGAACCCGCAATCATCGCACCCAGATCCAGCGCCACGATCCGCTTGCGCTTCAGCGACTCGGGAACATCACCCGCAACGATGCGTTGCGCAAGACCCTCGACGATTGCCGTCTTTCCCACGCCCGGCTCGCCGATCAGGACGGGATTGTTTTTGGTGCGGCGCGAGAGAATTTGGATCACGCGCCGGATCTCCTCGTCACGCCCGATCACGGGATCGAGCTTGCCCTTGCGAGCCAGATCCGTCAGGTCCCGCGAATAGCGCGCGAGCGCCTGATATTTTTCCTCCGGATTCGGATCTGTGACCTTTTGCGTGCCGCGGATGGAAACCAGGACCTTCAGAATCGCGTCCTTGGTGAGACCATGCGACTGCAGAAGCCGCCCGACCGCCTCGTCTTTCGCGTTGCTCAACGCAATCAGAAGGTGCTCGGTGCTGACGTATTCGTCTTTGAACCGGTCGGCTTCCTTCTGCGCATCCTCCAGAATCCGGCCCAGCGCGGGACTGACGTAGATCTGGTCCTGACCCGAAACCTTTGGGAGCTTCGTGACGGCATCGGCTAAATCGCGGGCAATGGTCTGAAGGTTCACACCCAGCTTCTGAAGAATCGGCAACACCACACCGTCCTTCTGCTGGATCAGCGCCCAAAGCAAATGCTCCGGCGCCACCTGAGGATGTCCTTTCTCTGAGGCGTGTGATTGTGCCGCGTGGAGCGCCTCCTGGGCCTTTACGGTCAGCTTGTCAAAACGAATCATATCCAGTTGAATTGGCCAGGAAATTCGGGGACAGACACCTAATTTCTTGCACTTTAGAAATTAGGTGTCTGTCCCCGAATTTCCATACCCATTTCCCTCCGTTACTCGCTCGCAATCTTGATCTGCTTCGGCTTTGCCTGCTCTTTCTTCGGCAGCATGATCTTCAGCACGCCGTCCTTATAGTCGGCACGGATCTTTTCCTCGTCAACCGTTGCCGGGATGGAAAATGATCGGCTAAAGACACCATACGAGCGCTCGATCCGATGGTAGTTCTCGTCCTTCGTCTCTTTCGTGAACTTGCGCTCCCCGCGAAGGCTCAAGACGTTATTTTCCAAGTTCAATTGGATATCCTTACGATCCATGCCCGGCAGTTCAGCCTTGACGACAATTTCGCCTTCCGTCTCAAAGATGTCCACCGACGGACTCCAAGTCGTTGTTGCCGCAGGCTCGTCGGTCCGCCAGGTTCGTCCGGCATCCTCAAAAAGCCGATTCATACGATCCTGCAACAAATTCAGGTCACGGAAGGGATCCCATCTCACAATCGCCATGGTTTTGAGTATCTCCTCGATATCTTAGTATGAAGCAATCATAAGATCTTAGTGTATGATTGTCAATATCTGATTACGAGAATAAAACACTTTTGATGGAGGGTCTCCGGAACCGGCAGAAGTATCGGATGATCTGTGGCTTCTAAGACCCGGACCCAGCACCAGGCGTCTTTTGCGGCCTCGGCCTGCATCTCAGCAAAGACCGCCTCGCTGATGTGGCGCGAACAGGAGCAAGTAATAAGGATTCCGCGTAGCGGATTTGTAAAATTTTGCCCGCCCGGCAAGCGCGAATCGAGATCGAGGCGGGTCAAATGGCTGGAGGAGCAGATAGAGGCGCTCAACGTTGCGCTGCCGAATGTAGGAAAGTCTCATGGCCCTGCGGGCCACCCCCGAGGATGAAAGGATTGCGCTTGACAGCAGGATGGTCGCCTTTGAAAATCGCTTTCCGAAGAGAAATGGCCGACTTATAAATGGTGGAAA
>Ga0209058_1002150_pt1 | contig 16451 bp, 22 predicted proteins | sample GraSoiAngelo_147_FD_185904 | JGI IMG/M metagenome (GOLD analysis project Ga0209058, IMG submission 185904) | Grasslands soil microbial communities from the Angelo Coastal Reserve, California, USA - 14_1009_05_40cm (SPAdes) (version 2) | ecosystem: Environmental > Terrestrial > Soil > Grasslands ... | reverse complement strand
AGGCGGTCGCCTACCCGAAGGTCCATCGGAAGGGTCCCGGCGGCCTCGTTCTTCTTCTCAGGGCGTGCTTTCTTCACTATGTGTGATACCTCCCCGCTACGAGTCTAGCGCATAACCAACTATACACATGAACGGCGCGGCCCGCGCTGCCTACTTCTTCGCCCCGCGCGGGTCCACGGTCGGCGGAGCGCCCGCGAGGCCGAGGGCTGCCCGGGTCGGTACCCCAGACCCGACAACCATTACGTCAACTTTCAGTCGGACAAACTCAGCGGCATGCTCGGCGTAAGCTTTGTCATTGCCAAGAGCGTGTCGGTATTCGACAGCGATGTTCTCTCCCTCAACGTAGCCGAGGCTGCGCAGTCCCTGACAGAAAGCTGCGAGGTTGGGCTCCGTGGGGGACGCGGGTTCCACCGGGACGAGAACCCCGATCCGCGGGACGTTCCCCGCTTGCTGATGAGCCGCAGCGGCGAACGGCGAAACCATGAGGCTGGCAGCGAGAATGACCGCGAGCCCGATCCGCCGCATAGGCACCTGGTATGACGTTACGAGCGAAAGGTGCTCGCAAGCGTCGTGGCAGTTCCCCTCGTCGGAAGGAGGAGGGTACGGTTAAAGTTTGTCCGGAGGCAGGACGGGAACGACGACTGATTTACGGGCACCTCGGCGCTCCTGCGCGAGCAGCCGTCAACCGAGAACGTCGCGCCCCGGCCGCCGGGTCGAGAGCATTCATCAAGGATGCTGGGGAGTCGGTTCGCCGCCATCCCTCACATTCGACCAGGCCATGCTGACCTCGCGGCCCGTGGCACCTGTCCGGCTGATCCGCGCCGTGCGCCGACGTCTGGCGAAGGGAGTGCCATGGTGGAACGGTTTGTCGGCATTGATGTGGCGTTGCGTGAGCACCGTATTGCCGTCCTCGACCGTGATGGTGAAGCGGTCGGCCAGAGCTTCACCATCGCCGCGAGCACAGACGGAGTGGCCACGCTGTTGCGGACGTTGGGCGCGCGCGGCGCGACGGCGGCGCAGACCCTGATCGGGCTCGAGGCCTCGGGCCACCTCTGGGAGAACCTTGAAGCGGCGCTCGTCGGCGCTGGTTACCGCGTCATCGTGCTGAATCCGCTGCAGACCCGGCGCTATCGTGACGTCGTCCGGCGCAAGGCCAAGACGGATGACATCGATGCCCACGTCATCGCTGGCCTGCTGCGTTCGGGTGCGGCCCAGGCCAGTTACGTGCCCGACGAGCAGATCCAGAGCCTGCGAGAGCTCGCGCGGCTGCGCGCCCGGCTCATGGCGGACCGCCAGGACTACCTGCGTCAGCTCGTCGCGCAGCTCGACGTGGTGCTGCCCGAGCACCGCACCGTCCTGGGCGATCTGCTGACCGCCCGGGCGCGCGGCATCCTCGCGCAGTTCCCCACGGCGCCGCACCTGGCGCACGCCAATCCCCGGGCGATCCGCCGCGCGGCCGAGGACGCGGGCGCCCGCGGATTCTCGCTGAACGACGCCACGGTCGTCCGCGACCGCGCGCGGCGCTCGCTCTACAGTGGCAAGGCGGCGGCCGCGCGCGCTCACGTCGTGCGCACCCTGGTGAGCCAGCTCGAGCGTCTCACCAGCGCGATTGACGAGGTCGACCGCGCCGCGACGGCACTGTTGCCCCCCAGCGCGCCAGGCACTGGGCCCTCCGACGCCGAGTTGCTGCAAACCATCCCGGGCATCGGCCCGCAGACGGCCGCCACCCTGCTCGGCGAACTCGGCGCGTTCACACGCTTCACCGATGCGCGGGCGCTCGTCGCGTATGTCGGCTTTTACCCGGTCATCAACGAGAGCGGCGACCGCGCGGCGCCGCCCCGCTTGTCGCCCGTCGGCTCTCGCATTGCGCGCCATTCTCTCTACCTCGCCGCCGTCAATGCCGTGCGCCGTAGTGCCGAGTGGCGCACCATTTATCTCCGCAAGAAGGCTCAGGGCAAAACGGCCAAGCAAGCGCTGGTCGTTGTCGCCGTCAAGCGGCTTCATGCGCTGTACGCCATGCTCAAGCACCGGCAGCCCTACAACCCCTCACGTCTCCTCGTCGCGCCGGCGACGATTGGGTCTTGACATCTCATGGGATGTCTCGGTGGAGGATGGCTGGCGGGGAGTCTAGCAGACCTGAACTATTGGCGGTCTGCGCCAGGGAACGGGCCGCGTGGGTCGAACACGGCCATTCGATCACTTGGTCCGCGTGAGCTTCACGGCTTTCCATCCAGCGCACGGCGATCGTTCACTGGGTCGTCAGTGTCACGTCGTCGAGCTTGAACGACGTGGCTTTGCCGTTGTCCTCCACCATCCTGAAGAAGACCTGAATGTTCTGGCCTCGGAACACAGAGACGTCGAAGGTCTTCTGCACGTACCCGGCTGTCTCGTCGAGATTGGAGTAGGTCACCAGGGTCTTGAGAACCGCCCCGTTTTGATCGCGGATCTGAACATACAGCTTGCCATAGGCATTCGTGGTTGTCGTCTCCTCTGTGGCGATACTTAGCCACAACGACAACGTTGCTTGTTGAGCCGACATGGGGATGCTGACCTTTTGATACAGACTCTCCGTGTGCGCAGTGCCCAGGCCTGTCCTTCGCCAAAACCTCATCTCCCTCAGTTGACGACGGCCGATGCTCGCGCGACAGGCCAAGGATGCTGGAGACTGTAGACAGGAGGGGCGGCCAGCCGGTGCGTCGGGCCACCACTGAAGGCTGCGGAGCGTTTGGGGTGGGGCGGTGAGCAGCCTGACGGAAAGGCGGGACTGAACGTCGCGAACCGGCTCGGCTGGATCAGGCGGCCCGTCGGACGTAGCGATGGTGGAGGCCACCGACTTCCCGAATCGAGATGACTCTGCCGAGTCCCGGCCTCTCAATTCGCCGGCCGAGGGGCGCATCCTTGTCGAGCGCGAGGTGCGTACGCGCCCGGTGGTAGTACGCGAAGTAGCGAGCCAGGGTGCGGCGTAGGTGCCGTTCGCCAAGGACGAGGACGTGATTCCGACACTCGCGCCGGATGGAGCCGATGAGCCGTTCCACGAAGGGGTTCTGCCATGGGCTCTGAGGCGCGGTTAGGACTTCACCGACGCCCATGCCCTTCACGCGTTGCCGGAACACGTGACCGTAGACCGAGTCGCGGTCGCGGAGGAGATAGGACGGCGCGGAGTCGTCCGGGAAGGCGTCCACGACCTGCTGGGCGGTCCAGTGGGCCGTGGGGTGGTCGGTCACGTTGAAGTGGACGACGCGCCGGCGATGGTGAACGAGCACGACGAGCACGAAGAGGACGCGCAAGCGCGCGGTGGGAACCGTGAAGAAGTCGAGGGCGACCAAATCTCGGACATGGTTGGCGAGGAACGTCCGCCACGTCTGCGACGGCTGGGGACGCCGCTTCGGCATCAGCCGGGAGACGGTTCGCTCGGCCACGCCGATACCGAGCTTCAGGAGCTCGCCATGGATTCGTGGGGCGCCCCAGGGGGTTCGCGGTGGCCATGCGGGTGATCAAAGTCTTGATCTCGGCATGGACGGCCGGGCGACCTCCGGGCGAGCGGCCAGAGAGCTTGCTCCAGTACTCGCGGAAGCGGCGCCGCTGCCACCGCAGGACGGTGTCGGCGGTGACGATCACCAGGGGCTGCCTCCACCCGGCCCAGACTCTAGCCAGCCCGATCCAGAAGAGGCGATCCGTCGTGCGCAGCTTGGGTCGGGCCGTCGTTCGTTTGTACACCGCCAGCTGCTGCCGCAGGGCAAGGTTCTCGACCGCGAGCTGGCGGTGGCCGCCGAAGAGGAACGGGAGGACTCGAAGCACGTGGAGCAAGAGGGTGATCATCGAGCCGAGATTCTCTCCGGATCAGCGCCGACAGATCAACGACTTGCCGCCGGCCGAGGTTTTGGCGAAGGACAGGCTGTGGAAGGGGCTGCCGCGCGATGGCGGGAGCCAGCGGCTCGATGCGAGGTCGGGAACTACGTGAACGAGCACGGAAGAGCGGCTTGTTCTCGCCGGGATGCTCGGAGACGTCATGCGAGAGAGCGCCCAGGCGGCCCGTAGTGTTCGAATACTCGGCCGAGCCCGTGCCCGGGACAGCGCCGAATGTGGCACGGGGTCTGACCGCCTCAATATGTCCTAATTGACATCTAGTTTGTATTGGGACATATTGAGATCTGATGCGAGCGCGGGGTAGGAGGGGCCGTGCCCTTCACGTTGAACCTGCCAGAGCCGTGGCCGAGTCGCGGCTGGAAGGCGAAGATCCGCGATCGCGAGCGGCTCGAACCGCCACACGTCACAATTCTGCAGAAGACACGGGCGTGGCGTTTCGATCTGCGATCCGGGAAGTTCCTGGACAAAGAGCCGGACCCGAAGGAGGTTCCTAAGGAAGTCGTGGATGAGATCCGTTCGAACCTCACGCTGCTTCGGCGACAATGGGACGGCATGTTCCCGGAGAACCCTATTTCCTCGGAGGAGCCGGACGATGAGTGAGCCGCTTCTCGTTGTGGAGCCCCGGGGCCACGCAACCCGTGAACTTGTCCGCCTTAAGGCCGACCGCCTGCGCACGGAGTCCGAGATCCGCAACGCATTGCAGCGGAGTGAGCGCCGCGCCCTCTGGATCGCACCAAGCGTTGCAGCTGTCAGGCTACTCCTGGCCGCTCTAGTTGGTCGCCCCAAGGGGGACCAGCGACTTCTGGCGTTAGAGCCCGCGTTAGAGCCCGAGAACTGCGCGCGACATAACCTGTTGCACGCGATCTTCCGCTTCGTCGTCTCGGCGGACGAAGGCATCCGACTTTTGCAGATTGAAGAACTCGCTGACGTCCTTGGTTCGCCCAACCGTGAAGATCTGTTCGTCGGTGGGGCAGTAGTGTCAGACGATGCTGCGGCTATTCTCTACCGCGGAAATCTTGAGCCCTTGGTCGTGCCCCTCGCATGGTTCCGCGCACGTCCAGACGGCCCTAAGCCAGACCCTACGGATCTCGCGGTCATAGACGCCGGCCAGACGGTGCGCTTGGGCGAATACGAGGCCGCGACGGACGCCATTCTCTACGAGTTCGACGACGCCTATCGACGCCGCGCGAAGAAACGCGAACTTGAGCGCGACAGCTCATTCGGCGGTGCGTTGCGTCGCCTACGCCTAGAGAAGGGCCTCCGCCGAACCGACTTTCACGGCCTTACCCCAAAGGAGATCGCCCGTATCGAGCGCGGCGAAGTGAAGAAACCGCACCCGCGGACGGTCGCCATACTCGCGAAGCACCTCGGCGTTCCGGCCAAGCAAGTATCGACTTACTAGCGGACAGGCGGCTGAGCGCTCGGCATCTGCTCCCATTTTGCACCCACAACATCCCGAAACAGGACGAACCAGGACCAAGAACGACGCATCAACAGAAAACGTGGAACTGCGTGCTGTCGAACGCTTTTCCCGCAAGATCAGAGGGTTACCGGACATGGCCGTGTTGTGCTCATAACCCAAAGGTCGCTGGTTCAAATCCAGCCCCCGCAACCACTGAAGTAGCTGAAACCAAAGGGGCCGAGCGATTCGGCCCCTTTGGTGCCTTTCGACGGACTATGAAGGTTTTCGACCGCCGCGCTCGCGCGCGCCAGTCAGCCGACCGATCCTGAGCTTGAGAAATACGGCCTAAACGCGACCATTGCCAAGCGACGACTGTGCCGGCTCGATCTCGTCGCTTCATAGAAGTTTCTCAGGGACTCGGAAATGCAGTATCTGACGGCGGTTTGCGATGGCGCATTGGGTTCTAACCGCGCCTTGGGTTAGGCACCCAAGACTCAGATGAGCGGCTAAAGCCCTGCCGTTCCTACGTCGACGGTCGAGTCCCCGACACCTCCAGGCATCCACGGCCTTCATTTGGCTATGCGCGACCTATTTGGAGCGCTCTTGCGTGACCGCGCCGAACGATCTATATTGATCGTGGGTGCCGAAGAAACGATCTAAGACTGCCCGACGCAATCCTCAGGGGAGGACGCAAGCGGGTTCTCGTGGTCTTGTTCATCCCGAGTATCGAACGCGATGGGGTGACACCCGTTGACCAGCCACGCTGGGTCAACGGCGCCTTGGAAATGTTCGGCCGCGTCTTCGGCGGCGCAACGGCGTACCCGAAAGCCCTGGGCATCTGGCGCGACGACGAACGAGGCGGTGCGCTCGTGAAGGACGAGCCGGTGATCGTACACTGCTACACGACACCGGTCGACATTGAAGACGCCAGAAACCTTGCCGAGCTTGGAGACTTCTGCAGGAGGATGGGCCGCGAGGCTCGCCAAGGAGAGGTCGGTCTGGTGGTCGGCGACGAGTACTTCGCCATCCGGGACTTCGCGGAGGTATAGACGATGAAGAGGCGGCTCGACATGGACAAGATCGCCAAGGGGCTCGGCGGCGAGCGTCGGGGTAGGGTGTCCGCAACTGGTGGTTACTTCGGCGCAATGCAGCTTCTCGCGGACGTCGAAGCCAAGTTCCGCGTGCCGGCAGGCGGCGGGCGGCCGACGGATCCTCGGTGGACGGAACGGCGACTCGTTCCACTCGCGCCGGAGACGCTCGAGCGTCTGGAGGAGATCACGTCCAGGGTACGCCAGCACGGGGCACTCAACGTCGAACCAATGCAGCTCGCGGCGCTGCTACTGGAGAAGACGGCTAGGCAACTCAGCGACGCCGAAGCCGAAAAGCTTGTCCGAGCGCGGCGACGCGTGAGTCGTTAAGAAAGGCGGAGCACCGAAGCCATTCCGACGACACGTCGCGGTCGGCAAGGAAAAGAGAGGTGTGGGCCTTCCACTGACAAAGGGCGATAATCGAGGCGGACGACGACGAACGCGGTGAAGAACACGCTCCTCGACGCGATCCGGTTCTTGACCACGGATTCCATGTTCTCGGGCTTAGGAGATCGCGGCTCGCTGCCGAGACAGGTCACGAAAGTTGGGCGAGGACCTCTTCCTCGAAGGCGATCCGTGCCACGACCTCTACATTCTCGTCACCGGTCGCGTGAAGTGCTTCCGCGTGAGTCCCGAAGGGCGTGAAGCCACGTCGCTTGGGCGACGGGCGGCGCGATGGTCGCCCATGTTCATCACTTACGTGGGTGAGAACTCATGATTACCCGAACACCCAGAACGCGAGCGGCGTTCGGTTCGACATCTCCTCCAAGAACGATGTCGAGATTGGCTCAGTGGTCGGCGACCAGTCCGCGGCCGTGACCCGTCCGATGACCGGTGAGTGCCAGAACTTTACCATCGGCCAACCCTGATTCCGTGAACCGGACGATTCACGACCAGGCCCTCAAGAGCGCTGACTTTTTGGATGGAGGAATCCCAATCCTAGCAATCACTTGGCTCGATTTCCGCCTATGGCATTATCTTCGCAGCGTGGGGAGGCCATGCGGAGCCCCTGCCAGGATCCGTCGATTCTTCTGGTTGACGACACCGCAGGGGTCAGGGACATGCTAGTCGATCTCGTTCGGTCCCTGGGTTACTGCGTCGACGCTGCGTAGAGTGGGGAAGAGGCGCTCGCCCTCTTTGACCAAGGGCAGTACGAGATCGTCCTCACCGATCTGCTGATGCCCGGCATGTCGGGCTGGGACGTTCTGGAAGCCGTGCGCCTCCGGGACGCTCACATGCCCATCATCGTGATCACGGGGGCGCCCGTCTCCGATGCCCTCGCCTCGCAGGCGGGCGTCGCAGTCCTGAAAAAGCCTGTCGACATCACGGCCCTCAATACAACGATGCAAAGAATGCTGAACCGGCGCTGGGCTGTGTAGGGCTGCACTGCGGTTTCCAGCGCACCCAGTCGTAATGTTCGAATACTGAGCGAGCTACGCAATAGCCGGGGTGACATCACTCAATGAGCGATGCTAAGGACCCTCTAATGAATCTCGGACAACTGGTTAACGCCGCTCACCCTCCTAGAACCTCGTCACCGTGATTCACGAGAGTCATTAGTTAGCGCTCGCGCAGCGGATTGCCGACCAGATCCGTACGCTCCTGGACAGTTATGGGGCGGCGGTCTATCGCCTCGACAAGACGTCGGGGGCGCTGGTAGCGGTGGCGACGTCGGGCGACCTCGGGCCGAGCTTTCGCCCTGGTCTCGTGTTTCCATGCGGCACCGCGGGAGACTCAAACTGCTGAGGCTTCGTTCGCTGAGCCGATCGTAATAGAGTAGTGGCTGGTGCTCCGGCCGGAGAGCGAGAAGCCGCGGCGACCAATCGCCGCGTTGATCGGGGACCTTTACGGTATACGTGATTCGCTGACGACCGAGTTCAGGTTAGTCCGGTGCGACTGTAACCGCACGACTTCGCTGAGCCCAGCGCGTTGCCCACGCACGAAGTGGGGCGAGCACCCGCAGGAGTTCTCGCCCCTCGGCGGTTAGACGATAGCGCTCCTCGAGCAACTCAAGTACGTCCGCCTCTTTCAATTCGTCGAGACGCTGGCTCAGGACGCTTGGCGACATCTCATCGCAACGGAGCTGTATCTGCCGAAACCCCAGGGACTCGTCCCGCAATTCCCACATGATGCGAAGTACCCAGCGCCGCCCGAGGAGGTCAAGCAGCGCCATAATCGGGCGTCCCGTCCGCGAACCTCGGACCGGACTCCCCGGCCTCGCCATCGGCCGTCGCGTGGCGCCTCGCCGACTTGACTTCTGTTTTCGAAGCGGTAGACTCTTCACTACGATTATCGTAGCACAGTCCGAAAACGGGCCGGGGAGGAATGCGCCCCACAATGACCGCACCTCGTATCGAGCCCATAAGCCCGCCGTATCCGGCCCCGCTGCAGGCGGCGTTCGATCGCATCATGCCGCCCGGCGTCCCGCCGTTGCTGCTATTTACCACGCTCGCTCGCGTGCCACGCATCTACGACCGCTTCCGTGCCGCGAGTCTGCTCGACCGCGGCCCGGTTTCGCTGCGCCACCGCGAGATCGTGATCGATCGCACCTGCGCGCGATGCGGCTGCGCCTACGAATGGGGCGTACACGTCGCATTTTTCGCCCAGCGGGTCGCCCTGACACCCGACCAGCTACGGGCGACGGCGCACGGTGATGCGGACGACCCCGCCTGGTGCACCGACGAGAGACTGCTGATCCGAATGGTCGATGAACTGCATGACTCGGCGAATCTCTCTGACGAGGTGTGGGACGCGCTTTCGGCGACCTTCAGCGTCGAACAGGTCTTCGAAATGATCGCGCTGGTCGGCTTCTACCATACAGTGTCGTTCTTTGCCAACGGCCTCAGGGTGGCGCCCGAGCCCTACGGCGTCCCGTTTCTTCGGGACCGATGACGGCCGGTGGCAGAAAGAGTGGGATGTTTGGCATTGCGGCCAAGCCCCATTCACGGCATCCTGGCAGCGTGTCGTGGGGGACGCGAACGGTTTCGATGGTTGTATACCCGGACGTTCAGATCGTGGACGCCACCGGGCCGCTCGAGGTGTTTGCCCGGACCGCGCGCTGGCTCATGGATCAAGGTCGGCGTCGTGAGCCCGCGTACACGGTGGAACTTCAGTAGGTGCAATTCGGGTAGATCACTGAACCCCGATAGGGCATCGAGCGATGGCGATTCTTGGGCATCCCCTCGACTTTCTGGTGTTCTCAAACAAAGCTCGTTGAAGCGCGGTCATCCCCCTCCACACTGGCGATTGACTCCCGGCTGCAGCGAGCGTAGACAGGACGGGACGGGACGCGGATCCCGTCCCGTCGGGACGCACACCGCGAGCAAAAGGGGGTGCGAATGGAGACCACGCCACCGGGGACGCCAGCCGCGCCGGAGCGGGTCTGCTAGCAACCGCGATCGGCGCCGCGAGCCGCTGAAACGGGCTCTGGCGCATGCCGGAGCGCGCGGCAATGAGCCGCGCATACCTATGAAGGGGACGCCGTGGGCGGAGCCTGGACGGTTCGCCCACGGCCCCCGACTCACCTCTGCTCACTTGTCGCCTTCGAACCGTGGGCGGGGCAGCGCCGCCTGGACCAGTCCCAAACATCCGCGCGACGAGCAGCAGCACGACGGCTAGGTAGATCATGCCCTCAACCTGCATCATCAGAAGTCCGGCCGCGCTCTGGTCCTGGAGGGGCGTGAAGCCATCGAGGCCGCGCACGTCGCGCTCATGCGTGCGACTGGCGGGCGGTGCCCGAGGCGGTGCGGATCAGCCGCCGCTCGTTCCGGACCATCAAGCAGAACCTCTGGTTAACCGCCGGCTATAACATCGTCGGTATCACACTGGCCGCTGTGGGATGGCTTCCGCCAATCGCCGCCGCCGCGGCCCAGTCGTTTCCCGATGTCGCCGTGATGCTGAACTCGTCGCGGCTTTTCGTGAGGCGCGGAGGGGAGGTGACGCGCGGTAACCCATCCTGCGGCCAGGCTCTCGCGGTCCTGTCGAGAGCCGCGAGGGATAGAAGGATGCTCACGATCCGAGTGCTCACGATCCGAGTGCTTGACATGCCGCCGGGCGCCCACTAGTGTCGACCTCGTGAACGTCCGGCGCCTATCGTCCTGGCTGCTCATCGGCGTGGCGGTGTTCGTCGTGCTCGGCCACGTCTGCGCGCTCCCCGTGCATGTCCACGCCGGAGCCGTGACGACGCACGCGGAGGATCGTTCCGAGCACGGCGGTGACGAGGCCACCCACGATGGCTCGTGTGAGGCGCTGCGCGCCAGTTCCGGTTTCGATGTGCCGGTCCTCGTCCCGACGGCCTTCGTCCTTCCGGTCATCAGTGACTCGGCAATCGCGCTGGCGCGGGCGACGCTGTCACCGGCTCCGGCGAGCTCGCCGCCGCTCTTCCTGCTGTACGCCGCCCTCCTGATCTAGACCGCTCTCCTCGCATCGATTCGGTCGCGTTCGTTCTGGACGCTCGATCCCTATCGTCACCGAGAGGAGACGGTATGCTCGAACGCTCGTTCGCGGGCGCGGCGATGGCTGCCGTGCTCGTAGGCCCCGTTGTCGCCGTCGTGCTGATCACGTTGCCGCAGGCCCGGCCTGCCGAGGGCGTGCCCGCATTTGCCCGCCAGTACGACCTTCAGTGCAACGCCTGCCACACCCGCCCGCCTCGCCTGAATCGCTTTGGCGAGCAGTTTCATATGACGGGCTTCCAGATCCCGAGCGCGGCACGTCCGGATGGGCTGATCGGGAGCCTGAGAGATGACGGGCCGGTCAAGACGCTCATCGACAGTCTGGCCCTTCGAATCGAAGGCGGGCTGTTCGAGTATACGGCGTCGCCAAGCGAAACCGAGACGAAGTTCGCGCCACCCGATGAGATCACGCTATTCGTCGCCCGCCCGCTGCTGCCTGAGCTGAGCATTTTCGTCGAGATCGAAGGGGAGCCGAACGCGGTCGTCTTCGAGAATGGCCGCTACCTTACGAAGGGGCAGGTGGGATTGGGCAAGGAAGCGTTCTTCATGCTGAACTTCGGCCGGCTGCTCGGCGCGCTCGGAGCGCCCACCATGGAGATGGGCGGCCAAACGATGGTGGGCCAGCACGGTGGCTTCTCGATGCACGGTCCGATGCTCATGGCGGGCAAGGTTGATCCCAGAAGGCTTCAATGCCTACGGAGCGGTCAGGTACGATCTGCTCGATCGCGGCGAGCTCACATTCAGCGTCTCGGCGCTGTTCAACTGGGGCTTTGGCGTCGTCCGCGCGCCCGACCCTGAAGACCTCGATCGCCCTGGAGGCAGTCGGCTCGACCGCCTGCGCTATGGGGTTGCAGCCAACGTGCGCTGGAAAGGGCTCGATGTGTATGGCGCCGTCATCTGGGATCGCTTGTATGGAGTGCCGAGTGAGCTTGGACGAAACTTCGACCGGACGGCGGCCGGGTTGACGCTCGAGGTCGACTACCTCGTTCACGAGAAGCTGATCCTCTCGAGCCGATTCGACCAGCTCTGGGCGGGCGGCCTCCGTGATCAGAAGCGCGATGGCAGCGTGCTCTCACTGCAGGCCAAGTTCTACCCCTGGCAGAACATCGCCTTCTTTGTTCGTGACAGCGTGAACCTCCAGAGCTTCGTCGAGGGCAGCCCGCTGCGGAACTGGCGGAACCAGCTCTTCGTCGGCATCGACTGGGACTTCTAGAGATGACCGCCATGCGAGCGAAGACGTTGACGGTAGCGGCGACCGCCCTGCTCGCGCTGATCGTCGGGCTGTGGGCATTTCGCCCACCCGCGAGCCGCGCCAACGGCGACAAGGACCATGACAAGGAGAAGGGCGGCCACGCCCACGTTCCGGCCCCGCTCGAGTACGCGGACATCCACGTCCCGTTGAGCGTGTGGACCGACCACGCGATGATTGCCCGGGGCAAAGGGATCTACACGACTCGCTGCGCCGTCTGTCATGGCGACCAGGGCGACGGCAAAGGGCCGGCAGGCATGGCGCTGCCGCTCAAGCCCCCGGACTTCCGCGACGAGGACGGCGTTGCGGAGATGCGTGACAACTACTGGTTCTGGCGGGTGAGCGAGGGCGGTCAGGTCGAACCGTTCAAGGGCAAGGGCTCGGCCATGCCGCCCTGGAAGGGCGAGCTGTCGGTCGAAGATCGGTGGGCGGTCATGGCGTATCAGCACACGTACTCCGGGCATAACGGACCGCACGTCCCCTGGGAGCACCCCGGGAGCATCGCGGTCGGTCGCGATATCTACGCCATGGCGTGTGTCCCATGCCACGGCGTTGTGGGCAAGGGCGATGGCTCGGTGGGACCCATGCTCGCGCCTCGGCGGGCCCCTCAACCGCGAGACTTCACCAGCTCCGAGTTCAAGTTCCGCTCCACGCCGTCGGGCCAGCTCCCAACGACCGCCGACCTCTTCAGGACCCTCACGGAGGGCGTGCGCAGCGAGGGTGGCCCGATGACGATCGGCCTGCGCGGCCATCGCATCATGCCGAGCTTCCAGCACATGCCGGTGGCGCAGCGGCTCGAGGTCCTCGAGTATGTCAAGAGCTTCAACCGCACCTTCTGGGATCGTCAGGAGATCAAGGTAGTCACGGTTCCGACGCCACCGGCGATGACACCGGATCGGCTCGCGGGAGGCAAAAAGCTCTATGCCGACGCCGAGTGCTTGGCCTGCCACGGCGAGCGGGGTCGTGGCGACGGGCCGTCGGCACCAACACTAAAGGACAACCGCGGCCTCCCGATCGCCGCGACGAACCTCACGAGGCCCGAGCGCTTCAAAAATGGGGCGCGGCCCGAGGACATCTACCGCACGCTAGTGACCGGACTGGCCGGCACGCCGATGCCCTCGTACGCCGACTCACTTGAGCCCGACCAGGTCTGGGACCTCGTCTACTACGTGCTGTCGCTCTCGCAGGATCAGGGACGGACGGCCGGGACAGCCGCGCGATGAACGCCAAGTGGACTAAGGGGTACCAATGAGGATGACGGTCGGCACGCTACTGGTACTGCTCGCAATCGTAACAGTCGGCACGTTCCCAGCTGGCGTAGCCGCCGACGAGGAGCCGATCTCCGGCACGGTGAAGTCTGTGGATTCTGCTGCGCAAACCCTGACGCTCGAGGTCGCGAGCAAAGGGAAGACACGCGATGTCGTCGTCCACATGAAGCCAGGGGCCAAGGTCGTCCGGTTTGCCCGCTCGACCGAACCCGGCAAGGCGGGCTTCATTGAGCAGGAAGTGCCGCTCAGCGCCGTGAAGGTTGGTTGGATCGTGAGCGCGACGACCAAGCACGAGGGGAACCGCGAAGTGGCCGAGCAGATCAAGATTGTCGTGGAGCGATGACGGTCTGGCGCCAAGGCGTTGTTCTCACGTTCTTCGCAAGCCTTTTGGCGGGCACCCTGCCGGGCGTGGCTCAGCAGCCCAGCCAACCGACCGGGCGCCCTCAGCGAAGCCAGCCTGGCGGCCATCACGGCACTCCGGCGGGCTGGAAGTTCAGGTGGCCAAACGGCGATCCGATGAAGGGCCGCGAGGCATTCGCTAAGTTCGAGTGCTACGCCTGTCACGAGGTCAAGGGCGAGACCTTCCAGGCGCCGAAGGACAAGAAAAATGTCGGCCCCGAGCTCTCTGCGATGGGTCCAATGCACAAGGCGGAGTATTTCGCCGAGTCGATCATGAACCCGAGTGCGGTGATCGAAAAGGGCAAGGGCTACGAAGGGCCGGACGGTTTGTCGAAGATGCCCTTGTTCAACGAATCGATGACCGTGCAGGAGGCGATCGATCTGGTCGCGTACCTAAGAAGCCTGAAGCCAGTAACGGGAGCACCGGCGGGCCATCGCGGCCATTGAAGCTTGGTATTGGCACTGATGACGCACGTGTCACGAGATGACGCTGGATAGGGAAGCCGGACTTCGAGCATGAGCGGCTCTGGACCAAGACCAGGTGTTACGCGCCCGGAAGCGCGGGACCCATTGGGCGCCTCGCCGTTCGCAGCCGTCGCTCTGTCCGCGGTCTTCTGACCATGCGTGGCGTAGTCGTCCTAATCCCGATGGGTCACTGATCTCGTGATCGTCGCGCTGTTGGGTATCGTCGCATTTGGCATCGAGGCCTTTCCCGCGTTTGTTCTCAAAGAGAAATGACTCGGATCGTGCGGTGGTTGATCCCGCTCGCGTTGTTCGCTGCCGCCATCGGCTACGCGGGTTGGAGGTTGTGGGACTCTTTCAGCCTCGGCGCCGGGGTAGCGGTCGTCGTTGACGTGCCTCCACTATCGGCCGCGGCAGCGGCCGGGCGCGCTGCCTATGACCGGCGATGTCTCCAGTGCCACGGACTCCATGGGGCGGGCACCGCCGCAGGCCCACCGCTCATGCATCGGATCTACCGGCCCGCGCACCATGCCGACGTCGCGTTCGTGCTCGCGGTCCGTCGGGGCGTCAGCGCCCACCACTGGCGTTTCGGCGACATGCCGCCCCAGGTAGATGCGAGCCAGGATGAGGTGGAAGCGATCACCCTATACATCCGCGAATTGCAGCGAGGGAATGGTATCGATTGAGCCGGCAATGTCTGCTCGAGGAGGTAGTGGATCGAGGGTGGCCCGACCGTCACGGTCGGCGTCATCAGCGCGCTCGCGCGGTCGATGGAAGAAGAGGGGCTGCCGGTCCTCCGCGCCGCATCGGGCCCGACTGCCCCTGTCGTGATCGATCTCGTCGGCCGCGCTTCCCAGGGGCGGTGCCCGTCGCACCGGCCTTCGAACGCGCGGTGCCTGAACCTCCCCCCAAAGATAGTCACACCCGCAGTCTTAGCTGTTCCCGTTAAGGCTTCGAACGGTACGTTCGACCGTTCGGAGCCTCCATAAGTCGAGGGTTGAGGAGACCGATCGCCCCGGTCCTCCTTCGTACTCATCTTGACCGGGCTTCACGCACGCCCGATCATGACTCACAGGGAGCGAGGCACGATGGCTCGAATTCGCTTTCTGGCCGATCGCGGGCCTGTTACTGGCTCGAGCGTATAGCCGGTGGTGCCTGCGCCGGATGGTGTATGACGCGCGGCACGCGCTCGAAGCCGAGGCAAGGGTGACGGCATGACGGCCGACGATCGGATGTACACCTGTCCGATGCACCCCGAGGTCCGCCAGCGCGGACCGGGGAATTGTCCGAAGTGCGGCATGGCGCTCGAGCCCGTGGTGGCATCGGGGCCGCAGACGGAATGGACCTGCCCGATGCATCCGCAAATCGTGCGCGAGAGGCCGGGGTCGTGCCCGATCTGCGGCATGGCGCTCGAGCCGCGGACGGTGGGCCCCGTCGACGGGCCCGATCCCGAGCTTGTGGACATGACGCGTCGGTTCTGGATCGGACTCGTGCTGACGCTGCCGCTGCTGGCCTTCGTCATGGGCGACATGCTGCCCGGGCAGCCGCTTCGTCATCTGATCCCGGGCCGGCTCTCCGCGTGGCTCCAACTCGTGCTCGCGACGCCGGTGGTCCTATGGGCCGGCTGGCCATTGTTCGAGCGGGGCTGGGCGTCGATCGTCAATCGCAGCCTCAACATGTTCACGCTCATCGCGCTCGGTACCGGGATGGCGTACATCTACAGCGTTGTCGGCACACTCACGCCCGAGCTGTTCCCGGCGTCGTTCCGGACGCACGGGAGCGAGGTCGGGCTCTATTTCGAGGCCGCAGCCGTGATCACGGTCCTCGTGCTGCTAGGCCAAGTGCTCGAGTTGCGCGCGCGCAGCCAGACGAGCAGCGCGATCCGGGCGCTGCTCCGCCTGGCGCCGCCGACGGCGCGCCGGCTCCGGCACGACCGCACCGAAGAGGACGTGCCGCTCGAGCACGTGCAGGGGGGCGACCGCTTGCGCGTGCGACCCGGCGAGAAGATCCCCGTGGACGGCGTCGTGCTCGAAGGTCGAAGCGCAGTGGACGAGGCGATGGTGACCGGCGAGTCGATACCCGTGGAGAAGACCGCGGGGAGCCGGGTGATCGGCGGCACCGTGAACGCCACGGGCGGTTTCGTCATGCGGGCCGAGCGCGTGGGCAGCGAGACGCTGCTGGCGCAGATCGTCCACATGGTGGGCGAGGCGCAGCGGAGCCGCGCGCCGATCCAGCGCCTGGCGGATCTCGTCTCGGCCTGGTTCG
>Ga0209058_1002145_pt1 | contig 16460 bp, 13 predicted proteins | sample GraSoiAngelo_147_FD_185904 | JGI IMG/M metagenome (GOLD analysis project Ga0209058, IMG submission 185904) | Grasslands soil microbial communities from the Angelo Coastal Reserve, California, USA - 14_1009_05_40cm (SPAdes) (version 2) | ecosystem: Environmental > Terrestrial > Soil > Grasslands ... | reverse complement strand
CTCCCGTCACTGTCGTAATAAAAGATCTCCGGTTCGGCATCGATACTCCTCGTGAAAATTTTTCCGGAAGTCTACCTTCTTCGCCAGAATCTGTCATTATTTCTCGGAGACTTTTCTCCGTGATTTTCTTGACAGCAGTATGGGGCGAGCCTATCGTGAATTCCGCTTCGCTTCCTGAGAAAGAGTTTCAACAGGAGATTGGCATGAAACCGAAAGTAATTTTCGTTGCACTGTTGTGCCTGCTTTGTGCAGTTGCTGCCTTCGGACAAGCTCGCGAGGGTGGCCGGGGGCGAGGCCAGGAGGGTGGACGGGGCCGTGGTCAGCAAGCGGCCCAGCCACCGGCCACCGACAAAGTGACACCGGAGATCCCTGGTGTAGTGAAGGCCGGCACTAAGATTGAAATTGTCAAATTTGGGCTCGGAGGTACCGACGCAGGCATGGGCATGTCTGACGGCAGCGTTCTGGTGTCTTCTCGTGGTTCGCTCCTCAAAATCGACCCGGAGGGCAATGCGACCACGCTCGTGGAGAACACCGATCAAGCAGCGGGTTTGGCGATCGATCGCAAGGGCCGGGTGATTGCGGCGCAATACTCGAAGAAAGTCAGCGTGCTTTATCCCAAAGGAAGTGAGGAAGTGCTGACCGACAGCTTCGATGGCAAATCTTATATCCGCCCCAACGATCTGGTTGTCGACAAAAAGGGTGGCATCTATTTCACCGATTGTTACCAAATCGGCGCGACGCCATCGCCGAATGACTTGCCCCAATCCGTTTATTACATCGTTCCGAACAGCCACAAGGTTATCCGCGTCGCCAGCGACATCAGGCGGCCGAACGGCATCACCCTTAGCGCCGATGACAAAACGCTCTACGTCAATGATTGGGACGGCGCATATCTGCTGACTTACGACGTTCAGCCGGATGGCACCTTGAAAAATCGCAAGAACTTCGGCAAGTACACATTGAAGGAAGAGACAGACCATGGCCTGGTCAGCGGCGCCGATGGCTTATGCATTGACAGCGCGGGCCACACTTTTGCCACAACGCCAGCTGGGGTTCAAGTATTCAGCGCCAAAGGCGAGCACCTTGGCGACATCGAAGCTCCTTACGATATGCCACCTCAGAACTGCGGCTTCGGTGGACCGGGCAACAGCTATCTTTATGTCACCGGTCGAGGAGTCGTTTACAGGATTCATACACTAACCGCAGGTGTCAAAGATCGCGGAAAGTAAATAAGAGAAGCGCAATACAGACAAGCACACTACATTGCTGCATTGCTGTGGGATTACTCCCCTACCATTCCCAAACGCGAAGGGATCATCGTGGAAGGTCAGCCGTTTGTGCTTGGAGATGTCAAGTTAGAGCCCTTTGCGATTCCCGGTTTCCGCTCCCGTGGTCTTCCCTTTCATTAAGACGATCATTTCCGGTTCATCAGCAATCTCCAATGAACCGGACCCGGCCATTTGCGCCGCATCGAGGATCAAGTTTGCCAACGACACGGTTTTCTCCGGGACCGGAATGATCTTCCATGCAGCGTTGACGATTTTCTCCGTGCCGGAGAACATCGTCGTCGAAGCGGAGATACTCCTCTCCGGCGCGCCTACGATCACGTCGGGCTCCATCAAGATCGTCTTCGTCTCCGAGAAGATCATTTTCACGACGACGAAGATCTTCTGCGTGCCGGAGAAGATCTTCTCAGAGACTTTTGTCGTTTCAAGAAATCAACGAGTTGCAAGCCTCGCTCGCGAGAACATCTTCTTCGCGATCGAGAAGATCTTCTCGGGTACGGAAATGATCTTCTGTCCGGCGGAGAAGGTCTTCTGCGGAACGACGAAGGTTTTCTTCGTGCGCGACTCCATGTTCGATGGTTTCGAGAAGATCTTCTCCGGAACGAACTCCTTTTTCTTTCTCATCGAAGCAATCCTTTTCGTCGCCGAGAGGATCATTTCCGCGATGACGACACATTTCTCCGCGATGGAGAAGATCTTCTTCGTCCCGGATACGAGTTTCTTTGCGGCAGAAATGATGTTCTCTGCCGTCGAGAAAACCGCCGGCCGGCGGGTCTGTTTCTAAACCATCAACATATCGAAAAATGGCTCTGCCGGGAACGTACGCCTACAGATTATTCCATGACGTCTTTTTGAACAGCCACGCGTCGAGGCGAGCCTCATGGACAAGTCCTCCGCGAAAAGACCATCAGTCGTAAATGCAGAAGAAGTGCAATTTGCTTGGTGGCAATCCTGCGACAAGACGCCACGCATCCGGCCATGCCTCGCGCGCACGAGGCGTGTTATTGGCGGAATCAAAGGCGATGCGATACTGCTCGATCGCCCGGATTCGAGCTGGCGCGGCTTCAGGCTGATACTTGGCGCTTTCCGGTTCGCCATAGAAAGCTCCCGCCGCAAGAGCGACGATATCGCCGTAGGCCTGCGCCATCAGGAAATGAAGATCGGGCTTAATGGCGGAGTCGGGCCTTCGCCGAACATACTCCTGACCTTGCGCGATGACTGCGCGAAATTCTCCCTCAGGTTGATCCGCGCATTTGCCGGAGGTCTCAAAGCCCATCTCCATCAAAGTAAGAAATGCTAACTCACCAGCTCGCCCATCAGGATCCAGCCGCAAGGCTTCCCTGAGCCAAGTATGCGTATAGAAGTACGAGTCGCCAATATGGAGCCATTCAAACTTCGCGCCCTGCGCTTCGAGTCGTTGCCGGATGGGCGGATTCTCACCTTCACGCCATCGCGGCCCCCGGGATTCCTGAAATAGTTGATCGGCAGCGAATAGCGCCGCGGATCGGCGAGCCAGAGGCAGGGAGCCTGAGGCGATCAGCCATTGATCGACGGCATCAATAATCGCCGACTGTTCTGAATCTGTGGGTAACCTAGACCACCATCCATCTGCCGCTGTGACCAGCTTCAAGGCAGCGCGGACGCTCGTCTCGGCTTGACCACCCAACGCGGCAATGGAGAGCGCTTCTTCGATACGCGACCAGATGAGCTGACGTCGGGCGACGTAGTTTTCGCGCGCTCGAGTGGCGGTCCGTATATCAACAACACCGCGAAAGCGGATGCCCGAGATCTCAGCGGCCGCTCCGACAATCGTTGCTGGAGTAGGTTTGGCCGACCCGAGGCCAAAGGTGGCTGCAGAGGCGATCTCCAGCCTTCCATCCTCCCAAAGCGCCGTCTTGCGCCAGTTGCTGGAGCCGCGCCAATTTAGTTTGAGGTCCATTTCACCTGGCCCCAGGTCCATCTTTATAGAATCGCGTAAGGCGTCACCAAAAGCCTCGGCCCGCACGGAGTCGGCATCCTCCACTTCGCTCCAAACGAATCCGAGCCGGCACTGCGACACAAGTTCCTCCTGCGGAAGATTCGGAGGGAGAGCCGGCGGGTTCGGTTCAGCCGGCAGATAAAAGTAAGCGGTTCGCTTCACTTTTCGGTCGGCATCCAGTGGCGCTTCAGACACCATGCGTGCGCACCAGTTTTCGTTGGGATACGAGGCGAGCTTTGGCGAATACAGTTCGAGACTGTCGGCGCCGTGCAGCGTTTTCCAGGCGCCCAGTGTGCTCTGCTGGCGGAGGTGCGGCAGTTCGTCGAGCGTGGAGCGTGCCACGTTTCCTTCGAATGATGCCTGTCTCGCAGCGGCGGCCGCCGGAGATGCTGGAGCAGATTGTTCACGTGACTCCCGAGATAGCTCTGATCGAGTCTTGCTACCGGAGGACGCGGTCGTAATGCATACGACTCCGAACAGCGCTAGTACCAATCGGCGTCGAACCAGAAACAATGAACGTCCGTCCACGTCAAATTTCTAACCTGCATTCCTAAAATGCTATTTCTTCTTTTCTGCCGCAGCCCCTGCTCCAACTGTCTTGTTATAGTCTGCAGCTTCAGAGGCGGAGCAGACCTGCTCTCGGATATCAAACCACTCAGGCTGCAATCGAAGGGGGAATTTGTCCAGAGCGTTCCAAGGCTTCGTGTACATTTTTGGATCATTAATCGTCAGCGTTAACTCCATGATGTCCTGATTCACTCGATGGAATGTCTCCTGCACCATCAATTCGTCACTATGAGGGCGGCCCGCGTTATCGATCCAGGTCCTTTCATCCAACCCGCTCGTTTGGACGACAAACGTATAGTCGTCCGTCCATTTTCCGACGGAATAGCCGTACCACCGGGGCTCCAGAATCTCTTTAGGAAGCTCTCGCCCGTCCGTCCAAATATTCCGCCAGACTTGGCTATTCTGATAAACCATCAACACCTGGTTTTTGTTTTGCCAAATCTGTATCGCGCGTAGGTTAAATAGTTCTATGCGTGGAAACCCTATGGGATCGCAGATGTCAAAGGGATCGTTATTATCCTCAATCGGAACCGCCGTAACTCCCCATCCCGGTTTGTGAGACTTCCATGTTTCGAGCCCCAAAGGCGTGAAGGGCAGCTCATGTTCAGGCTTCCCATCTGCAGGGTAGTTTCTTGCGCCAGTCGCCTGGACTCCGTCCCGATAACCCGGTGTCGGTTCCCATATTCCGGTTAGATCCCGGACAGGAGCAGGAGCTGAGTTCTGCGTTTTCGGAGCGTCGGGCACGATCCGATCCCACCCGTCGCGGTGTATGTTCCTGCCTGATTCGCGCTGTTGAGCGATTTGAGCTCCCAGGCCAGGCACAAGAATCAGCAATGCAATAGTGGACGTCACATAGCGGCTCTTCATTTTGAGTCCTTTCGGTCTCCTAACGTTCATTACCCATACTCAATTCCTGGCCGTCGGGAAGTACAACTTTAACGACACGTCCGAGGTTAACACCACTCTTGGCAATCCCGTTCATGGTGACGGTGACCTCGTCACCGACTTTGAACGATTTGGCAGTGATGCCAAAATTGATCAGTGTGGATGGATTATTCCACTCCCCGATCCATTGTACGACGTTGCCCTTCTCGTCTTTAGTATCGAACTTCAGGAAGGAATGGGGATTGGTCCAACGCCACTCCGTCACAACGCCTTTGATGGTGACGGATTTGTTGTCGTAGGAGGCATTTCCGTGATGTGCAAATGTGGGAAGGATTAACAATATAAAGAGAACTAAAGATGCATAGATCGAAACCCCAACCCTGTTCTTCATATCGAACCTCCAAGTTTGTTTCTAACTGAATTTCAACTTTTCGGCCGCTCGATGTAGACAATAGTCCCAAACTGTCAGCCAATCATAGTTCGAGCCTTGGCGCAAAATCTACGTCCGCCCCCGGATGAAGGCAAGACTAAGACAGACTGAGTGTTGTACAAAGGTGGACGAACAACGTCAAGCATGAGAGGAATTCAGCTTCGCAAAAAAAAAGGCGCGGTGATACACCGCGCCTGCGAATTGCTGGGAGGGTTGGGCAGAATTAATATTAGTGCTTGTCGTGGCCCTTGCCGTGGCCCTTGCCGTGGTGCTTTCTGTCTCCGTCTTCGTCTTCGGCCTTGAAGTGCCTACCTCCGAAATTCGGTCCTTGAACTTGGTAGGCCCGATATTCGCGCTCTCGGAATTCACGCAACTGTTTCACCTTGTACCTTCGGAGCCCAGGAGGCAATCTTTCAACCCCCACGTAGGTCCACGGTCCGCCGTATCCCGGTCCCCAGAACCAATGGTCGCCATGGAAATAGTAGTAGTGGCCGCTGACGAAAAAGATGTCATAGGGAACACCAACGGCCACGTACATTTGCGGCTCCGGCAACATGACCATTGTTGGGGGAGAGTACACAACGACGGGCGGTGGGTTGCCGATGTGGACGTCTACGCTCACCTGGGCACGGGCGGGAGTTGTCAAGAGTCCAAGCAACAGCATCGAACCCAGGATCATCCCGCATTTTGTCCTCATCATAAGGTCACTCCTTTGAGCCTGGATATTCAGGCATCCTTGACGCGCATGCATGCCACATGCAATCGCCGTTCCACTCCTGCGGGATTAAGGGATAAGCCTTTACGCCCCAATATGAGGTACCTGGCAATAAAGTTTGTAGCCAGCCGCGAATCGAGCAGGCCCGTGAAAATACTCTTGAGGAATGCGCCCGACGGCTCCAAGCGCTCGCAAGGCTTCGCACCTGCGGGCCACCCCGGCCCCATGTCCGTAATCAGGGGAAAGCGATTTCCTCGTCCTCCTGAACATTTGGCTTTTCCACGTGAGGAAAAGCGTTTTCCACGTTAGGATTTCACTTTTGAGCAACGAGCGGAAATTCGCCAACCGCAGCTCTGTGAAATGCGAATCGTCACCTACAACTTTCTCCGCGCAGGAAGCCTGAAGCGGTGCGGTCACTGGTCGCGGGTGATCCGCAGTTTGAAACCAGATCTGTTGCTCGCCCAGGAATGCCGTCCGCCGCAGGGTTCTCCGGGAGAGCGATTCCGGCACGGACAGCGCGATGGATTCGCATGGCAGTCCGCCGGAACCAGGGATTGGGGCAGTGGACTCTTTGCCCGATCGGCGTCGCTGGTCCCGATCGCGATTCCCGATTACAACGGCTGGGTTGTCGGCGGCCAGATCCGGAATAGCTTGTGGTCGGAGCGCCCGTTCATCGTGTTCAGCGTTCATGGTCCGGCCGGTGAACGCGGGTACATCCGCACGATGCAACACATCCTCGACCGCATCGCGCCGCTTCGCGGGCGCGCAGACCTCGTACTGGGTGGTGACTTCAACATCGCCGTCGGATACCGGCAGCCGCGCGATCGCATCCGGATGCTGCGAGGCGAACGCGATATTCTCGACCGCCTGACGAAAGAGTTCGAGTTGGTGAGTTGTTGGCAGGCAGCGAATCCGAATCGTCCGCTGGCGCAAACGCTGCGATGGATGGGTAACGCGTCGACGCCCTATCACTGCGACGGCATTTTCGTCCCGCGTTCATGGTTGCCGCGTTTGGTTTCCTGCCGTGTCGTTCGCGGCTCGCGCTGGAATGAGTTGAGCGATCACAATCCGGTGGTCGCGGAGTTTACACCTTCATAAATCGCCGCTAAGCCGTATCGTCGATCTGTTCGCGCTTTGCGCGGTTCGTGTTGCCGGCAAGGTCTACAGCTTTGCCTCTTCGCCGAGCGACGAGGGTTGCGGGCGAGCCGCCCAGCCAGTCCGATACGCGATGTAAGCAGCCACGCCTAAAGTGGCCATAATCGCCATTCCGACCATGCCCGACAGCCAGATGCCTCTATAGTCGCCGAGTGCGTTGCCGGGTTGCGAGTTCAACGAGATGCCGACATAGCCGCTGACAGCCAGAGCTGTCGCACCGGAGAACTGGGCCAGCGTGTTTGCAAAGGAGGAAATCGAGGCGGTACGTTGAGATCCATAAGTTTCCGAAATCGCTGCCGGAACGAGCGAAAAGAGATTGACCAACGCGCCCAGCAGCGCGAACACGATGCCCAGGGCCCAGATCGTCGAGACGCCCATGGACAGGATCTGGAGCGCGATGATGGCAAAAATCAGCCAGCCAATGAGCACGGCGGTTCGCGACACGCCGCGCTTAGCGAACATGTCGGATATCTTGCCTGCCAGCGGACAGCCCATCGTTCGTCCGACCAACGAGTATGCGACAAACGCCAGGAGTCCGCCCGAGACGACCGCCTGGTTGAGCCGCAGCCCGTAGCTCGAGACGTAGACATCGGTCGCATACACGGCCATCCAGGTCTGCGTACCGCGAATGCCAATCACGAATCCGCTGTAGATGAACGCGTAACACCAGAGCTGCGCATCACCAAGTAATTTCCAGTCGAATGGTTTGCGCGTGGTTGGCTTGTGTCCGGCTGGTGCGGACTTTAGGAAGATGATACAAAGAATCCCCATGATCGCGATTGCCACCGCGATCATGTTCATGCCCTCACGCCATCGAACGGTTCCCGCGGACGCAAGATATCCCGCAAGAACGGGCAGCAGGAAGTACGCTGTACCCTCTCCGAGCGCGCCCCCTACTCCGCCAAGAGTTGCCTGACTGAAGCTGCGATCCTTACCGGGAAACCAGCGCGCGATGCTTCCCGTCAGCGCAACGTACACGGCTGCCGCTACGACTCCGGCCGCGGCCCGCCAGAACAACAGCGAGCCCTCGCTTTGGCCGGTAGCAAAACCAACCATCGTCGCGGCCGTCAATAGAATTCCCAGCCCGACAATGGCCCGGCTGCCGAACTTGTCGGACGCAATGCCCCAGGGCATCTGAAAGATGGCATAGGACCAGAAGAAAATCGACGCGAGCTGGCCGATGTCGCCTTTGTTGAGCTTCAAATCGGCGGCAATGTACGGCTGGATGCCATTGAAGTTCTGCCGCGCGAACTGGCTGGTGCCGTACGCCAGGATGCCAAAAAACAAAATGACCCAGCGATATCTCATGAGCGTTTAAGGTCAGGATACTACCAGCATTGGCGACAGCTGCACCAGCTTTTCCGTGGGTCGCGCCTCGCAAAATACCTCTGTGGCGCCGGCGATCTGTGATAGAAACCTGATTCAAAGTCGAAGGGCGGCCAGCCATGAATGAATCCTGCAAGTTGCTTTTGATTGTGGGCGCCGGTGTCATGGGCCAGGGCATCGCGCGGCTCTTCGCGCCGGCAGGCATTGACGTAACGCTGATGGATACTCAGGACATCCATATTTCACTGCCTGGCGTGAAATTCGTCCGCAAGATGCCTTCAGCGGCGGCGCCGGATCTGGTCATCGAAGCGGTGTTCGAGGATGTCGCCGTCAAGAAGGCGGTCTACGCCGAAATCGAGAACGTGTACGGCGGTCGCCCCGTGTTGGCTACGAATACCTCCGGTCTACCATTGAATGAGCTTGGGGAAGGGCTGAGATACCCGCAGCGGTTTCTCGCGATGCACTTTTTCATGCCCGCCGACGTGTTTCCCATGATTGAAGTGGTGCGCGCCCAGGGAACTGAGGATTCGGCAGTCGCGTTGGCGATCTCGGCCGTGAAGCAGGCTGGACGGGAACCGATCTTTCTCGAGCGTGCGGTCAACGGCTATCTCATCAACCGCCTGCAGCACTCGATCCTGCACGAGGCCTATCACATGGTCGCAGAGGGGATCGCGACACCTGAAATGATCGACAAAGTTGCCAGGCAACTCTTGGGACCGCGCATGTGTGTGACCGGGTTGCTCGAACAAAAAGATATCGCAGGCCTCGAAATTCACGCGAAGGCACAGCGATCGATCGTGCCGTCATTGTCGCACACGGGCGTTCCTTCCCCGTATCTCCAGAACATGGTCGCCCGCGGCGACCTGGGCATTCGGAGTGGGAAAGGCTTTTACGACTGGACGGGACGCGACCCGAGCGAAGTCCAGCGCACAGCCAATGAACGGCTGCAGCGGCTGCTCAAGTTCCTCGAAGAACTCCATAATGGCGAACAGCATGAACCGCGGAACCGGTCTTGACAAAGGTCTGACGAGCTACGGCGACGCCGCTTTTTCACGATATCTGCGCCGTTCGTTCGCCAAGTCGATGGGCTACTCGGGCGAGATGCTCGATCGCCCCATCATCGGAATTGCCACGTCCGCCAGTGGATTCAACAACTGTCACCGGCACACGCCCGAGCTCGTGGAAGCGGTCAAACGGGGCGTCCTCGGCGCAGGCGGGCTGCCGCTTGAATTTCCTACGATCTCGCTGGGCGAAGTGTTTCTGAGTCCCACGAGCCTCGTTTTCCGCAACCTCATGTCGATGGACGTCGAGGAGATGATTCGGGCGCAGCCGATGAACGCCGTCGTCCTGATTGGTGGCTGCGACAAGACGGTTCCCGCCCAGCTTATGGGCGCGATTTCTGCAGGCGTTCCGGCCATTCAGCTTGTGGTCGGACCCATGATGACGGGCCGATATCACGGCGAGCGGCTCGGAGCGTGCACCGATTGCCGCAGATTCTGGGCGCGATACCGTGCGGGCGAAATCACCGGCGATGAAATTGCCGAGGTCGAGGACTGTCTCGCTGTGACCGCAGGGACCTGCGCAGTGATGGGTACCGCCAGCACGATGGCCTGCATTGCGGAGGCTCTCGGGATGAGCCTGCCGGGCAGCGCCGCAGTTCCCGCAGTTCATGCCGATCGCCTGCGCATAGCCGAGGCGACCGGTGCTCAAGCTGTTCGGCTTGCTCAATCGGGAACAGTGCCGGCCCAGATCGTGACGCGAGAGTCGCTCGAGAATGCGGTAAGAGTGCTCCTTGCCATCGGTGGATCTACCAACGGCGTCGTTCACCTGGCCGCCATCGCGGGGCGAGCGGGATTGATTCTCGACTTGCATCATCTGAATGCGCTGAGCGATTCCACTCCTGTTCTGGTGAACCTCAAGCCCACCGGTCAGCACTATATGGAAGACCTGCACGCGGCAGGGGGGCTAGGCGCCGTGCTGCATGAGCTCAAACCGCTCCTCCACCTGGAGTGCCGCTCGGTGACCGGAGAAACGCTCGAAGAGCGCTTAGGGCAGCGTCCGGCATTCGTCGATCGCAACGTCGTTCGCCCGGCTGGAGATCCGTTTCGGCCGAGCGGCGGCCTGCTGGCGCTGTTCGGCAACCTGGCGCCCAACGGATCCATCCTCAAGTGCGCGGCGGCCGATGAGCGGCTGTTCGAACACGAGGGACGCGCTGTCGTGTTCACCGATCTGAATGACCTGGCGATGCGCGTCGACGACCCCTTACTCGACGTGCGCGTCGATGATGTGCTGGTCCTGCAGAACGCAGGACCGATTGGAGCCGGAATGCCCGAGGCGGGATATTTGCCCATCCCCGCCAAGTTGGCGCGCGCCGGCGTGAAGGACATGGTACGGATTTCCGATGCGCGGATGAGCGGCACTGCCTTTGGCACGGTCATCCTGCACGTCTCACCCGAGACTGCTGTGGGAGGCCCGCTCGGACTTGTCCGAAGCGGCGACACGATTCGTTTGAGCGTGAAAGAACGCCGGGTGGATGTACTGCTATCGGACGCGGAACTTACCCGTAGACGCCAAGGCCTTCCGCAGCCGAAATCGATACCGCCCCGAGGATACGCAAGACTGTATGCACAGTCCGTCCTTGGCGCGGAATTCGGCTGCGACTTCGATTTCCTCCGTCAGAATGATCATGGCGACGGAGATCACGAACTTCAGCGGTAAGTTCCGGAAACGGCAACCAAGACGGCCGCTACAGGATGGGCCGTAGCATACGGCCGATTGGCTTTCCAACAGGCTCGCCGTCGCGCATCTGGATGTGGCCGCGGACAATCGTGCAGACCGGCATGCCTTTGACCTTCCAGCCGTGCCATGGTGTGGGTTTGTTCTTGCTGTGCAATCTATTTCCGTCGATCACACTCTCTTTATTCATGTCGACGATGGTAACGTCGCCATCGGATCCGAGCCGAAGGGCTCCCTTCTTTGGATAGAATTGCCAGATCTTTGCCGGATTTTCACTGGAGAGTCTAACGTAGTGGTTTAGCGTCATCCGTCCTTTGTTGACCTCGGTTAACATCAGCGGCACCGCCGTTTCGACCCCACAGAAGCCCGAAACGCAATCCCAGATGGCGGGCTTCAGCAACTTCCCTGTCATGTCGCATCCCTTCTCTTCAAACGTGTGAGGAGAATGATCGGTTGCGAGCATATCGACGTATCCATGGAGCAGTCCGTCCCAAAGCGCCTCCGCATGATCGCGTGTGCGAACCGGAGGATTCATTTTCAGAAGCGGACCGACCTGGGCCATGTCCTTCGGCTCGCGCAGCAGATAATGAGGCCCCGTTTCGGCGGTCACTCTCGCGCCTCGTACCTTGGCATCCCTCACCAGGAACGCGGCCTGTCTGGAGCTCATGTGAAAAACGTGCAACTTGGTCCCAAAAGCCTCGGCGAAGAACAAGGCGTGTGCAACGGATTCCGCTTCGCAGAGAGCCGGTCTGGATGATTCCCAATAGATCGGATCGTTTTTTCCTTTGGCTTTCAGTTGATCCGTGTAGTGATCCATGATCTGGCGATTCTCGGCATGGATGCCCAGAGGAAGTTTCGATTCGGCAATCCGGGAAAAAGCTTCCAGGCAAACCCCGTCGTCGGGACAAGGGAGATTGCCGACGGTTGCGCCAAAGAAGATCTTGTAACCAATAACGCCGGCTTCCGCCATCGGAGCGATCTGGTCTGTATTGGTCTGAAGGATGACTCCGATGAGTCCGAAATCGACTAGAGATTTCTCCTCAGCGAGCCGCCGTTTCACTGTGACCTGTTCGGCGTCCGCCGTCGGAGGAATAGTATTCGGCATATCGATCACTGTTGTGATGCCGCCGCAGACCGCTGCTGTCGATCCTGTTCCGAAGTCTTCTTTATAGGTGAGACCCGGTTCTCTAAAATGCACATGTCCATCGATCAACCCTGGAAGAATGTGCTTGTCCCTGGCGTCGATGACTTCTTTGCCCTCGGGGAGGGAATCATCTGTTCCCATAGCAACAAATTTCCCATCCGATATGGCAACGCCACCTTTGAAAGTTTCCTGCGTTGTGACCACCCAACCGCCCTTAACGACGAGATCGGCTTTCATGTCTTCATCCTAATTCTTTTTTCCAGAAAGAAGCCCGAAGAATACCCAGCATACAAGAGCGCCCACCAGGCTCATGGATAAGCCCCACGCCAACATCTTATTGAAAAGTGATCTCCGGTCTTCAGAGGGCGCCGCGCTCGCAATGCATAAAGCACCGGCGGTGGATAACGGAGATGTATCCACGATCATCGCGCCGACGCTGATGGAACCGGCGATTGCGATAGGATCGCCTCCACCTAATTTGGCGATCAGACCTGGGATAGTTGGAATAAATGCCGGCATGACAACGCCGGCAGAGCTCGCGTAAACCGAGATCAATCCAGCCACGAAGGCGATCACTCCGTTAACAGACGTTTTCGTTGCGAACTTGGACAGAATCGTAATGAAGAGGTCCATGCCGCCTTTTTTCTCGAGGATGGAAATAAGAACGATCACACCACACACCATAACGATTACGTTCCACGGAAGCGCCTTTAGCGCGGCCTGTTCGTCCGATGCACGAACCAGCGTGAGAATGGCCGCCGCCATGAATGCACCCATCGCAACGTCGATCTTCAGGAACACGACAGCCGCGATCAGGAGTGCGATCAGTGCCAGGGTTAACTTCTGATTCCAGGTCATCGGTTCCACACGTCCCAGACCGAATGCATTTTCGTCCTCTATCCCTTTCACGCGGGGACGAGTCAACAATTGATATCCACCGAGAATGAAATAACCCCCGAGGCCTACAATCGACTCGATATAGAGGTTGTTCAGGTAAATCGCCGATTCCTGACCGGTGATTTGAATTCTTCCCATTAGACTATTCGCAATCACGCCCGACGGTGCGATCGGCGACAGAGTGCCCGCATTCGCTCCGGAGCACAGCACGATCGCCATTAGAAACCCACTGATCCCAACCCGGCCTGCCAGATTCATCGCAACCGGCGCCAGAAAGGCCACCGTTGCAATAGCACCGGGTCCGATCGAAGAGAACACCAGCGAGATAAAGAAGAAAATGACTGGAATCATTCCGACCCGGCCTCGCGCTAATTTCAGGCTACTTTGCGTGATCTTGTCGAGGGTGCCGTTGACGGCGGCTTGACTGAAGAAAAACATCACACCGATCAGCGTCAGAAACAGACTAGACGGAAATGCAGCCATCACTTCGGCAACGCTCATCCTGCCGAACACCACACCAACAAGGAACGCGAACGCGATGGAGAGAAGACCGACATTGAAACGAGAGACACAGCTGATGACGATTGCAAGAATCAAAGCGACGATCGAGAGGATTGGTAAGCTCATCAGGAAAACGCGACTAATAGCGGCGCTCTATGATAGATGTGAACGAATTGGAACTGCGCAACATTCCCCTCCTCGCAGAGGAGGGGAATGTTGCTAGATTCAATTCATTCACAGTTTCTATGAGCACCGGCTTTTCGTGGAATCAACAAAATCCGGTGGTCCGCGAAGCGCAAGCGCGATAGCGCGCAGCCTCAACAAATAGACCGCGCTACAGTATTTAATCCGTTGCCGCCTGGATCGCCCAGTAAACGCGTTCAGGAGTTAGCGGCAAATCGTAAATCCGGATCCCCAGAGCGTTAGCCACGGCATTTCCAATGGCTGCAGGGGTTGGAGCCAATCCAGGTTCTCCAAGCCCCTTCGCACCATAAGGCCCGTCGGGCGCCGGGCATTCCACAATGATCGTTTTCATCTCCGGCACGTCCAGCGACGTCACCAGGTGGTAGTCCAGGAATGAAGCGTTTCGGACCCTGCCCTGGTTGTCAACAACTAACTCTTCGTGCAAAGCAGCGCCGATACCCATAGCGAGACCGCCCTCAACCTGCGCGACGCAGTTCAGCGGATTGATCGCTTTCCCGACATCGTGGGCCGCAACGACCCGCAGAAGCCGCACTCTGCCCGTCTCCTCGTCCACCGCCACCTCAGCGGCCTGTGTCGCATACATATAGAACGCCGATGCGTGGTCGCTGTGTCCCGTCTGCGGGTCGACGTCTTTACCAAGCTCGTATGTGTAGGATCCGTTTCCACGGACGACTCCATCGGGTGCCAGTTGCGTCCGAATAACCTCACCCACGGTCATCGCATGGTGTGGATCTTTCTTCAGAAACACCTTGCCGTCCGAAAAGCGAAGATGTTCCTCCGGCGCCTGCAGAATTACACTTGCCATCTGCGCGATCTGCTCACGAGCGTCGATAGCCGCATACCGGACGGCGTTGCCCATATGAAACGTGCTCCGGCTCGACGTTGTGGATGAGTCAAAGGGAATCACGTCTGTGTCCAGCGGGTGCATGCGTGTGTTTTCGATGGGAACTCCAAGTTCCTCGGCCGCGACCTGGGAAAGCATGGTGCCGCAACCCTGACCGATTTCCACAGTTCCCGCGTGTATGGTCACCTTTCCCTGAGCATCAACCAGAACAGACGCATTGGAGGTGGTGGGCGTGCGCGTCGGCTTCGAGATACAGGCGAATCCTTTCCCGATTTTGAATCCTTTCGGATCTAACTTTTCTTTCTTGCCCCGCTTGCCCCACTTGCCCGACTTGCCCCAGCCGATGGCCTCTGTCGCTTTTAATAAGGTTTCCTTCAGACCGACATTGTGAAGCTCCTCTCCCCAGTAAGTGATGTCCCCATCGACGAAAATATTCTTCAGACGAAATTCGAGCGGATCCATGCGCAGTCGTTTCGCCAGGTCATCCATGTGCTGTTCGCAGGCCCATGCGGCTTGAGGGATGCCGTATCCGCGGAATGCGCCGGCCACAGGCTTGTTCGTATAGACGGCGTACCCATCGACCTTCACGTGCGGGATGCGGTATGGCCCGGGCGAAGGCAAGCTTCCCCGAATGCAGACCGTGGCACTCTTTTCAGAATAGGCGCCTGCATCCCAGTAAATCGTAATTTCACGAGCGACGAGTGTCCCGTCGCTGTTCACGCCGCTCTTGATTCGAACAATAGCTCCATGCCGAGTACTCGTTGAAACGAAAGTCTCCTGCCGGTTGAACTTGACCCGAACCGGCCGGCCTTTCGTGTGATAGGCCAGAGCAATGGCAATACGTTCGACTTTCAATCCCCCTTTGGAGCCGAAGCCCCCACCCTGATAGGGATTGATGTAGCGAATCTTCTCGGGAGGTAATCCCAAAGCCTCGGCGGTCTCGGTGCGAACCCGGAATGGAGCATCGTTCGGAACCCAAACGGTCAGCTTACCGGAGTCGTCTACCATTGCATGCGCAGAATGCGGTTCCATCGCCGCATGCTGAATGGCGGGAACCCTGTAGCGTTGCTCGAGAACGAGGTCCGATTTGCGAAAGCCCTGCTCCACATCGCCCGTGCGAAGCTTGAAATGTTCGCAGACGTTCGGCAGCGGGCTGGTGACGATGAAGTCTGCTTTATGGTACTTCGGATAATCCTCGTGGATCGCCAGCGCACCAGGTTTCGAGGCTTGCTCGGGCGAAAAATAGGCCGGCAGATCTTCATATTCGACTTCTATGAGAGCAACCGCAGCCTGCGCGGTATCTTCGTCAACGGCAGCAACGGCCGCGATGGGTTCCCCGACGTAACGGACCTTTCCCTGAGCGAGGAACGGCGTATCCTTGATGGTTTCGCCATGGATCCAGGGCGCATCTGCTCCCGTGATTACCGCATGCACTCCCGGGTAATTTTTAGCTTTTTCAGTGTTGATGCGCTTGATGATGGCGTGTGGCCGTGAGCTGAACAGCGCCTTTCCATAAAGCATGCCGGGAAGGACGAGATCGTATCCATAAACCGTCTGGCCGGTGACCTTCTCCTCGGCGTCGACGCGCGTCACCGATTTTCCGACGACTGCAAGTTCTTCCATTCTACTTTCCAGCCTCGTTCTTGCGAAGCTCTGCCGCGGCAGTCTGAACCGCTTGAATGATCTTGGCGTAACCCGTGCAGCGGCAGAGATTGCCCGAGAGCGCAAACCGAATCTCTTCCTCCGTGGGGTTTTGGTTTTCGTCCAGAAGAGACTTGGTCATCATCAGCAT
>Ga0209058_1002143_pt1 | contig 16465 bp, 13 predicted proteins | sample GraSoiAngelo_147_FD_185904 | JGI IMG/M metagenome (GOLD analysis project Ga0209058, IMG submission 185904) | Grasslands soil microbial communities from the Angelo Coastal Reserve, California, USA - 14_1009_05_40cm (SPAdes) (version 2) | ecosystem: Environmental > Terrestrial > Soil > Grasslands ... | reverse complement strand
GCCTTCAGCGCATCGATCGTCCCGTTCCAGACGATCTTACCTCTGGCGATCATCAAGACCTTGTTTGTAAGGCGCGTAGCGATCGACATGATGTGTGTCGAGACGATCTGTGTAGAGTCCAGTGACTTGAGCATCTTGAACACTCTCTCCTGGGTAGGTATGTCGAGATAGTTGAGTGGCTCATCGAGAAGGACGATCTTGGGATCGTGGACGAGCGCGAGAGCGATGGAGAGTTTCTGCATGTTACCGCGAGATAGCTTGCCAACTTTGGCGCGTTCGTACTCGCGGAGGCTCAGCTCATCCAAGAATCTGTTTGTTGCATAGGCTACGTCCTTAACGCCACGTAGAGCGGCGATGTATTCCAAGTTCTCCCGGACTGATAGTGTCCTGTACGGTGTCGCATCCTCGGGAAGGTAGCCCAGGGTCGACTTGGCCTCGGGACTGAAGGGCTCATGACCATCTATCTTGATCGTCCCAGTGTCAGGTTTCAAGAGCCCCACAAGGAGCCTCAGGGTAGTTGACTTGCCTGCGCCATTCGGCCCTAGAAGAGCGTACCTCTCGCCACAGGGTATGGAGAAGGAAATATCGTCAAGCGCGACGGTCTTTCCGTAAGACTTCGTAACGTACTGAGCCTCGATACAGGATGCCAACTAGAAAACCACGCCTATCCTCTCCATCATCGAAATGATTGACGCCCTGCTGACCGACAGAGCGTTCTAACTAATAATCATCTCTGGTCTCGAGTCTTGAAGCGCAGATTCAGGCCTGCCGCGCTATCAAGCTGAAAGACGATGTGGCCTGGAGTTCTCAGTAAGGTGCCTAGCTCACATTCGTGACAGCTAGAAACCCCACTGCTTCGGCTGCATAAACTCAAGCGAGGCACTCACGGTTTCAATCGACTATTCAAGAGACGCGTTGAGAGGAGATAGGGCCATGAGCACGCTGGGCGGAGGTCGGCCGAGTGACGAAGATGAAATAGTTCTGGTTTTCAGGCCGCCAGAGAACCCGGCAGCCCAGGTGGTAGGGGCCACACCCTTCAAAGGGCTAAGGCTGAAGCTGGACGAGCTTCTAGACTGGTTCAAGGATCTCAATGTTGACTCTATTGAGCTCTGGATTGAAGGCGCATGGAAGTCCGGAAAACGAACCGAGCTCTTTCTCTCATTGGAGGGAAAGACCGGTGCCAAGGTCACTCTCAGACCATTTTCTAAGACCGCCAAAGTCCGCCCCTCACCGGTCAAGATCGAAGATTCTTCGGTCATGGAAAATGTGGAGGAGTCTGCGGACGACTCTCAGAGTTCCCCATCAAAGCCGGGCCGAGCAGAGGCAAGGTCATCGACTCAGACCGTTACTGCACTCTTCTCCCCGAGCGGAGGGGTAGAACGAGAAATTATCTCAATGATAGGTAGCGCTGCTCGGAGCATAGAGATGGCCGCTTATGCCTTCACGAACGAGGATATCGCGAAGGCACTACTGGACGCTGTGAAGCGTGGAGTGAACGTCTCTGTCGTCCTTGACAGGTCCGAGACGAAGGGACAGCAAGCCAGCCTGCATGATCAGCTGGAAAGCGCCGGAACAGATGTCCGGGTCATCTCCCCGGCAGGAGGAATCATGCATAACAAGTTCATCATTGTTGATGGAAGAACAGTTGAATGGGGAAGCTACAACTATACTCAACGAGCAGAAGATGCGAATTTTGAAAACGCAACATTTCTATCTGACACTGAACTAGCAAAGCAGTATCATTCCGATTTTGTATCGATATTCAACCAGGCGGCGCCCGAGGTGCGTGGGATGGAACGGATGATACGACGGTTCTTCAGACATGTCGCACGGAGAACGGCCGAAGAGTAGGCTCAAGACAAAACGGCGGGACATTTCCTAACAATCAAAATCTCTTCCCAAGACGGGTGGTTTTCGGTGCAAGCATTCGAGAACGATCAGAGGTCTAGAACTTCTGCAGGTCTTTGCCCAAGACAATAATACTCCGAATCCTGTTGCGATTTAAGGGCCCGTAGTCGAGCCAGGACCAAGACGTGGGCCTTCGGAGACAGCGTTGCACGAAGACCTGCGCTTTCGAGGCTAGCCCAAAATCGTGGGTTCGAATCCCACCGGGCCCGCCACCACATCTGCCAATCGCCTATTTGCGTTCTAGCCGGAAGAGCGTGTTCCGCAATTCTTGAAAATGATTTGGCCCGAGTCGAAATTAGACTGTCTCTCAAGTTCATGGTGACTGAAAAGGAATCGTCCACTGGACTGCTCGTCGTAGACTAGATTTTTCCGGTCATGTCCGATTGCTTCCGCATTTTTTTATGTAAAGATGGCGAACACTCAGAGACGGCGTTGAGGAAGCCGAGGACGAAGTTCTTCAGAGACCCAATTCACGGGTTCATCGAGGTTCGTCCTCACGAACGAGCCGTAATCGACTCTCCCATCTTCCAGCGGCTCAGGAGGATACGTCAGCTGAGCTTTTGTTATCTTGTGTACCATGGGGCCGAGCACAGCAGATTCGGGCACTCTCTAGGCGTAATGCATCTAGCCTCGACATTGTACGATAGCGCCATGATGAACACGGAAGAGCTTGGCACCGACTCAGCAAGGTATGACCCAGAAGACGAGAAGACGCTCCGAATGGCGGCCCTTCTTCACGACATAGGTCATCCACCATTTTCTCATGGACTGGAACGAGAGCCAGCGTTTTCGAATCATGAAGACTCTTCGAAGGCGCTGATAGAAGGTCCTCTTTCAGAGCTGATCCTCGCTGGAGGGTTGGATCCTGTTGAGGTCAGTAACTTGGTCCAGGGCCGCTCGGACCCGAAGAAACCGTACCTTGCAAAAATGCTCAATAGTCAACTGGACGCCGACAGGATGGACTACCTCACCAGGGATTCCCATTACACCGGGGTCCTGTACGGTGTGTTCGATCTCGACAGGCTAGTTTCATCCTTTGCAATAAAAAACGGAGAGCTCGTCGTTCTTGAGAAAGGTGTCCTTGCGGCGGACCAGTTCGTGATATCGCGATTCTACATGTATGAACAAGTGTACCTTCACAGGGTGAAACGAGCGTTTGAAGGGATGGCAGGCCTGTTCGTTAGGTCCTTGGGGTCAATGGGCTATCCTTCCGCAAACGAACTGAACGGTAGCGATGGGGTTTCGAAATTCTTGGAGTGCGAAGATGAATGGTTCCTGAATCTGCTAGCCAAGGCGGAAGGTTCCGATCCCAAGGGGATGATCGCCCGACAGATTCTGTGTCGAGAACCCTACAGCCAGGTCTTGGACACGGAAGGTATTAGAAGCCTTCTTGCTAAGAAAGAAAGGCGAACACCGCAAACTGATGCTGGATTATCAGGTATGAGGGTCCTTTGGACCGCGATTTCGGACAAGCTCAAGGACGCTAACGTGGACCCTACAGAAGTACTGTTTGACAGCTACCGGAATCTGCCCCTAACTTTGAGGCCGTATTCGAGGCCTTTGCCCTATGAGTCAGCAGCAGATGAGGAGATTTCGCCGATTTACATCTACAATAGTCAGACGGATACCCTGGATCTGCTTGAGAACCGGTCGGTCGCGATAAAATCACTGAGTGAAAGTATTCCGAGAACCGCTCGGATCTACGCGTCTCGAAACAAGTACAATGTTGTCAAGGGGATTGTCGATAAGCATCTGGAAGCGTTCAAAAGGGAAATATAACCTCTGCTTCAACCTACTCTCCCACACATAACAATAGGATGTTGACTTAGGCCATCACGATGCCGAATCCCGAAGCGGACCCATTCGACCGGATTTTGCTCTACACCATCAAACGCTCTGGAACACTTCCCGGCAAAAAAGTCATCCAGAAGCTGGTGTACTTCCTAAAGGAAGCGGGCTTACCAGTAAGATTTCGATTCAGATGGGACAAGTGGGGACCATATAGCCAAGAACTGGCAGACTATGTCGACGACCTAGCCGCTGAAGGGCTCGTAAAATCGACGCCTACACCGGTCCCATTCTCCCATGAAGGAACGAGCGGGGTTCAATACAACTACAGCCTCACCAGCAAAGGAAACGAGACGGTTCCCAAACTGACCCCTTCAAACGAGGAAGTGGAGAAGATCTCACGGATATTCAAGCTCGTGAAAGAGGTTTCATGGCAAAACCTTGAGCTTTACGCTTCCGTTCACTATCTCGTCAAGTTCTACAGCACGAGGAGCGACAAGATGGCTCTTCCAGAAGGACTTGACGATCTTATGGAAGTATACAAGCCAGGTCGATTCTCTTCTCAAGACGTCAGAGCAGTGTACTACGTACTGAAAAATCATGGACTGCTATAGCTAATTCTCGAAGACTGTTTTTGCTCCTCAGCGTGCGTGGCCCCAGAACGGATCACGAAAAATGTGGCAGGTAGGTTCCCCCTTGCGGCCTTGTCTTTGCTCTCCCTCGTTAGAGACTCAGAGTGTTCAGAAACCCATTTTTGACGTGAGGATTGTTCTGGTTGCTGAACAATTGTGTCGTTGGAGGAATAACATGCGAAACGAACTTCACTGCCGTCACGCACTCATATTGGTGCAGTGTGAAGAGTCCTGGTAGTTGCGTACTATACAGCACATCGTGGACCTCATCATCATGAAGGGTAGCTCTCTCTACGTCGAGGAGAACGATATTCACAGCGTCTGGTATGTAAGAGGAGAGCTGCTCCCGGGCCCCGTCTAATATTCTGGAGAGCCTGGAGGCTGTCTGCTGGAAAGTTTCGCGCTTTGACCAATGAAGCCCCACGATTGTCGGACCTACCTTTCCTGACTGCCTCAGGTAGATTTTGAACTCACAGTCCAATATTTTCTTCCTGAATGGTTTGTCAGCGGTAGGCATTGCAGAGGTTCTGGCCAATTTTTCAACTTCCGCTCCTACCTCTAGCGCGATATGTCTCGCTTGGTTTGCCAGTTGAAGATAGCCGACGTATCCATCTACTACGTAGGGTGACGTAATGGCTCGAATGTCCTGAAAGAGAGAATCCACAGCTTCCTTGCCGGCAATGTGTTTGACTTCGAAAACACACGGAATGCTTGCAGCCTTGGGAGGTTGTGCTTGGAAATCAGGTCTCTTCGTTGTGGCTTCGATAATGAAGTCGATTTGCCACCCTTTGCCTTTGTAATCGGCGGCCGCCCTGAGAGCAGCCCTCTCGTCGAAGAACTGTTCTTGGTTCTCCATTCTAATAGCGACGTGATCCAGGTTTGCTGCACCGTTCAGTTTCGCCAGGTCGGAGTCTATCTCGGAAAGGTATGTCTGCGCCCATGGCCTAGGGTCCTCGAGAATGCCAATGATGGGATGGATCGGGAAGTGCCGCCTAGCAACTGCCTGAGGAATCCATCTTATGTAACGGGAGATGCTCTTGTAGTCCGACAGCCGTTCGATAGCATCCACGTTCCCACGCTCTCCTCGACAGGTTAAATTGCCCATTTAATACAGGAATACAAGCTTCGCAACGTCCTTGACATTGGAGTGTCGAGACACATCCAATGTCGAGCACTCATGCAGACGAGGATTTCATTTTACCGGGGGGGTATGGGGGACGGGAGCCGTAATGCTACTATTGCAGCAGGTATTTCTGTAAGTAGTGGCATAGTTGCCAGAACAGAAATGACGACTGGTTCCCTTGGAAGGGTGTAAAACACTGTTAAGAATACAAAATTAAGGATCGAGGAGACCTCTAGGAGTCTCATCTCAGACTGTGGTGATGATAATCCGTCGCCTTTGCCTGATTTCCACATTGTCGAAAAAGGTACTGGAACGGCCGAAAATAGAATAACTGGGTTCAGCAGTAAGCTCCGTAGACCACGTCCTTTAGAAACGTTGGAATAGAGCACCAAAATAGCCAGGGCCAGTCCAAGAACTCTCGCTCCAGTGGCCCAGTAGTAGCTCGGTCCTGAACGAGGGTCGCCCGCCGCTATCGAAAGCCCTAGTACACTAATCAATGCTAGCAAGAGTTGAATGAACTTGCGAAGAAATAAGTCGAAAGGTCCTGCCACAACGCAAAATATAGGTCGGTTCTCCTTAAAAGTGCTAGGACCAACGAGTCGAAAGCCAACACTGTAATCTCAACACGGAATTCAGAGTATACGGGCCGTACTCATGAGGTCGATCCGACAGGTCTATGGAAGAACACATCAGGTCAACGTATTTGCGCGCCCTTGAGCAATGTCGAACTTGCAAGGCAGCTCGCGGGACCTCGATTGCGAAAGATCGAAGCAGCAGACGGAGATATGAGCCTAAGCTTCCCATAGGGAAGTACTTAGCCGATCTCTACACCAAGCCACGCTAGAAATAGAACGTTCAATCAGAAGTAGCTTGGATCAGACGAGAGCATTGTCAACGGTGCCAAACCATTCAAAGCCGATCCGCTCTAGACCGATCTGTCTAACATAGTCCGAGGACAGCTAGAGCTTAATTCTATTGTCTTGTTAGTATTTCTTGAGAATCCATGGTGGATTGCATGTATTGCGCGAAGCCTTTGCCTACTCCAGTAACAAACTACTGCCCGAATTGTGGCAGACCGCCTCAGCTCGTCACGAAACCTGCTGAGAGTTGTAGAATCTTTCTAGCGTGCTTTGTGCCAATCTTGGTACTTCTTGTCATATTCGTCTTAGAGTACGTACACTTTGGCCTAATCCGCAACGGAATAGGAGTCGACCCGCAAGGTCACCGTTCAGACATAATGGCATTGGTCTCAAGATATTCAAATGCGTTCACACCTACCCAGGTTAACGCAACTAGATATGGGATAATTTCGCCGGCGGTTGCTCAATCCGCGCAGGGAATCCTAGGAACTCTACAATTCCAAGTGGCAATAAGCGGTGGGGCTCTTCTAGCAATCGGGCTACTCTTTAGCACAACAAATGCTCTTGCTCACACCGAGAACTACAACAAAAAAAACCGAAGTCTGAGATTTCAGCAGTGGTTACAGTCAGGGTCAACAATCTCCTCGTCAATAACTGCCGCGGTTTCGGTCGCTGTCGCACTGACGGGAGCGGTAAGTCTTCTTTCACCAAACATCGTTGGAGGATACTTGATTGCAAGCCTTCAGATATTGCTCGTTTGCGTGGTCTTTGGAATAATGGTACAAGGCGTAGGAGCCGATATCATCCGAAAGGTGGATTCGTCTAACGGTACGATATTTCTTGACCGGTTGGGGGGCGCTGAGTGGGAGAGCCTCACAAGTATACAGTTCTGGATGATGGTGCTTGGAGTAGCCTTATTACTATTTCAGGTTCTCGGATTCTAGCCGGGACAGAATGTCATCCGACGAACTGGCAAAACTGGGATTCCATTTCGAACCTGCATTCGACCATCTCCTTGAACTGGAACTGAAGAGTGGCGCGGACATCTCCGCGTTGTCTTCTGACGAGGCAAGTATCGTGCGTTCGGTAATCCGGGCAAAAGCATGCGATGCAGCGCTTGTGAGTAGGAGAAACACCACAGTTGGTGTCATGGATTGGCCAGCGATTCGATCCTTCTGCATACCATTTCTGATACCCTGTGTTCACACGACAATTCTTGGAAATCCTAATGCAAGCGCCTCAGTTCTTACCGCTGGCGATGTCCGCATACTGGAAGTATGCGAAGTAACAACCAACGAGCAGCTCGGCGAAGCAAACCTTGGAAGCCTCACTAACACGATCATACGAAACGTTGAAGGCTCAACTCCAAGCTTCAAGTTTCCAAAAGAAGATTTCGTCAACCTGCAAAAGAGGATCGAACTCTGGAAGATTCAAGCGCGCCTGCTGAACCAACACCGAGGATGGAAGCTAGGTCCGACAGAGCCTGGAAAGTTTAGACCCGACTTCTCTGCAAGAAGTAGACAGGCATCCAGCACCTCTTGACCCGAGACTCTTTCTCCCCCTGTCGGGGGAGAGTGCTGCGAAGGAGTGTGTTACATGCCTTGGTGCGGCGTGCCCCTGACTGAAGAGGCACCTTGTTCGGTTTCTTTAGATGTGCCAGCAGATCTGCCTAGTAATCTTTTCGTGGACAACCCCATAGAACGATGGGACAATAGTCGAAATTGGCTAGGAACTGGATCAAAGACAGGTTTCGTGAGTGACATCTGCGGTCCCGAGGCAGAGCGCCTTTGGATGCCTTCGAAAGAAGAAAAAGCCCGGGCCGAGGAAGTCTGAACGCATGGCTAGCGATAGTTGGCCCGAACGGAGGGGGAATACCGAAGAACCCGCCGCAGGAACGACTGAGAGCGCTTTCTCGACTCGTCATTGGTAGAGCCCATCCCTATTTCGTCGAGGAGGGCAGTCCCGGCTACAACAACTTGGGATCAAAATACTGGCTACAAGGCCTGTCCGGCCGAGTCTTACCAGTGATATGCGTGAAACTGGACAATGCGAACCGCCGCCTTGAGCAGAGATCCACGGCGTCGTAAGAATCAGCACCAAGTATGATCCTTGGAACACCGATGATAGTTTCCTGATAGGGCAAGCCTTTATTGAGAATGAAAGTAGGCCAAGCGGGGCTCGATGAGAAAGAGTGGGGCCGTCCTGATCGGGCTGTTGCTTGTTTCATTCCCCTCAGTATTATTTCCAAAAGTAATGGCGGACGTTTCCGTTTCCTGCGGGACAACAATAACATCCAATACAACTTTGATGAGTGACGTGTTGAACTGCCAATCTGATGGCATAGTTATCGGGGCCGATAATATTTCCTTAGATTGTCACGGGCACAAGGTCACCATGACGTCGAACGTTGGCTCTCAGCAGTTCTATTCAGGAATACGCGCTTCGAATAGGCAAAATGTCACAATACTAAATTGTCTTGTGCAAGGTTTCAATTCAGCAGACATATTTCTAGACTCAACAACAGGAAGCCTATTGATCAATAACACTGCGAGCGATGCTCCAGCGGGAATCTTCATCGCGAGGTCCTCGAACAATACGATAAGGTCTAACACGGCTCTGAGGAACTATCAAGGGTTTGACCTTGATTTTTCTGATTACAACATCTTTACTTCAAATCTAGCTCTGTACAACAGCGACCAGTCTGGGAGTCATTCGGTCGATGGTTTCAGACTATATGGTGCCCAAAACAATACCCTCTCTTCCAACGTCATGGTGAGCAACAATGTGGGCCTCAGGCTAGATGAGTTCTCAGCAGGGAATGAGTTAATGTCGAACATCGTCCAAGACAACAGTATCGGATTATATCTTGGAGGCGAACTGTCAATGTCAACTTCGTTCAATGTCATATACGATAATCTGTTCGATAACGTCCAGAACGCAGGATTCTTCTATAACAAAATCAGCAACAACACGAACGTCTGGAACCTAGCGAGAACTGCCGGTAGAAATGTCGTGGGAGGACCATTTCTTGGAGGAAACTTTTGGTCCGACTACAACGGTACGGACGCTGACGGAGACGGTTTCGGAGATACTTTCCTGCCGTACAATGCAAATGGAACGATACGGTATGGAGGAGATTTCTTGCCACTAATTGGCCGCGAAGCGAAACTCTTGGTTGTGGCTAGTCCTGGCGGCTCTATTTCCTACACTTTTGCTGGGGCATTAGGATACGTCCCCGGTGGTGCCTTCAAGGCAGTCTCAGCGACCCTAGGTAGCTCCCTGTCGCTAACCGCCGTCCCGGACGCGGGAAGCATGTTTTCGATATGGTCTGCCACCTCGGGTGTGGGCACCACTTTCAACAATCAATCGCTTAACCTGACAGCCTCAAGCATTACACCCGTCATCAGGGGAAATGGAATGATTATCGCCAAATTTTATTCAGCGCCAATCATTGCGAATCTGCTGATAGGCGCCGACCCTTCCGTAGTAACGAAGAGCTCAGGTTCGTCATCGAAGATTACTGCCACTGTCCTCGATCAATTTGGCATACCAATGTCGGGAGTATCTGTTGATTTTGGGGCTAGCGACGGCATGCTCTCCTCGACTCGCGCAACTACAAATATGATCGGACATGCGTCAGTGACGCTGACGCCGAGTCTTACGACTGGTGGAGCTATTTCCTCAGTCGTTTCAGCGACTGCTGGTGGCTCAAGAGCTGAAGAGAGTGTCTCGTTTGTTCCAGAGACACCATCAGCCGAATGCAAAACGAGTCAGAGCTGGAAGAACTGCGGGGCCTTCTCAATAGCCACTAGCTCAATGACCATACCTCAGGCGATTAAAGAACTCCCTATCGTCGGAGGTGTCGGGAACGCTCTATTGAGTTCAGCCCTTGATGACTATCCAATCAGCTTTCACTCGCTCACTCCTACATGCTCGACTGACACATGTAAAACGTCGTTCACAAACAATCTTCAGACCCAATTTGGCATTTCTCTTCCAACGGGTTATCAGGCAACCCAAATGATGATACTTGAGGTCCCCCTGATCTCAATACTCGACAACCTCATGTGCTACCATGTTAATGTGCCGTTTGATGGAACAATTGACATCGGATGTCTAAACGTTCCAGCAACGAACAAAGGAGTCCCATGGACTTGGGGATTCAAAACATCAGTAGCCGGAATAACTCCATACATAGAGCTTACCCAGAGCGGAAGCATAGATCTAGTCCTCACGTTCAGTACGAATCCGAAGGCAAGGTCTGCGATTGACATAGTCGACCTCGTCTCAGAAATCTCCCAGCTCATAATAAGCCTGGCCAAACACAATGTCGGCACACCATCGGAAAAGTCGCAGCAAACCGTGGGAAAAGCATTGCAAATCGTTTCGACGGCTTTGTCAACCTTGGCCGACTCCGGCGATGTAACCCTCAGTTTGGTCACTACGGATTTGAGCACGGTAGGCAGCCTGTCGAGCTACACCGTGTTCGATTTTGATGATTTTGCAACAACTGTCTCCCGAGCCCTCGACACAGCAGCAGTAGCTATCGGCACAGGCAGTAACAGCTACATGGTCAAAGTAGCCCAGAGCATACTAGAGGCTGGCTTCCACCTAGCAACCGGCGACATACCAGGTGCCCTTATTCAGATAGGCAGGTGCGTTCTTGATACCGTGAACCTAGCCACTCAATACGTTGTATCTCAGCCACCACTCTCTGACAACTGGGTTGCACACGGAATTGCCGATGCGTTTGGGATAGTAGTTGCAGTAATAGATCCGAATGCCTCAACAGTCGTTCCCTCTTATTATGACGATCGGGGTCTGCTTATTCTCGGCTACAACGTAACTTCGGGCTCTGCTATTTTCAGAAGCTCTTCAGGGATGCTTTTCGCAACCAATGACACTTACTACGCGTATGTTTTCGGCGGAGGTAACATGACAGTCAGGCTAAATACGATCGGTGCCGAGGGAGTCCTTGTACCGTACCAGTTAGACGCCTATAATATGAGCCTGGGATCTCCAGACACCCGGTTTTCCGGGATGTTAGAGGTCGGAAGCCCTCTCGATGTGAACCTTAACCAGGGCATGGATGGAGGCATCATACCCCAACTGAGTGTCGTCCCTGCTGTGGAAGTGAATGGAAACCAGTTATTGGCGACCCCATTTCTCACAAACGGCACTAAAGTACCCGGCAAATCAGCCTTCGTGTTCGTCGGTTCTCAAACGTACCAGATGAGTCAAGTGAACGCGACACTCTTCAAATTGGATTTGAATCCTTCTCTAAAAGGAAGCATTCTACTTGTTTACGTCGTCGTCAAAGGCTTTGCCGGAGGATACGCGACAGCATATTACCCGACACAAGTGACCCCACCACCAGCATGGTGGCAACAATACTGGTATGCGATCGCCCTCACAATTGCTGGAGTGATAGTCGCCTCAGTGCTAATGTGGGAAATAGAACAGAAGCAAAGCAGAAAGAAAGGCGCTCAACAGGCACACCAACCGCTAAACTCCTAGACAAAGGCGCTCAACCCTTCCTAGGAAACAGGCATCATACTCAAATCGTTAGTATTGAAGCGTGAGTTTCGATCTCACCGGGCCCGCTAACTCTGACATCGGGAGCCCTGTTAGTCCGCTGCAAAACGCCTTAGAAATGCCTTAGAATTGGAAACTTGCACGTGATCATGTTAATCCTGCTAGATCGTCGAGTGATTAGCCAGCCAACTACGACCTCATCTCTATGCTAAATTCTGCAGACCCAGAAAAATCTAAGGAAATTGGGTATACAGGCTACTCTTGCGGCACAGATCCGGCTGATCCCCATTTCCGGTTCTGGGCTAACAAACACGCACTACTAACGCCCGTTGCGAACGAACAAACGATCCAGTAGGCACGGGACCTGCGTGCTCATGAAACACCATATCGCTCCTCGACCTAAACGAACGGCTCTTTCCTTGAAAGAAAACATAGGACAATAGGCTGCGTCGCGATCCTAGATTCGAAACAAAGAGGGACGGGAGAGTCTTGTCCAGACTCTCCGTTTCTTATAGTGGCCGGTTGGAAGGCGTCCAGCTGATGAGCGTCTCGCTCGCGGTAATACCGTTGATGCTGTTGAGCTTCTCAACGGAACTCTCCATGAGCTCATCCTGGCTGAAACCGTTGAACGAAGCGACAACATCAAACTCGCCAGGGACCAAGTGTGCCTCTACGAGGTTCGGGAATGTCTTGAGCTTCTGGAGTACGCTACGGAACTTGCCCTTGACCTTGACTAGAGCATAAGCGAGAGGCGGCTCATTCGACTCTTCCTTGTTCTTGGCGTTGGTGACGCTCTCGATTGAGAACGCGGTCTGAGTGGATGTGATTCCGCTGATGCTCCGGATCTTCTCGACAGTGTTGAGAGCCTTGGTAGGCTCGTTGGTCTTTAGCCGGATCACTAGATCGAATCGCCCGGTGACAGGAGTTATAGACTCTACATTGATGGTTCTCTTGAGCTGGGGGATGATGCGTCCGAGGTCGCCCTTAGTATTCGCGAAGACAAAGCTGGTTGATTCAGACTTGGACATGTTTTGTTCTGAGAATTCGAATAGGCAACAGGCTATTTCTCGGCGTCTGAACCACTGAGATTCTCCAGGGGTAACAGTCTACTAGGAAAATTCTTTCAAGAGCAACGTGAGTACTCACCATTTGCAATGAACAGATGTGATTCCTGCAAGACTCTCTCCACATGCCCACTCTGTGGAGCCAGCGCGACAAGCTTCCGACATGTCGGCGTACGAGGAACAACTAGCCAGTTCAGAATCCCGGTCATCGACTACGACCTCACTTATGACCGTCAGCCGTCCGGGATATGGCACTACTCCCAGCCTTGCAACCATCGAGTCCGGCCCGTCGCAGTATCGTCCATCGTGAAATACAACGGCGGGCCTCTCTGGATGGACGGCTACACCTGGCAAGACGTCTACTGGGGCACATACTATACCAAACCATCCTCAGTGCAGTGGATGAGCCGGCTTGAACTCGCGGTAGCGCATTTGGAATCAGACCCAAGCTACTCAGCCGGACTACGCCAGTACAAAGTTGGAACCGGCAAGGTGATCCGACCGGTCACAATACAACAAGACCCGTCGTCCCAGCTCTCAAACGATCAGATCGGAACGGCACTCATGGGCTGGATAGGCACTGGTAAGGTAGCTAACCTCGGGAGCGGCGGTGCTTACAACATTTTCCTACCGCCCGGAACAACCGCCTCCCTATCAGGCGACCAGTCATGCGGAGCATTTTGCGACTATCACGACACCATAGATGGACCCGACGGACCCTTCTACACAGTCGAGCCGTATCCGTGCGCCCGAGGATGCAACCAGTGCACGAGAAACCCGTTCGATACTCTGACCCAGGGCTTGTCAGAAGAGATGGTTGAGCTGAAGACAGACATGGACCCTGGGACCGGCTGGGTCATCGGCAACGAGGAGATCTGCGACTACTGCGATACCAACTTCGTCTGCAACAGAATCAGCACCGGCGAGTACGTCAACTCTTGGTACGACAAGAGCAAGAACGCCTGCTGGATAGGCAGACAATAATGCGAGGCGTCCCTGCGCATGGCTTATCGAGCCATCATAGAAGAAGAGGCGAAAAGGCTAGAATCCGCGTATACTATCATGACCGCGGTGCTCAGTGGGGGCGGTCTGGATCTCGGCGGCAAGCGGATCTTCATCCCCACTCCTAAACGGTTCTCCAGCTTCTTCACGGGTCTTCACGAGATCGGACACATCATGAGCAATCACCATTCCTGGGACAGGAAACCCGAGTATCTCTGGGAATACGAAGCGTTCAGCTGGGCGTTCAACTTCTGCCGGGAGAGGGGAATCGAGGTTCCACAGCGAACAGTCGAGTATGAGCGGAGCTTGATCGCCGAGAAGGTAAGAGAGGCCGTGAACGGAGGCTCCAGGAGGATCGATAGAACGGTCGTATCTTTCATCATGGAGGGGGATGGTGGCGCCGATCCAGACATAGCCTTCGTCAAGACGAACCTGTCAGACAAGGGAACCGTTCTCAAATCGTGAAAGCATTGCGTTCGTCGAAACTGGGCGCAGAGTGAACCCTGATCTCGAATCGGGGAGTGGGGTCCCAGGCGGCTGGTTTCGCACGCTTGGAGAGCTGCCACGCGGCAACTACTTAAAACGGCTGACCAGCCCGTTCTACGCGAGACATCAGAGATATCGCCCAGAAACGTTCCAGACAGCGAGAGACCCCCTCCCAGAATTTAGAAATAAAAAAATTCCCGCGACACAAAACCCATTCTTTGTAGAATCATCCTGTGTAGCATCCATCTATTGCGTGACACGCCCTCCCGGGCCCCATATCCGCGTGAATCCTGAAAATCGTGCGAGATGATTATCTTCTCTTTTCTGCTATCTTTTCTTTTTCTGGTATCTTTTTCTCGACTCCCCCGGGGGCATCCCAAAACTCCAGAGAGCCTTCACACTTTTCGACCAGCCCGTCCCATGAAGCGCAGAATCCTCCCGACAAAACAGTTCAGAATAAGCCCTGATCGCGAATCCGTCCGCCAGACCCCGTTCTTGCGCTATTCTCTTCCGAGTAACCCGCCCTTTCGACGACCCTTGACTAGCCCATTCTGCGCCCCGAATCGTGAGACTCGCCCGGAAAACAAGCCAGCTGGCAAAGATCCATGGCTCAAATTCTGAAAAGTAGTTGCTCCCCGCGACACAAACCAGTGAAACCCTAGACTCTTTCCAGAGACTCTGACTAGTTCCGCTTGGTTAGGGTATCTCTTCTGAAGATTCGTAGCCAGCCGACGGTCCTTCCATTCCGGACCAGCTTCTGCCAATCAGCGTGATGAAACATCTCCTGCTCATCCGATCTAGGCACGACCAGAAGATCCGCTCCAACCCTCCCCGCCAGCTCCACCATCGGCCCAACAATCTCCAACGGCGGATGGACAGAGTAGACGAGCGTCGCATCCTTGTAGATCGGCATCTGCGGAGACATCACATCATCCGCGACAGCCCGGACCGGACTCGTCAGGTGCCGCCGGACCGAAGCCTCGTCATTGTCCATGACGAGAACCTCGGCAAGCGGAAGATGCTTCTTGATCCTCTCAGCAACTTCAATCCGGCTCCCTACTCCCAGCTCCACAATTTTCGAAGCTCGAGAATAGTTCTCACCGATATACTCGACAAGCTCATCGAACATCGACGAGGCGGCTATTTTGGCCACCGCGGCTGAAAGACCGGGGGATCACCATTATTCTGTCGCATCATCCTCATACCCTCGAGGATCAGCTTCTGTTCTATCCCCGCGACCAGCTGCTTCGTCTCTATCACCTTGTCAGGATTCACGCTCATACTGACCGCGCCTTCTCGCACGAGAAACTCTACAACCTCCGGATAGTTCGACGGCGCCTGTCCACATATGGACGTGGTAACCCCGTTCTCCCTACAGACCCGGATAACATGACTCATTGCTCTCAGCACTGCCAGGTTTCTCTCGTCATAGATCTCTTGGATCGACGCGTCATCCCTGTCAATGCCAAGGATGAGCATCGTCAGATCGTTCGTCCCGAACGATATTCCGTCAATACCCTCCTGGACAAACTTGTCGATCAACAATACAGTCGCCGGGACCTCGCACATGATCCAGAGCTTGAAATCCGGCCCACGCTTCAAACCCTCCTCCTCCATAATCTTCTTCGCGTTCCGGAAATCCTCCAAGGTCCGGACGAACGGTAGCATCACGTGCACATTCGTCAATTTGAACTCCTCCCGGACCTTCCGGATTGCCCGACACTCCAAACGGAACACATCCGGCTCCTTCACATACCGGAACGCTCCCCGGAAACCCAACAATGGATTCGGTCCGACATGCCCCGCCTCCTTCTCATACTTCTCACCGCCGGGTAGTCCTAGAAACTCGTCCGGCTTAAAATCCAGACAACGATATACGACCGGCTTCGGGGCAAAGGGCGTAGCCACCTTCCGCACACCCTCCGCAAAAGCGTCCACCATCCTCTGCCCACCACCCTCCTCGATCAACAGCCGCGGATGCTTCCCAACCGACAGCATCATGTGCTCCGCCCTCAACAATCCCACACCATCCGCTTGCGTCTCCCTCGCAACCTTCTCAGCCAGCTC
>Ga0209058_1002138_pt1 | contig 16475 bp, 13 predicted proteins | sample GraSoiAngelo_147_FD_185904 | JGI IMG/M metagenome (GOLD analysis project Ga0209058, IMG submission 185904) | Grasslands soil microbial communities from the Angelo Coastal Reserve, California, USA - 14_1009_05_40cm (SPAdes) (version 2) | ecosystem: Environmental > Terrestrial > Soil > Grasslands ... | reverse complement strand
GTGATCGGTCGCGATCCGCGAGGTATCGGAAGTGCCGCGCGGCTGTGCGGCGAGCATTTCGTAAAACAATCCGCCTTTTTCGACGTTGCAGGCGAAAACTTTTCCCTCGTTGATATACTGATTGCCGATGGCTGACGCGAGATTTTCCCAGCGCGGATTTTCTGGATCCGCCGGCGGATTACTCGGATTTGGCGCAATATGGCAGGCGCCGCATGCAACGCCGACGCGATATGGCCGGACGAGCTTGTTGTCATTGTAATAGCTAGGGTCTTCGTAGAAACGTTTGCCGTCCCATTTTTTGCGCGCCTCGTCGGTGAATTCTGGATTTGGAAAAAGCCGAAAGCCAAGGACGCCGGAAGGTTTGCCGTAAATGCTTTCGTCAATACGTGCCGGTTCCGGTTCGACTTGCTCGTCCAGCCATAATCCAAACTCATCCGGCTTGCCGGCATCACGAAATCCAGGCTCATTCACCAAGCCCAAGGTTTTGAAACGTTCGCCGCGGGGAAACTTGCGGTTGTCGAGCATCTTCAAAAGGTCCATCAGCCCGAAGCTGTCTTGCGCCGCTTGATTCCAGAAATGTTGATTGCCGCCCGTCCAGAGGTTCCAAGTGTTGCGGCCCATGATTTCCTCTGGCGAAAGATCAATACCGCCGTCCATCGGCTTGAAAATGTCGGCAGTAATCTGCGGAAAATCAGCAGTTGTTTTGCCAGTCGCTTTCGCTTCGTCAATTGGATTTTTCTCACAGCCGCCAAACGCTAGCAACGCGCAGCCGATAACGCAGCATCCGACTCGGTCGAGATGGAGAAGATCGGCCTTGGCTGGGAGCAGTACCCTCACCGAGCCCTTATTGATATGTTGGTCGGTGGCTTTCTGACAAGAAAATTCCAGGCGCAATCTTTGACGTCAAAATCAAGCGCAGAAATGGGGCGCGGATTTTTTCGTTTCCTAGAACAGATCGAGCAAATGCTGTCCCAGCGCGAGCAGACCGAGAGCGCCAGAGGGCACGAGTATCGCACGAACAAATGGTTGTTCTGTGAGCGGAGCAAAAGCACCTTTCTTTAAGTCGCGAATCTCGGCGATTAGTTCGTCGAAGGTTGCACGCTTGTCTTCGATGGCGCGGCCCCTAACGCGTGAGATTTGCAGATTGCTTAGCGTGGCGTCGCGCAATTGCTCCGCCGCTCGCCGAAGCAAAATCGCGCTGCCGAGGGCCCAACAGACATTGATTCCATAGATAGCCAGGAGACCGGGAGACCAACTCCATTTATCAAAGAAGGATGACCGTGCCACAATCATCAAAGTAAGGACAATGAGTGGATACCAAATCAGACGCGCCACCACCTGAGTGCGTTGCGCGACAAAAAAGATTTCGTTGTAGGCAGAAAGTTCCTCTTCGCGAAGCGGCGGACTTCGGTAGGACTTTTCGACCACGGCGTCGCCCCATTTCGTGACCTCGCGAGCAAACATGCGAATGAAGTTGCTGTTCAACTGGATGGCGTCGACGACGTAAAACGAGAGGATCGTCATGCCAATGGCGGCCAGGAGAATAACCACCGCATCGAACCGGAAAGCGAGGTCGCCCCGGGCCGGAGCTGGCGGTGGCGGAAAAAGTCTGAAGATGATGAAGGCGAATAAAAAATAGAGGGTAAAAAGAACACCGATCCGGATAAAACGCGGCCAGAATTTGTTCCGGCAAAGATATGCGTGCCACGCTTCCTGTGCGGAGAAATCCGGCTCCCATCCCGGCTCATCCCAGCGGGCAGTACGCCATTGCTCGAGGCCCAAGCCGAGATGCCGCCAGCAGAAGCGGGTTTTCGGCAACGGATCGAGAGAAAATCGTTCACCCAGCTCTCGTTCATTAGCGCGCAAATCGATACCTGCTTTGACCATGAAATGTATTGCCAGCATGAGCGCGATAAGACGCAGCATTTCACTCGGCCAGATGCTGATTCCCGAGAAAAAAGCCAGCGGCTCCTGTGCGACACGTGCAATTACGCCAAGGTTCGCCAAATAATCGCTCTTTGTCGGGCCGCCGAGGTTGTATTGCGCGATGTCAGCGCTCTTGTATTGCGCGAACATTGCGACTGAAAAGATGATCAGCGGTACGCCGCAAACGAGGCAAAAGGTCGTGCTGGCGAAAACCCTTCGTAAACGTTGCGGTGTTGTGCCCCCCCCGCGCAGCGTCGGGCTGGCAATGGTGATGCTGATCCAAGCCGCAATTGCCAGGAGCGCGACCGCCCCAATCACCAGTAGCCAAAAAGTTGGACTCGACCAGATCACGCAGCTCGCTGAAAGCCAATCCGAGAATTTGATCGTGGTAGTTTTTGTGAAATTCAATTCTTCCTGACCCCATTTTGGGAAAAGCCAATCGCGAAACCAGTTCTGCTTGGGCCGGGACAGATCTCTCTGGTCGAGATACCACGGCGGGCTTAGATCATAGGCGCCGCGTCGGCTGATTTCGAAGATGCGCGGTTGCCATGAAAGATACTCCGCTTGTTCCTCTGTCATTCGGCCCGTTGCGACCAGTGTGCCGGCGTACATCGCAGTTTGGTTGTTGTCGCGAAACGGGGCGACAGGCCGATGGGCGAAATTTTCAGGTAGTGCGCCTCCAAAAGGTGAAGCGATGATGAGATTGCGCGTGACGCCCCAATCCTCGCGGCGCTCAAAATGTGCGTCGTAATTATTGGTAAAGAAAATGACGTCACGAAACTGTGGACGCAAAGCCCGCAGGATCATCAGTTTGTCGTAAATATCCGAGCCTAACAGACCGATCGCGCGAATTCCCAGATCATTACGATCGTCTCGCTGCCAGCGTGCGTTGGCTTCTTTGAGCTTTCGCGCGAGGCGCCTAAGATAATCCGAATGATTTAGCCCTTCCGTGGCCTCTGTCGGGGCGCTCTCCAAGCCCGTCGGATTTTTTTGCGCTGATTCGGGCTGGTTGTCTTTAACCACGTCGCCCGGCAGCCGACCATCGATTCCGCGCAGATAATAGTAAGAGTCTATCCCCGTTGACGAGTTCGGTTGTGCGGCGGCTAGAGAAGCGAATGTCGCACCCATGGATCGTCCGTAGTACGTGTCCCACTCGCTCAAAATTACTATGTGGGCTGGCTCTGAAATAGGTTCACCGTCCGAGTGTACTTGAGGGGCGACGGCGATCCTACGTCGCGCTAACTCCGCGATCAGTTCACGCAAGACGGTGTCGTCCGGTGCGATTGTACGCACAAAGTGCAGGCCATCACGAGGGCCGCGTGCCGTCGACTCCTCAAGAACAGTTTTTACGGAGTTGTTTGAAGGCGCGGACGCATCTACTCCCGAGAGAAGCATGGAATTGGAAGCGGTCGCCCGAGGCGAAATTATTCGGACCCCATCGAGTGCTTTTTGCATCGCTAAGGAAGCATGATCCTTGAGCGGCCATAGTGGATACCACCACGCTTCGCGAAGCATGCTCTGCAAGCCCGTGGAATTTGCCGGGCCGATCAATCTGATGTCGATCTCATCACGGAGGCCCTCCGGCGCGAGCTGATCGATCAGCGCAGCGATGCACCGCAATGGGCTAACACTAAAATTTGCGGCCGGCAACCAGACCACGACAACCCGCTTGGTGTCATGAGGAAAAACTTCTTTTTTGGGATCGTCGATCGCTTCACATTCCTCCCATGGAATTAGCAAGGCGCGGGGAATAGCAGGCGAAGGCACATTTGCCTGCGGCGGGGGCCAGGTGGCAGTGACGAATCCAATGTGCTCCCCGTCGATCGGAACAAAGCCGCTTTCGCTCAACCCTTCGAGCACGGCCTGGCGCACGCGCAATCGCGACTCGGCTTGTTCGCTGAACGGCCCGGCATCGACCATCACCGCTAGCAACAAAACATGCCCGCAGAATTCGCTAGCGCGACTGCAGAGGAGATCGCTCAACGCACGGATATCGTGCAGTTGGGCGCTACCTTTGGCTCGATCGGAGTCGATTTGTGCGTCTAGTAACGACTTTTGCTTTTGAGCTACACCAATCGGGTCCTGCCACAAGCGCGCATCGACGTCCTGCGCAGCAATCACAGGAGCAGTCTTTTCGCTCGCAATCGACGGGCGTTCGCTCACCAATGGCTTGTACGTTGCGATCACTCCAGCGAGTACCGCCAGAAGCGGCAGCAGAGTTCCCCAAGGTAACTCAAACTTTCGTTTGTCGTTGTCTGCCATGGTTGATTCCGCGCGCAGTGTTCTCCGAAAAATCGGCACTGGTCGGGCTAGCTGCTTTCGCTTGATCGACTGGTTCGTTCATCGGGCACCTGGCCAAAGCCAGTAACGCATCTGCAAGAAGCCAACTTCCGACTCTGGTGAGAAGGAGAAGATCGCCTCTGCCTGGCAGCAACGCCTTCACCGAGCGTTCATTGATACTTCCGCCGTCAGACCCATGGCAAGAAAATTTGAAAGCCAAGAAACGGCGGCTTCCCAGACGTACAGGAAACACGACGGCTGCCCAAGCCGTCGCTGCTTGAGTCATTCGACAAATTCTACTTCGATTGGAACGTCGATGTAGCCTTTATCATGTGCGTGGGTCAGAAATTTGCGAATAGCCGCGCGTCCAGTCTCACCATAATCGCGAGTAAATTCATTCACATACATGCCAATGAATTCACCAGCGAGCTTGGTGCTCATGCCGCGGGCGTAGGCCAGCGAATGACGCACCGCCTCATCTGGATGCGCCAGAGCGTAATCGATGCTTTCGCGAATAATTTCGCTGAGATCGCGCCGGACTGCCGGCGGGATATCGTTGCGCACCACATTTCCACCCAGGGGCAACGGCAAACCAGTTTCGCGCTTCCACCACTCTCCGAGATCGACAACTTTCTCAAAACCGGATTGCGCATAGGTGAGTTGCCCCTCGTGTATGATTAAACCGGCATCCGCGCGGTCGCTTTTGATCGCCTCGAAAATCTGATCGAATGGCACGACGACATAACTAAATTTTCCGAGGAAGAGCTGAAGCGCGAGGAACGCGCTTGTCATCTCGCCCGGTACAGCGATCACGCGCTCGTGCAACGAGTCTGCATTGGGCGTTGAGAGTTGGGAGTTAGGCGTTGAGCGTTTTTGCACAACGACTGGCCCGTATCCATCGCCCATGCTCGCCCCGCACGGCAGCAGCGCGTAGTGCTTAGCCACGTACGCATACGCATGAATCGAGATGGCGGAGATATGCAGCTCGCCGCGCCGCGCCCGCTCATTCAGTGTCTGAATATCTTCCAACTGATGGTCGAACCGATAACCACGGAGGTCGATTTTGTTCTCCGCCATCGCATAGAACATGAACGCGTCATCCGGATCGGGTGAATGGCCCAGGGTAAAGACTTTGGCGCTGGCGTTCGTAATGCGATGCATTGCGCAAACCTATGCCGCGCCGGAAACCGATGGAACCAAAATCGGGACGACGCGCCGTAGCGCAGACTTCCCCGCCACCGGACGGATTCGCTGCGGCGAACAAGTCTGCCGTGTCACGGGTTTCCAAACCAGCGGGCCGCTCGATCTCGCGCATCGCGCCGATTTAGAAATCGGCGATACAGCAGGTTTGGAAAACTGCGCTACAATATTGGGGACGCCTTGGCTTTTCTCGACGCGATTTGTATTGTCCGATTATGCATCTCGTGAAACCGGATATGGTGCTCGAGGTCGCCTTCAATTCAATCCAGCCCAGCACGCGTCACGTGAGTGGACTCGCGTTGCGTTTTCTAAGAATTAAGGCAATTCGGTGCGACAAGAACGTCGATTCCATCGACACGCTCCGATACGCTCGGGATCTCGCACAACAACGCGCGAATTTGCCGCGATTTTGACGAGGCGCGTAAGTAGCGCCTCGGACTTACTGCGGAGTCGGCGACGGAGCTGGGGAAGTGGCCTCGGCCGCAGGAGATGCTGCCGACGGATTTGTAAAAGTAGCCGCAGGAGATCCTGCCGACCCAGACCTCATTCTTTGTAATTGTTCCAGCATTTGTTGCCTTCTCTTCTCTCTTTCAGCTTGCACCTGCGCCGGGTCGGGAATCAGCTTCTGAACGTCGGGGGGGAGCTGTTGTATTCTCTTGGCTCTTTCAGCTTTCAGCTGGGCGGGGTCCGCAATTCGGCCCTGAACGTCGGCGGGAATCCTCCGAATGTTCGTTGTGGCTTTCGCCCTTTCGGCCAACGCTTTCTCTCTTTCATCTAATGCTTTCTCGCGTGTGTCCAGCTCCGCTTTCCGTTGAGCAAGTTGTCGTTCGGCCGCCGAATCTTGTTTTTGGCAGGAGCAAATCATCGCAAAAGAGATGAGCATCGTCAGGGTAAAAAGTTTTCTCATAATCAGGAGTAAACTGCAATTGGTCTTCCGCAATTCGGACCAAGAAAACGGAAGACCAACGGGTAGTCAAACGAAACTTGACGTGCCTACGGCGCTGGCGGGGTTGTTTTCCGACCGTTCGAATACCTGCTTCAACGCGACAAGTTGTAGCCGCCTCGCTGTGCCTGCCGCGCCGTAGCTGGGCGAAGGCGGGTCGAGGCGCTCAACCGCATTGGCGACCCGCACGGCGACACAGCGCCGTGGCTACAGCTTGTCACAAAGAAAACAGCCGCCGCGCGGTTTCGCGCGGCGGCTGAGCTTGTATTCAGGAGGCGCTGACTTCTCTAACAGCGCTCCCGATAACAGTTTTATCGATTCTCCACCACTCGGGGCGCCGGCTTGATCATTTCAACCTGGGCGCTCACCTTTTGGATTTGCGCGGCCTGCTCTTTGAGCTGGGCTGTGAGAGTCACTATTTGTTTCTGTTGCAGCTGGACCACTGCTTGCAACTTGTCAACTTTGTCATTCAGCATGGCTTGGTGCTGGGTGGGGCGCTGTGCGGGCGCGCCGGGTGCGCTACGACGCGCAGGTGCGCCACGAGAAGGTACGCTAGGTGCGCTCTGGTTCGGGCCAATATCCCAGCCAAGTTTGTCGTTCGCAAGGTCTAGAGTAACTTCAACAACGGAGCCGCCAACAGGCTGGAAGTTGAAGAAGATACCACCGATGTAGCAGGCTAAGGACCCGGCCCCGTTCCCGTTCGAGAGGTCGCCGATGCGGATCGTATTGCTTTCGTCGGGGACGAGGATACCAACGAAGTCGCCGACGTAAGTGTTATTGAAGCCAGCGATCACGTTTTCTCCTGCCCCTGTACCCACGGCTGTGTTCTCACTGCCACCATCGTTATTGAAGAGCGCCGCACCGCCAACTGCCGTGTTGTTGTTCGCGGTGCCGGCTCCGCTGAAGTCATTAAACGCGAGCGCGACATCACCAATGGCGGTGTTTTCAGCGGCGATGGCATTAAAGAAAAGCGCGGACTCGCCAAAAGCGTTGTTGCCGAATCCGGTAGTGTTAGAGATGAGCGCAGCGGCGCCGACAGCATTGTTGAAGATGCCATCAGTGTTACTGAACAGTGCCTCAAAGCCAACGGCGGTGTTGTCAAAGGCAGTCGCGGGCAGGGTTCCGGCCGAGTCATTATTGAACAGCGCGCCAGAACCGACGGCGGTGTTGTTCCCCGCATCGTGGTTATTAAAGAGCGCCTGAAAACCGAGGGCGGTGTTGTCGTTGGCAGTGGAGGGCGAGGTTACGGTGAAATCATTAAACAGCAACGCGTCGGTTCCAACGGCCGTGTTGTTGTTGGCAGTGATGTTGAGCAACATCGCTCCCGTGCCGGCTGCAGTATTGGAATTCCCATTGTTGAGGTCCAGCGATCCCGCGCCGACAGCGGTATTGAAAAAGGCGTCCGTTATGAACCCTCCCGAGTACCACCCAAGCCCGGTATTGAACCCGCCGGTCACGGTGGAAGAGTTAAGGGCGTGGAACCCCTCGACGGTGTTGCCACCGCCAATGTCTCCCTCTTGCGCTTGCGCTCTGGACAAAAGCCCAAAGCAGATAAGGACGAGCGGGATGAGAAGGAACCCGCGCCGTAAAGGCAGCGAGCGAGCCGGATCTCGTCCGCATACTAACGTTTTAAGTTGAATCAATGAATACATGGGATGTGTTCTTTCTCTTTCCCGGTCGTGTTTTGTTTTGGTTTTTCTTGTTCACTGGGCTCCGAACGGACAAAGAACTGTACCGGGCAAAAGTCCCGTGTCTGTTTTGGAGCCATGCGCGTTGATACTGAATTTCGGCTTTGAGTGTCAATACTTTTTTTACAATTTTTTAAGGGGGGGTGACGGAATTGGAGGGGGCAACGGCCGGCTAGCGTAGCACAGCCATCTTGGCTGTGGGGCCAGCGGGCATCCTGCCTGCTGGATTACAACCGTACAGGGACCAGGCAAGATGCGCGGTCGCCCCACAGGCTGGGAAGCCTGTGCCACGCCGCACTGTCCGAGCGGATTGCTGTTTGCGTTGATGAGGCTGTTCCGGTAGCCTCAGGCCCATGGCACGGTCTGGGCTGGGTAAAGGTCTTGGCGCGCTGATTGGCACGCCTTCAGTTGCCGCGCCGCGCGCAGATGGGGGACAGTCGGGTGAAAGAGTGCACCAGATTGACTTGGCAACCATTGTCCCGAGCGCGTTGCAGCCGCGCAAAGATTTTGGACGCGAAGCGTTGCAGGAATTGATCGATTCGATTCGGCAGCATGGGATCATTCAACCGCTCATCGTCCGGCTCGCCACGGCGAGTCCGTCCGGTGGCGGACAGGCAGGCGGGCGATTTGAACTGATCGCCGGCGAGCGCCGTTGGCGCGCCGCGCAGGAAATTGGCCTAGCCACGGTGCCCGCCATAATTCGAAGCGCTAATGACCTGGAAGTGCTCGAGTTGTCCCTGATCGAAAATTTGCAGCGCGCCGACCTCAACCCCATAGAAGAAGCCCAGGGCTACGCCAGGTTAGCCAATGAATTTGGAATGCGGCAGGAGGATATCGCGCTCAAAGTGGGCCGCAGTCGGGCGGCAGTGGCGAACGCGCTGCGGCTTTTGGATCTGCATCCGCAGGTGCAAGTCTGGTTAGCTCAGAATTTGCTTTCAGTCGGTCACGCGAAAGTGCTGCTGGCATTAAAAGCGCCCGAGGAGCAACTGCTCGCTGCGGAAACAGTTTTGCGGCGCAATGCCACGGTGCGTTCCACGGAGCGCCTGGTTGCTCGCCAGCTTGGGATCGGACGCCCTCGCCGGAAATCTCGACGCATCGGGATTGAACTCAGCGCTACGGCAACGGCGGTAGAAGATTTACAAAACCGCTTGCAACAACATCTGGCCACCCACGTTACCATCCATCACGGAGACAAACGCGGCCGGATTGAAATCGAGTACTACGGAACCGACGATCTCCAGCGGATCGTCGCTGCTTTGGGGCTTCCGCCAGCCGAGAGCTGACTTCGCCGCTCCGAAAGCTTTCGGAGTCGAACCGTTAAATCGTTAAAGCGGCATGAACGAAACACTTCAGCCGTTCAACGCGCGGTCATCCCAAACGCAATGAGGGATCTCACGCTGGGTCCGTGGGTTCACAGAATGTACCGCGGGCAATCTTGGCTGCGATTGCGAGGTCCTTCTCTCCGCTCAGGATGACATTTTTTTTGACCATTGGGCGTGGAGTGTTGAGCGTTAAAATCCTCGAAGCAGATAAGCGATGAATAATCGGATAGCGATTGCATTTGCAGCAGCGGTTCTGGCTTTCTTCTTCGCTACCTCAGTGACAAAGAGTGGACCGCCAAAGATTTGGGAAGAATTCTCCGGCGAGAAAGCCTTCGCTCATATTCAACGGCTTGTTGATTTCGGGCCGCGCCCGGCTGGATCGACGGCTATCGAAAAATCCAGAGATTACATCGAGGATCAACTTCGGCGTTTCGGCTGGCAGGTAACGCGTCAAACATTCAGTGACGACACTCCACGGGGGAAGATCCACTTCGTAAATTTGCTTGCCCAGTTTTCCGGCCAGGGGAATGCCTCGTCCTCCTTGCTTTTGTTGTGCTCGCATTACGACACCAAAATGTTCGATACCATTCGGTTTGTCGGCGCCAACGACGGCGGCTCCAGCACTGGCCTGCTCCTGGAATTAGCCCGGGTGATCGGACAGCATCCGAATCTGGCCAGGAAAATTGAGCTCGTGTTTTTTGATGGCGAGGAAGCTGTCGAGCAGTTCTCTCAGGCTGATGGTTTGTACGGGAGCCGCTATTTTGCCCGGCAACTGCAAGGCGCCGGCGCGAAACAATTTCGCGGCGGGCTCCTGTTCGACATGGTTGGCGACCGGTCGCTCGGCATCACGCTTCCCGCGGATTCCCCTGCTGAGATGGCGCGCGATATTTTTGCCGCCGCGGAAGCGCTTAAGTTGCGAAGTTATTTCACCTACCTTGGCCGGGAGCTGATCGACGATCACGTGCCCCTGAACGCGATTGGTATTCCGACGCTCGACATCATTGATTTCGATTTTCCGTGGTGGCACACCGCCGATGACACAATGGATAAAATCAGCGCGCAGAGTCTTCAGACCGTCGGCTCCGTCGCGCTCTATTACCTGTCTGAATTCGCGCTAAAATAAAGATGGGACCTTGCTGTTTGGGATTGCCCAATTTCGGCATTGCGTCGGACCATTTTTCTCGCCAGTCTGAAAGTGAACGGTCGCCTCAATGGAGCGCCTCGCATCTATGTCCTACTCAACCCACAAAAACATTGGCGTCATCGGCCTCGGGATTATCGGTCGTGCAATCGCCGCGAATCTTCGCCGCAAAGGGTTTCCGGTTTACGTTTGGAACCGCTCGCCGCGGCCTGTTCCAAATTTTGTCGGTTCGCCTGGGGAACTGGCGGGGATTTGCGATTACATCCAGATCTTTGTCTCCGATGACGAAGCGCTGCTGCAGACTGTTGAGCAGCTAAGCGAAAAGCTTACGTCGCGTCACGTCGTCCTTGCGCATTCAACTGTCGCTCCGGATTCGATGCGTGCTGCGGCGGAAATCGTCGAACGCCGAGGAGCGCAGTTTGTCGAGGCATCGTTTACCGGAAGCAAACCCGCAGCTGAAAAGGGCGAACTGGTTTATTACGTTGGCGGGACCGAGGCGGCATTGCGGGAGGCGCGCCCCATCCTCGAGGCCAGCAGCAAAGCGATTATCGAGATCGGAACAGTTGGCCAGGCGAGCGCCATCAAGATCGCAACCAACATGATCACTGCCGCAAGCGCGCAGGCCGCAGCAGAAGCTCTTGCACTGGTCCAAGCGTCAGGTTTGCCGCTGGAGAAATTCGTCGAAGCGATGCGTGCCAATGCCAGTTATTCTGGCACTCTGGCGCTGAAGCTGCCGAAAATGCTCGACCGCGATTTTGAGCCGCAATTTTCTGTTAAACACATGCTGAAAGATATGCAGATCGCCAGTCAGATCGCTTTGTCGCATTATCTGGACTTGGGGGTGACCGCTGCGGCCCGGGACCAGTTGCTTGAGCAAATGCAGTGGGGTCACGGCGACGACGATTATTCATCGGTCGCGCGCAAATATTTGCATGAGCCTGCTGCGGCATTTTACGAAGAGCCGTCAACGGTCGAGCAAGATGAGCAAACCGACGCCGGTCAATCGACTACGGGCTCAGCTGAATCAGAGACGCAAAGCGTCGAACCGCAAGATGCGGGTTCCCAGCAACCTTTACTCGGTTTCGCGGCAGCAGCGAGCGGAGCCGCTAATGAAACGACAGGGCTGCGTCGTGGCTTTCTGAAACAGCTGCTGAGCCGGTTTTCGTCCGGACAAGGATGACGCAGCCGTTCCAAGCCGGGCAAGCGACCTTTCTCGATCTCTCCGCGCGCACAAAGTTTCGTATCGCTGGAACGGACCGATTTCGGTTCCTCAATGGACAAATCACAAATGATTTGCGCAAAGCCAGCGAAACGGTCGCCATCGAGGCGTGTGTGCTCAATGCCAAGGGCAAGATGAACGCCCACATTTTCGTTGGTGCACATGGGGAGTGCTTTTTGGTGGATGCCGAGCAGGAGCTTTGCGAAACACTCCGCGCTCGGCTGGAGCGCTACGTCATTGCCGACGACGTTCAAATTGAAGACGTCACCGATCAATTCTCGCTGTTTCACGTTCTGTCAGAAGAATCGCCAACGCCGGAGCACGGCCGGATCGTTTCCCTGCGCCGCTTGGCCGAGCCAGGTTGGGACATCTGGAGCGACGCCGCGCGTCATGATACTGTCCGGCAACAATTGTCCTCGGCATTTGGATTTCTCGATTCTGCCGCTGCAGAGGTTATGCGAATCGAGCATGGTATTCCTCGCTGGGGCTCCGAGCTTACGGAGGAGATTATCCCAATCGAAGCCAATTTGGAGCAACGGACGATCGATTACGAAAAAGGCTGCTACATCGGCCAGGAAGTGATCTCGCGAATGAAGATGTCGGGCCAGACGAACAAACGGTTGTGTGGATTGATTTCGGTGAACGATGTCCCGGTTCGGCAGGGAATGAAACTTGCCGTTCCTTCAACGGCTGGGAAAGAAGCGGGCTGGATCACCAGTGCCACGCGCAGCGAACGGCTTGGAAAAGAAATCGCGCTCGGATATGTGAAACGCGGGTTTAACAGCTCCGGGACGAAGTTGGATGCAGTTGGTCCGGGAGATTCCACCCCGCAAACCGCCAGGCCAATCTCAGTAGAAGTGGTTCCGCTTCCGTTTCTCTGAAGCTACACTGACGGAATCGATGTCGTAGCTTCAAAGTCCGCGCAGCCAGTCGCGGGCGAGCGAAATGTCCTCGGGCGTCAAAGCGTGTCCCGCGTTAAGAAATCGGACGGTGACATCTGCACCTGCGTGTCGCAGAAGTTCGACTAGACGCTGGGTTTCCGATGTCGGAATGATGGGATCGTAATTTCCCGCGCCGATCCAGACGCGAACGTTCGCGAGTTCCAGTGGTTTCTGCGGCTCCAGTGGCAACATCGCGCGAAACAGAATCGCTCCTGCGAAAGTCTCCGGGCGCAGCAACAACACGCTCGCAGCGATATTCGCGCCATTCGAGTAGCCGACCGCGATAATGTTCTTTTTGTCGATGTCGTAGGGATCCGCCGCAGCCGCGACAAAATCGGCCAGCTCGTGCGTACGCTTTTGCAGATCTTCCAGATCGAATACGCCTTCAGCCACCCGCCGAAAAAATCGCGGCATGCCATTCTCCAAAACTTTTCCGCGTGGACTCAGCAATGCCGCATTTGGGTCAAGCTCGCGTCCAAGCGGAATGAGATCGCGCTCATTCCCGCCAGTGCCATGCAGGAGTAGCAGCGTGCGATTCGAACTGCCGGGAACGAACTCGTGAATGAAATCCGGCGTCATTGGTTTGTCGGAGGTGCGATCGGCGGCAAACCTTTTTCGATTTGCGAGCGAGACGACTCCAGCCACGGTGGAAGCTGCAAACTTTCGCCGAGTTGATTCAAGTCTTCGTCCAATGTGAAGCCGGGCGGGTCGGTTGCGATTTCGAAGAGAATCCCGCCCGGTTCGCGGAAATAAATTGAGTGAAAATAAACGCGATCGATTACCGGCGTGACGTTGTATCCGAGCGCAACCAAATGCTCTCGCCATTGCCGCTGTTCTTCGCCGTCACGCGCGCGAAAGGCGATGTGATGAACCGAACCGGCAGCGACGCGGCCTGGGTTCGCTTCGGGCATGCAAAGCAGGTCGACCACCCGGCCAGCCGCAGTTTCATTCTGCGAAGCCAATCGAAAGCGATTATTGGACTGATTGACTAACCGGTAACCAAAGCTGTCCGTCAGCAATTTTGCGGTGCGTTCGTATCCTTCCAAAGCTGCGGAGACGCTATGAAATCCGCGAATCGAATGTTCGGCCGGCACTGAACTGCCGTGCCAGCCCTCGACGTTTGGAGGCGCACCCGATTCGATTAATTCGATAAGCAGCCCGTCGGGATCGATAAAGCGAATCAGTTCCTCATGAAATCGCGGACTCGTTCTTTCCGCCGGCACATGTTCCTGCTTCAAGCGTTCCAGCCAGTAGCCGGTCGAGTTTTTTGGAATTGCGAACGCGACGGTATCGACTTGGCCCGTGCCGCGAATCCCGCGCCGCGCACCCGGCCACGCGAAAAACGTCATAATTGTGCCAGGCGTGCCGCGCGCATCGCCGAAATAAAAGTGGTAGGTGCCGGGATCATCGAAATTCACAGTGCGCTTGACGAAGCGCAATCCGAGCACGCCAGCGTAAAAATCCAGATTGCGTTGCGGATCACTCGCAATCGCGGTGACGTGATGAAGTCCCGGAATTTTGATGTCCATGTCCAATAGTTCTTTGACTGCAGGAACGGTCTGCGATCTTAGCTCTTATTCGGTTTCGCAGAAGCAACCATCTCGCGGGCACGGGCCATGCCTGCCGATGCGCCACGGCGTTGCGGAGTGATTGTCAGAGCACGCTCAAACTCTCGGAGGGCTTCCTGGGGATGATTTGATTCGAGCAAAAGATCACCAAGTTGTTCGCGCGCTGGAACGATCGCCCCGGGTGTAACGGGACGCTTTTCGATGGCGTCTTCTTCATCGGCGGCCGCTCGCATTAGCTTGAGAGCTTCGTCGGCTTTTCCTTCAGTCTGCGCGACCCACGCCAGCGCTTCGTTCATCTGTACCTGTACTTGCGTCGCCCAGTAATCGTTCTTGGCCGCGCGCAATTTTTCGTAAGCGCTCCTTAATTTGTCAATTTCCTGTCGTGCGTGAGCCGGTTTCCCGCTGCGGGCGAGTCCGACGCTTCGCGCCCAAAGCGTGACTGCCGAGACTTGCGGCGACGCCCCATCGACTGGAACCAATTGCGCCGCATCTGACCACTGGCGGCGCTCGATCGCGTAGCGCGCAGGCATTGCGCTTGCCGCGTATCCCATCTTGAAATCGCTGCCATCGAGCCCGCCCATGGCGCGCAATTCATTGAGCACGCGCCCGGCCTCGGCGTCACGGCCAAGTTGAAGATAGGCGTAGGCCAGATAATCCATCGCGTGCAGTTCCTCGCCTTTGTCGCCTTGCTCGCGCGCAGCCTTTTGTGCCGCCAAGTTGGACGCAACCGATTCGTCCCACATTCCCAGTTGCGTATAGATGTGCGATGGCATGTGCAAAGCGTGCGGCGCTGCGGGCGCGATTTGCGAATACGCCTTCGCCGCAGCGACGCCCTGCCGTGCCATCTCTGCATTGTCGCAGGCGTGAATCAGGTAATGCGCGATGCCAGGATGCTGCGGATATTTTCTAAATAAGGGCTCGAGGATAGCAGCGGCTTCTTTCTGTTTTGCATGACTCGCGTCGCTCGGAGGCGCCGTGGCGATGAGCGCGAGCGCATAAAAAATCTGGCACTCGGTGTCGTCCCGATAGCGTCCCGCTAGCTTGCGCATTGCCTCCGCGTAACGATTGAGCCGTTCCTGGTAAGGCAGGGAATCGGCGTTCGCGTAAATCAAACTCAGGGCATCGATGAATCCGCGCTCGCGATCCGAGCTACTGAGCCTTTTTGCCTGTTCGATTTCGGCAAGCCCACGACCGATGTTTTGCGGCGCAACTGGTGGCTCCCACAGCTGATGGAAATAAGTCATGGCCACACCCCAGTGCGGCACAGCGCAACTGGGATCTTTAGCTGCCACATCGCGAAATGCTTTTTCCGCGGCCGAGTATGCGAACGAATGCAAAAGCGCCACCGCTCGCTCGAAACTTTTTTGTACTTTGCTCGAGCACGACGTAGAAAACTGGAGACTGCCGAGCTTCTCCGGGACAGGATGCTCATGTTCCGGGATGGCGGCCAGCGATTGCCAATCACCCCACGCCAGCCAGACAAAGCAAATAAGCAGTGCGAGCATCGCGCGCATTATTAGATTTCGAGGCGTCACGACCCTAATCATCACGCGTCTCCGCCGGATGATCTAATCGTTAATCGCCAAAAACAATTTTGCCACCGACCTCTGTCATCACGATTTATCTCGATGTTCCGGGCTTGACGCTTTGGGAGAGTTCTGACGTGATCGGATGTCGCACGACAATTTTTGAATCAACATGAACGACGAAATTTATTTTGCCCTCTCGCGACGTATTTATAGAATCCTCGTTACCCCTCGGACGAGCAATTAACCTTAACCCTTTGCAGCGTCTGAACCAGACAGTTCCTGAGCTTAGTTTCGTTTTGTTGGCAGCGTGGCGACGCACGGCTGCCGATTACTGATCATGGCAAATTTCTTTCCACGCTGGACGAATTGGGTGCCGATCAAGCTCGTGGTCTGCGGCATCGTGCTCGTCTGTGGATTGACCGGCGCCACCTGGTATTACGTCACGCCAAAGTACACCAAAGTCAGGTATCAACCGATCCAGCCGGTGCCGTTTCCACACGACATTCACGTCACGCAGCTGGGAATGGATTGCCGCTATTGCCACAGCTTTGTGGAAGTAGCGGCGCACTCGAACGTGCCCAACACGCAGACTTGCATGAACTGCCACACGCAGGTGCAAAAGGACAACCCGAAGCTGGAGCCCGTGCGGGTGAGCTGGAAGACAGGTGAGCCTATCGATTGGGTGTGGATCCATCGCACGGTTGATTACGTTTATTAC
>Ga0209058_1002137_pt1 | contig 16480 bp, 14 predicted proteins | sample GraSoiAngelo_147_FD_185904 | JGI IMG/M metagenome (GOLD analysis project Ga0209058, IMG submission 185904) | Grasslands soil microbial communities from the Angelo Coastal Reserve, California, USA - 14_1009_05_40cm (SPAdes) (version 2) | ecosystem: Environmental > Terrestrial > Soil > Grasslands ... | reverse complement strand
ATCCCGTGCATGTCGCCTCGCACTTGGCCTTGGGTCGCGCCTTGATCGCCTTGGGGAGAAAAGAGGAAGCCAAGCCGGTGCTCACGGCCGGCATCAATGCGGCTGCCTCGGGCCGGTCAAATGGCGGCATGGACCTCGTTCCGGAGATGCGCGCCTTGCTCCAGACGTTAGGCTAGAGAGGATGCGATAGTCACCGACTCGGAGACGGTAGCCCTCGCCTCCTGACAACTTGATGGATTGATGGGATCGTGGATTCTGCTCGAGAGTGTAAAAGGCTTGCGTGATTATTCCGGCGATGTCGCACGGAAGGGCGAGGAACTCTCTGCGAGCGCGAGGTTGAAGGAGAACCTCGTAGGCCATTATTGCGCGAGGTGAACGTGGTGGGCGAGCTCGTACTCCTCTAGCACGTCCGCGAGGGGAATGCCTTTTTCCTTTTTCGCCTTTTCGCGCCGTAAATCTTCAAGGTCCTCCAGCTCTTCCATCAGGCTTTCATACCGTGGGTTGGCCTTCGCCCACTCCCACACTTCCCTGGAGATCCCGATAGCCGCTTTCTTCCCTTTTGCTCTCGCCTTTGTCTTCGCCATTTGGATAGCCTTCCTCCTTTAGACTTGTTGCCATAGTAGCGACCCCCTTCGATTTGGTCAAGACGGGGTGGTGTGCCAGTCTCAAGCGGGCTTCGCCGGAGAAGCGGTATTACTTCCGAGTGAGGGAAAAGGCTTCGTGGCGCCTTTTCCCTCACCTTATCTCCCCCCAGGAGGGTGGCGGGCTGCCCTTGACCGTTCGCGTCCAACGTGCACTCCTTTCACCGACAGTCCCCGTTCTTAAGCGAGGCGACCGGGGGATTCCTACTGCGGCCGTCCAGCGAGGGCCTTCCGAGGCCGCGCGCTGCGGGAGCACGGGAATTCCCTGGTCGTCTCGCGCCATCCCTTCTGAGCGTGCGCGTTGCACGGGCAGGAAGGGCTGCCCGCCACCCCCTTCCCCCCTCGTTGACACCGCTTTCTTCCGTCTGTTAAATTGCAGGGTCGAGTGATCGCGTTTTCAAGCCCTTCCCGTTCGACGTCGAGTGGCTCGGTTCGAGGCATCACCAGAGCGACAGGAGTAGAAGCGGCGGTGAGCCACGGTCTCATTCCTCAAGACGTCATTAGCCAAATCAAGGAGCGAGTTGATATCGCAGACGTGGTATCCGGCCACGTGACCCTGTCCAAGACGGGGCAGAACTTCAAAGGCCTCTGTCCCTTCCATCACGAAAAGACCCCCTCTTTTACAGTCAGCCAGTCGAAGCAGATTTTTTACTGCTTCGGCTGCCATGAGGGGGGCAATGTGTTCGCCTTCCTGATGAAGAAGGAAGGGATGACGTTTCCGGAGGCGGTGCGCGAATTGGGCCGACGGGCCGGGGTTGCGATTCCCGTGAGTTCGGATAGCCGGCTGTCGCAAGAATCGGGCGTCCGGGAGCGCCTGGTGAAGCTGAATGAATCGGCCGCGGCCTGGTTTCATCGAAATCTGCTGGACCCCCATCTGGGCAAAGAGGCTATGACCTATCTCACCGGGCGTGGCATCGCGCGCGAGACGATCGAAGCCTTCGGCTTAGGCCTCTCACTCCCGGCCTGGGATGGATTGATCAAGGGTCTCACGAAAGAGGGCTATCAGCCCGAGGAACTGGCCTCGGCAGGGTTGGTCAAGAGGAAGGATCAGTCCAATTCCCGTCAGCAAGATGCCGCAGGTTATTATGACCAGTTTCGCGACCGCGTCATGTTTCCGATCCGCGACCTCCGCAAGCAGGTCATCGGGTTCGGGGGACGGGTGCTCGGGGATGGGATGCCGAAATACTTGAACTCCCCCGACACGCCGCTCTTCAGTAAAGGTCGGTTGTTGTATGGACTGGAGCGGGCGCGCGAAGCGGCTGTCCGCATGGCGACGCTGATCATCGTGGAAGGCTATTTCGACGCCATCGCACTGCATCAGGCAGGGATTCAGCACGTGGCGGCGACCCTGGGAACCGCCTTGACCTCCGACCATGTGGAGATGATTCGTCGGTTCGTCACGAACGTGGTGTTGCTGTTCGATCCGGACCCAGCCGGCGTGCGGGCCGCGTTGCGGACGCTGGATCTGTTCTGCGGGAGCGGGATCTGCGTGAGAGTCGTGTCGCTTCCGGAGGGTGACGATCCGGACACGTTTGTCAGGAAGCACGGAGCCGAAATCTTTCTTCAGCTCCAGGGACGTGCCCCCAGTCTGCTTGATTTTGCCGTCGAGCAGAGTCTGCAACGGGCGGGACCGGGAACAGTGGAGGATCGGATCCGGAGCGTGGACGAGATTCTGCGTATCCTGCAGAAGACGGATCACCGAATTGAGAAAGAGGAATGCCTCAGGCTGGTCGCGGAACGACTCGGGATCAGCCAAAAGCGCCTGATCGAACGGTATCCCGAGCTGCTGCCTCAGGAGGATCGCAAGGGCAAGGGAATGAAGCCGGCGACTTGGACCGCGGTGGACAGCCGCTTCAAGGGGAGTCCTGAAGAGCGGGACTTGGTTCACTTCTTGCTGCAGGGTCAGCTGAGTGCGGAGCATCTTCGAGGGCTGGACAGCGAGGCGTTTTTGTTGCCGGTCTGCCGACGGATCGTGGAGATCGCCCATCGGCATGTCGGGGATGACGGCCGGGTGCTCCAACGGGAACTGCTGGATGAGGCGCTGGGCGATCCAGAATGCGCCACCGTCGCTGCCGAGCTCTCGATGGCTGAACGACATTATGACGATGTCCCGGCCTATGTCCGGGGGTGCCTGCAGACGCTGGCGCGGAAGCGGAGCGAGCGAGCCCTTGAAGAGTTGATCAGTCAGCTCAAAGCGGCGGAGCGGGAAGGGCGGGCAGAAGACGCGCGGCAATTAAATGATCAGGTGAATGCCCTGCGCGTTACAAAAGCCGGTTCGCGTCTGTCCGACTGTCGAACCTCCTCTTCGTAAGGAGTCAAGATGGCGAAAGACCAATTGCTCAGCGAAGTCAAGAAACTCATTTCCCTGGGGAAGGAGAAGGGTTTCCTGACGTACGAGGAGCTGAACAGCACCTTGCCTGCCGAAATGGTGTCGTCCGAGCAGCTCAGCAACCTCATTGCCATGTTCGGCGAGATGGACATCGAGGTCATCGACGCGGCCGAGGGGGAGCGCTACCAGAAAACGGCTGACGGTGAGGAGGCGGTCGAGGAAATCGAAGAGAGCGAGGCGCTGGAGGAGGGGGAGAAGGAAATCGATCTGACTCCCGGGGTGCTCAGCCGGACCGATGATCCTGTCCGGCTGTATCTGAAGGAGATGGGCAGCGTCGCCCTGCTGAGTCGGGAGGGCGAGATCGAGATCGCCAAGCGCATCGAGGAAGGGAAAAAGGACATCGCCTCTGCCGTCTACGGGATGCCGATGACCATTGAGTTTGTCCTCTCGCTAAGGGACAAGCTGAAGGCCGGCAAAATCAGCGTCAAGGAGATTGTGCCGGTCGCTGACGAGGAATTCGAGCAAGAGGAGGTCGAACACGACGACGAAGAGCTCCGTCAGCGGACTCTTGAGGCACTAAACGGCGTCCGCAAACTGTCGACGGGCCTCATGGGCCTGCATGAGAAGAGCCGGCATATCGGCAGCGATCCTGCCAGACAGCGTCGAGTCAAGCAGCACCTCGAGCAGATCCGGCAGCAGGTGGTTGAGAAAATCGAGTCGGTCAACCTCCATGTGGTCTTGAAAGACCGGATGGTGAAACGGGTCAGAGACCTTGCGCAAGAGATCCGCACAGCGGAACGGGAAATTTCGCACTGTCAACGGAAGCTGGGAGTGTCTGGTGAAGCCGGCGTGAATCTGTTGCGGCGGCTGTGTCGTAGTCGCCGCGATCTGCTCGCGGTGCGTCGGAAGACCGGCCTTTCCGAGGAGACCCTTCACCCAATCAAGAAGCTGTTTCAGGCAGCCAGGACCCGAATGCGCCAGCTGGAGAGCGAGGAGGCCTTGGCGTCAGCCGATGAGATCAAGGAAGTCGTCCGCCACCTCGACCTGGCTGAAGAGAAGGTGAAGCGGGGGAAGGCGGAACTGGTCGAAGCGAACCTGCGGCTGGTCGTCAGCATCGCCAAAAAATACACCAACCGCGGGTTGCAGTTTCTGGACCTGATTCAGGAAGGCAACATCGGCCTCATGAAGGCGGTGGACAAGTTCGAGTATAAGCGGGGGTACAAGTTCAGCACCTATGCCACCTGGTGGATCAGACAGGCCATCACCCGCGCGATTGCTGACCAGGCGAGGACGATCCGCATCCCGGTCCACATGATCGAAACGATCAACAAGCTGATCAGGACCTCGCGGCATCTGGTTCAGAAGCTTGGGCGGGAGCCGACCCCCGAAGAGATCGCCGAGCGCATGGAATTGCCGTTGGACAAGGTTCGCAAGATACTGAAAATCGCCCGGGAACCGATTTCGCTTGAGACCCCGATCGGAGAGGAAGAGGACAGCCATCTGGGCGACTTCATCGAGGACAAGAAAGCGATTTCTCCTCTCGAAGCGGCGATTCGGTACGATCTCCAACGCCAGATCAACAGCTCGTTGGAGACCCTCACGCCTCGCGAGGAGAAGGTGCTGAGGAAACGGTTTGGGATCGGAGAGAGTACCGATCACACGTTGGAGGAAGTCGGCCAGGACTTCGAAGTGACTCGTGAGCGGATCAGGCAGATCGAAGCCAAGGCGCTGAGGAAGCTGCGCCATCCGAGCCGCAGCAAGAAACTCAGGAGTTTCGTGGAGAGCCTCTGAGTTGCTTGGCTCAAGGCTGTGGCCCTCAGCTCGTTTGACACCTGGTTCGACGGTGGCCTAAAATCAGCCGCCCTGAGCCCTGCTCCCGAGGGAAACAGGGTGCGCGAGTCAAACGGACCGGGCCCATAGCTCAGATGGTCAGAGCGGCTGACTCATAATCAGTTGGTCCCAGGTTCGAGTCCTGGTGGGCCCACCAAGCCTGTGGACGAAAAGGTTACGTCAGAGGAGCCGCTTCAGGTGAGCCTGATGCAGAGGTAGGGTTGAACCCACAGCTTTCACCGCTCATCGAATTGCAGACGCTTGATCTCCGGATCGTGGAGATCAAGGACCAGCAGCGGAAGACCCCCGATCTCATCCAGACCGCAGAAGCCCCTCTCAAAGATGCGAAGCAGTCGTTCGAGCAGGCGACCGGCTCGGCCGAGGCGCTGGTCAAGGAGCGCCGCGACAAGGAGCGCGACCTCGAGGCCCAGGAGGGTCACGTCAGCAAGCTCAAGGGGCGCCTCACGGAGCTCAAGACGAACAAGGAATACCAGGCGCATCTCTTTGAGATCGAGATGGCGAACAAGAAAAAAGGGGAGATCGAGGAGCAGATCCTCCTGCTGATGGAACGGATCGAGAAGCACCAGCAAGCGGCCAAACAAGCGCAGGCAAAGGCGAGTCAGGCCGAACACGTGTTTCAGCAGGAGAAGAGCCGGCTGGAAAAACTCCTCGCCGACCTCGGCACGGAGCTGATCCAGTTGGAGCAGAAGCACCAGCAGATCGCAGCCCGGATAGACAAGGCCGTGTTGGAGCGTTACAGGAAGCTCAAGGTCATTCGCAAGGATCTGGCCGTCGTGCCGATCCGAAACGGCATCTGCACCGGATGCCGCCTGCAACTTCCGCCGCAATTGGTGGCCGAAGTCAAACGGTCCGACCAGTTAGTGACCTGCAGCTACTGCCACCGCATCCTGTACTGGGAAGGGGACCAGGCGGATTTAGCCAAGGTGAGCCCCGGCTCCCTGGACGATACGGAAAATGATGTGCAGGAGACGGTCTAAGTTTCGGAAGGAGTAGCCAGGACCGCCAGAGTCGTCTTGAAGTGCAGTTTCGCGATTGTGCTCAGTCGTTCCCGCCCGTGTTTCTTCACCACCATCCTCGCAGCCAATTCGACTGCCGGAGAGGCCCCTTTCGGTAGAGACGTGCCGACTTCATCGGACAGGCGCTTGAGCCTCGTCAGGAATTCGGCGCGGGCCAGGATCGACGCGGCGGCGACCGCCAGATCCTCTTCAGCTTTCGGCCTCTGAACGAGGCGGATCCGTTTCCCCTTTTCCAAGAGAGCATTCAGAATGAAGCGCTCATCGCCGAATTGGTCGGCGATGGCCAGCTCACAGGTCACCTGCTCCAGCAGGTTTTCCAGGGCTCGGGCATGGCCCCAGGCGAGCAGCCGGTTCAGGTTCCGGATCTTCTCATACAGCTCATTGTACCGTTGCGGGCCGATGGCCACGATACTGTGTTTGCAGACCTGCCGGAGATCGCGGGCCAGTTCCAGGACCCTGCCGTCGGAAATCCTTTTGCTGTCTCGCACCTCCATCAACTTCAGATCCGGTTCGATCTCCGGTGTGACGAACGCGGCGGCGATGACCAGGGGGCCGAAGTAATCGCCCTTCCCCGATTCATCACTGCCGATTCGGCTGCCGGCGACGCTGGGCTCTGTGATTGTCAAAGAGGAGCTCTCAGGCGGTAATGGCTTCGCTGGTCGGCGGGGTAATCTAACAAACGGACTGTGCCTCGTCAATGTGCTTGAATTTCGACCACTTGGCGATTATACTGAGGACGCGCGTGGGAGAAGACCGGGTGATCGCCCGCAGGGTTCCACCAGCGGGAGGAAAGTCCGGACTCCAAGGGCAGGGCGCTGGGTAACACCCAGGCGGAGTGATCCGACACCGGCGCCACAGAAAACAAACCGCCGATGGCCGAGCGTTACACCATTCGGCTCAGGCAAGGGTGAAATGGTGGGGTAAGAGCCCACCGCGTCTGTGGTGACATGGACGGCACGGTAAGCGTCGCCCGGAGCAAGACCAAATAGGAGGACGCGAGAAGCGGGCACCGGTGCCGCTTCTCATCGGCTGGCCCGGCCGAGGTCCTCGGGTAGGTCGCATGAAACTCGGGGTAACTCGAGTTCCAGAGAAATGATCATCTCCGCCGGAGTCCGCCGCCGCTATTGCTGAGGCGGACGAAGGCGGGACAGAATCCGGCTTATAGGTCTTCTCCAGCGCGCCCTTTTGATGGCTTGTCGCAACTCCCCCTCTGTGATCTTGCCTGAGAACGTCTCGACCTGATCGATGAAGATGACTGGAATCCGCGCATTGTACAAAGCTGAGAGGTGCTCGTCATTCGCGATGTCCACATGACTCAAGCGAAAAGGAAATTCCATCTGTAGGCGGCGGGTCACATTGATCGCAACGTCGCACAGGTAGCAATCATGTCGGGACAGGATCGTGACCTGAATCATGTCGACACCTAATCTGATCGGACGTTGCTTCTCGTAATGGTGCTGCTGGCCCCGAGTCGATGTGGAAGGATACCACGAGGCGGTGGTGCGTCGCCTGAGGCCGGGAGCCGTAATTTTCATTGACTTAAAAAAGTCATGAATGGTACCATTAGACTTCCTTACCCATTGATTTTTAAGCGTGATTTTACCGGCGCTCGGAAGAGGGCGACGACCTGCTTCAATGTTGCCGGTGACTTCTCAGGCACTCTGAAGCAACAGCCGACGTGACGTGAGGACTGGCATGAAACTCACAGGGGCAGAAATTTTCGTCGAGTGTCTCAAACGCGAGGGAGTGAAAACGCTCTTTGCCTTACCCGGGGGGGTCGTGCTCAAAATATTCGACGTCCTCCACCAGCAGAAGGACATCGATGTGATCCTCACCCGCCATGAGCAGGGCGCCGGCCATATGGCCGAGGGATACGCAAAGGCGACGGGAAAACCAGGCGTCGCGCTGGTGACATCTGGGCCCGGCATGAGCAATATCGTCACGGCGTTGGTGGATGCCTCTATGGATTCGGTCCCGCTCGTCTGCTTTTCCGGCCAGGTGTCGACGAGCTTGATCGGGAACGACGCCTTTCAAGAGGCCGACAACATGGGTCTGAGCCGTCCCTGCACCAAGTACAATTTCCTGGTGAAGGATGTCAATGATCTCGCTGTGACGATCAAAGAGGCGTTTTATGTCGCGACGACCGGCCGACCAGGCCCCGTTCTCGTGGACATTCCCAAAGACGTGTCCATGAACAAGACGGACTTCACGTATCCTGGGTCCGTTTCGATCAGAGGGTACAACCCGACGTACGATGGGAATAAATGGCAGATCAAGCAAGCGGCCGAGGCTATCGCCAAAGCCCGGAAGCCGATCCTGTACGTCGGTGGAGGGGTTGTGTTCTCCGGGGCCTCCGAAGAGCTCATCGAGCTGGCTGAAATGATGAATATTCCCGTCGATATGACCCTCATGGCACTCGGGGCGTTCCCGGGTGAGCACCCGCTCTCGATGGGCATGATGGGCATGCACGGCACCTACTGGGCCAATATGGCCGTGCATTATTCCGACCTCGTGATCGCCGTCGGCGCCCGGTTCGACGACCGCGTGACCGGGAAAGTGTCCGAGTTCTGTCCTCACGCGAAAGTCATCCACATCGACATTGACCCCACTTCTATCCGGAAAAACGTCAATGTGGATATTCCGATTGTCGGAGATTGCAAACGCGTGCTCCGGGAATTGAATCAGATTCTTCGGGCCACCGTGAACGGGGAACAGAAGGAACTTCGGAAGCCCTGGTTGGACCAGATTCATGTGTGGCAGCGGGCGCATCCTCTCACCTATGAACAGGATTCGAACGGCCCGATCAAACCGCAGCACGTGATCAAGCGGTTGTACGAACTGACCAAAGATCGTGATCCGATCGTCTCGACGGATGTGGGTCAGCATCAGATGTGGGCGGCCCAGTACTTCAAGCTGACAAAGCCGCGCCGGTGGCTGACCTCCGGAGGCCTGGGGACCATGGGGTTCGGGTTCCCGGCCGCCATGGGCGCGCAAGCCGCGTTCCCAGGCAGACTCGTGCTCTGCGTTGCCGGAGACGGCAGCGTGCAGATGAACACGCAGGAGCTCGCTACGGCGGTGGTGAACAAGCTTCCGGTCAAGGTCGTCATCATCAATAACCGGTTCCACGGCATGGTCCGCCAGTGGCAGGATCTGTTCTACGAGGGGCGCTACGCGTCAAGCTATCTGGACGTGGTGCCGGACTTCGTGAAACTGGCCGAAGCGTACGGCGCGGTCGGGCTCCGTGCGGCCAAGGTCTCAGAGATCGATGATGTCATCCAGGAAGCGCTCGCGGTGGATCGGCCGGTGTTTGTGGACGTGCCGGTTGATCAATATGAAAACTGTTATCCGATGATTCCGGCGGGCGGCTGCAACCATGAGATGATCCTGGCCGATCCGCCTGAGTTGAAAAAGAAACAGGCTGTGGGGACGCCGGTGGTTGGAGAAGACAAGGACACGGTCCTAACAGCGTGAAGGAAATGAGCTTATTGCCTATGGCGAATAGCTGATAGCAGATGGCAGGAGCTGAACGCTCTGAGGCCATAAGCCATCAGCCATAGGCCATTAGCCATACGCTCTGAATCTGAAGATGGAACACATCATTTCAGTGCTGGTTGAGAACAAGTTCGGCGTGCTGTCGAGGGTGGCCGGGCTGTTCAGCGGACGCGGCTTCAACATCGAGAGCCTGTCGGTCGCGCCCTCGCTCGATCCGTCCATGTCGATGATGACGATCGTGACGAGGGGCGATGATCGGATCATCGAGCAGATCGTCAAGCATCTCAACAAACTGATCGATGTCATCAAAGTGGTGGACCTCAACGAAAGCGAATTCGTCGAGCGGGAGACGGCCCTGATCAAAATCCATACGAAGCCGGAAGATCGAGCCGAAGCGTTGAGGATCGCGGATATCTTTCGTGCGAACGTGATCGATTCCACCCCGACGACCTACACGATCGAGGTCGCGGGGGATACCAAGAAGATCGAGGGGATCATTAACCTGTTGCAGCCGCTCGGCATCAAAGAATTGGTCAGAACCGGCCGGGTTGCGATCGCTCGGGAGCCGGTTCGTCCCGTGGCCGCCCAACCGAAGCGGGTTGCCAAAGAATAGGCTATAGGCAATGGGCTATAGGCGAGAGCGGGCTGAAGATTCTCCCCGTAGTCGATAGCCCATCGCCCATAGCCCGATTTTAGGAGTTGAACATGAAGATTTACTATGATCGGGATGCCGATCTTCAGCACATCCGCAGTAAGAAAGTAGCGATCATCGGGTATGGTAGTCAAGGACATGCCCATGCCCTGAATCTGAAAGACAGTGGGGTGAATGTGACGGTTGGGCTCAGGGAGGGTGCATCTTGGCGGAAGGCCGAGAAGAGTGGGCTCAAGGTCATGCCGACAGCAGACGCGGTGAAGGGCGCTGATGTGGTGATGTTGTTGGCGCCGGACGAAGCCCAGGCGGCAATCTATCGAAAGGACATTGCGCCCCATCTCAAGGATGGAACCTGTCTGGCCTTTGGGCATGGCTTTAACATCCACTTCGGACAGATTGTGCCACCTTCCACGGTCAATGTGTTTATGGTGGCGCCCAAAGGACCGGGGCATCTGGTCAGGTCTGAATATACAAAGGGCAGCGGAGTCCCGATGCTGCTCGCTATCCATCAAGACCCCAGCGGGACCACCCGTCAGGTTGGTCTGGCCTATGCGAGTGCGATCGGAGGCGGGCGGGCCGGGGTGATCGAAACCAACTTCCGGGAGGAGACGGAGACCGATCTGTTCGGTGAGCAGGTGGTGCTGTGCGGAGGCCTCACGTCCCTCATTCAGGCCGGATATGAAACGCTTGTCAATGCCGGCTATTCTCCGGAGATGGCCTATTTTGAGTGTCTGCACGAGGTCAAACTGATCGTGGACCTGATATACGAAGGCGGGATCGCCAATATGCGGTACTCGATCAGCACCACCGCCAAGTACGGTGACGTGACGAGAGGGCCGCGGATCATCACGGATGAGACGAAACAGGAGATGCGGAAAATTTTGGAGGAGATCCAGAGTGGCCGATTTGCCCGCGAGTGGGTGCTGGAAAACCAGGCCAATCGGCCTGTCTACAATGCCCTGCTGGCGAAGGGTGAGACGCACCCGATCGAAGAGATTGGGGCGCGACTTCGGGCGATGATGCCCTGGCTCAAGAAGGACAAGCTCGTGGACAAGACGAAAAACTGAGAGGAAGCACGCAGCGGTCAGCTTCGGAAGAGCGGCTTGCTGACGGCTGATAGCTGAGAGCTGAAGGCTTAGAGATGGCAGACAGGGCAGTCGGAATTCCGATAGTCCGAGAGGGGTTCCCATTCGTCGCAGCCACAGGAGGGCCCGCGGTGATGGCCGGAGCGCTCGGCTGGACCGTTCCGGCACTTGTGCTGGGCGCCATCGCGCTGTTCACAGCCTGGTTTTTCCGGAACCCGAGACGACTCGTTCCGGACGGCGCACGGGTGGTGGTCGCACCTGGTGACGGCCGCGTGATGGCGATTGAGCAAGAATATGAGCCCCGGTTTCTCAAGGAACAGGGGATCCGTCTGAGTATCTTCCTCAGTGTCCTCGATGTGCATGTCAATCGGATTCCCTGCGATGGAAAGGTTGAAGACATTGTCTATCAGCCAGGGCAGTTTCTCGCTGCGAATAGGCCGGACGCTACCTTGCGCAATGAGCAGAACGCGCTCATGATTCGCACCACCTTCGGGGCGAAGGTGCTGTGCGTCCAGGTGGCCGGATTGCTGGCGCGCCGGATCGTGTGCTGGGCCTCCCCCGGTGAGACGGTGGCGCGTGGCGAGCGGTTCGGGCTGATCCGGTTCGGTTCCAGAGTAGACACGTTTCTTCCACTCGGCACCGTCTTAGGGGTGGCAGTCGGGGATTGCGTCAAGGGCGGGGAAACCATCCTGGGAGAGTTGCCATGCGTGGAAATCTGATGCGCGGAACGTTCATGAAGGACCAGAAACGGAAGCGGGGCGGGTACCTGATTCCCAACGTTCTGACGAGTGGGAATCTGTTCAGCGGATTGTTCGCGATCCTCGCCGTTTTCAACGCGAATTACCTGGCAGCGGCCATTGCCATCCTGGTTGCGCTGGTCTTCGACGTGCTGGACGGCAAGTCGGCCCGGCTCATGAATAGCACCAGTCAGTTCGGGGTTGAGTATGACTCCCTCGCTGATCTCGTGTCGTTCGGGGTGGCACCCGGCCTGTTGATTTACTCCTGGGCTCTGAGCGGGCACGGCATGCTGGGCTCGGCGGTCATGTTCGCGTTCGTCGCGTGTGGTGCGTTGCGACTCGCGCGGTACAATGTCATGACAGCAAACAGTGAGAGCAAACATTTTACCGGTCTTCCGATTCCGGCCGCAGCCAGCGTGATCGCCACGCTGGTCGTGTTTGACCATCACATCGTCCGAATGGGGGCGGAGGTGAAGCCCCTGCTGATTCTGATCATGACCCTGACCTTGGCGTTCCTGATGGTCAGTACGATCAAATATCGGAGCTTCAAAGACCTCAAGTTCAGAGGCGGCAGCCATTTTAACTACCTGGTCTGGGCGATTCTCGGACTGATGCTGGTCGTGGCATGGCCCCAAGTGACGCTGTTCGTCTTGTTTGCGGGCTATGCCGTGTCGGGCATCATTGAGAAAGGCGTGAGCCTCCTCGCAAAGGTCCTGGGAAAGCGAAGTGGCACCAAATCTGACCAACCAGTATTGGAGACTAAACAGTAGGGCGGCGAAGAAGAGGAGTAGTACGCGGTTCCGACGGAATGGAGAGAGCTGGTGGCGTCCGCTTCCCAATCGGCGGACAGGGTGCAAACCAGCCCGTCGGTCGCCGAACTCGCCTCGGAGCCGGGCCTGTGAAGTATAGTAAGAGGCCCCGCCTGACCCCCGTGACGGGTCGAACGAAGGGTGTCCGAGCTTCACTCTGCGAGGAAGCCGGTCACTGAATCAGGGTGGTACCACGGAGCGCGATGAGCCTTCGTCCCTGAGTATGGGGGGAAGGCTTTTTTGTTTTGCGGGCTGCTGAAAAAGAAGAGACACGAGGTGCCAGGACCGGTCTCCTTGCTCGCGCAACGCGCGCGTTAAGAAAGTGCCGGGCACCCGTTGCTTTTGAAAGTGCAACGGGTGATGACGCGTGCAATAGAGACCAGCCCTGGCACCCCGGTAGCATGGGTGATATGCCGACTCTTTGAGCAGCCTGTAATGAGGCACTCTGTGGTCCTATTTGAAGAGGAGTAGTGACATGGCTCGGATGATTAGAATATTCGATACGACCTTGCGTGATGGGGAGCAATCACCAGGGGCCAGCATGAATGTCGAAGAAAAAGTGATGATTGCTAAACAACTGGCCCGGCTCAACGTAGATATCATCGAGGCCGGCTTTGCGTACAGCTCGCCCGGCGATTTCGAGGCGATCAGACGAATCGCGCAAGAAGTAGAGGGACCGACTATCTGCAGCCTCGCCAGAGCCAAGCCGGAAGACATCGATCGGGCGTGGGAGGCCCTCAAAGGGGCTCCCAAGGTCCGCATCCATACCTTTCTGTCCACCTCCGACATCCATCTGAAGTATCAGTTCCGCATCAGTCGCGAGGAGGCACTGAAGCGCGCGGTCGAGATGGTGCAGCGCGCCCGCGGGTATGTGGACGACGTCGAGTTCTCACCGATGGACGCCAGCCGATCAGACCCAACCTTTCTGCACGAAGTGTTGGAGGCGGTCGTTGGGGCAGGGGCTGGCACCATCAACATTCCGGACACGGTGGGATACGCCACGTCCCAGGAATTCGGTCTCCTGATCCGCGGCATTCGCGAACGGGTCAGGAACAGCGCCAAGGCTGTGATCTCGGTCCATTGCCATAATGATTTGGGGATGGCGGTGGCTAATTCATTGGCAGCGGTGACGGAAGGGGCCGGGCAAGTGGAATGCACGATCAACGGGATCGGTGAACGGGCCGGCAATGCCTCGCTGGAAGAAATCGTCATGGGGCTGCGGACTCGCAAAGACTTCTTCGACGCCGACACCGGCATCCGGACCGAGGAGATTTCCAAGACCAGTCGGCTGGTCAGCAAGATCACGGGTATGGTCGTCCAGCCGAATAAGGCTATCGTCGGAGCCAATGCCTTTGCGCATACCTCCGGGATTCATCAGGATGGACTGCTGAAGGAGAAAAGCACCTACGAGATCATGAAGCCGGAATCCATCGGCCTCGTCCAGAGCAAGCTGGTGATGGGTAAGTTGTCCGGCCGGCATGCGTTCCGACAGCGGCTGGAGGAGTTGGGCTATCGGCTGTCCGAAGAGGAACTCAACCATGCGTTTGACCGCTTTAAGCGGCTGGCGGACCAGAAGAAAGAGATGTACGAAGAGGATTTGGAGGTCATCATCTCTGAAGAGATTGCCAAAATTCCGGAGCGGTATGTACTCAAAAGCCTGCAGACTGAAAGTGGGACTCATCGAGTTCCGACCGCCACGGTGGAGTTGGAGATCGGCGGCCGCCTTGTGAAACAGACCGGAACAGGCGATGGACCGGTGGATGCGGCCTACCGCACCATAGCAGCGATGACGGAGACCACCAGCCGCCTGCTCACCTATGTGGTCAAGGCCATCACCGGTGGAACCGATGCGCAAGGTGAGGTCTCGGTGCGGATGGAGGAGGGAGGCAGAACCGTCACCGGGCACGGAGCCGATACGGATATCATCGTGGCGTCAGCTCGAGCTTACCTGAACGCTCTCAACAAATTGGCGTACTGGGCCTCAAAACAGTCTGATCCGACGCAGAAGGTCGGCTTGATTTGAGCGGCGGAGCAGCGATAGAGTGGCATCGGTCGTAACGGGCCGGCTGGGCTGGCCCTGTGCTCCCGGAGCGCGCACGATCAGGATGTGCCGGGTACCCGTTGCTCTTGAATGCAACGGGTGATGACGGCCGCAGTGGGGCCAGCCCAACCAGCCCGCCTAGTTGCTGACCCCTAGCCGCTCTGGGGGAGAGGGAGAGGTGGGGAGAATCTTCACCCATCGTGTTGATCACAAGGCTCAATGAGTGCCGGGAGTTCCTGGCTGGCGACCATACAATCCTGCGAGAGCTGCTGCGTCCCATACATGGCACGGTTGAGATTCGCTACAGTCTCGCCCATGGGCGGCTCAAGCCGGGGAAACGTTCGAAACGCCATCGTCTGGCTTCGACCGAGGTGTACTATTTTCTGTCGGGCCGTGGCTTGTTCCGGATCGGGAATGAATCAACGGCGGTGGGGCCAGGGGCAGTGGCCTACGTGCCCCCTGGAGCAGTCCAGTCGCTAGAGAATACCGGGACGAGCATGATGGAGTTCTTGTGTCTGGTGGATCCGGCCTGGAAGCCGCAGGACGAGGAAGTGCTGGAGTAGAGGCGTCCGACCTCGATAGAGTCAGTAGCGTCTCTAGCGTGGAGCGTCTGTCGCGAAAAACGCAAGAGGCGCAGCACGCGATGACGCGAACGACGAGCGACGAGATACGCTTCACGAGATTCAAGGGTGAACACGCGCGTTAAAGGGCACTTCGGATATCCCGCCGGGCTATAGGGAGAACGAGCAGGTGAAAGCGACCATTGCGGTGCTGTCTGGTGATGGGATCGGGCGTGAGGTTGTGCCCGAGGCTGTCAAACTGCTTAAGGCGGTTGGTGAACGATTTGGGCATGTCTTCGAGTTCATTTCTGGAGATGTCGGTGGGCAAGCCATCGAGAAGGTCGGCGTGCCCCTTCCCCAGGAGACCCTCACGCTGGCGAAGCAAAGCGCCGCTGTGCTGCTGGGAGCGGTGGGGGGGCCGAAATGGGAAGGATTGGAATACAGCCTTCGCCCCGAGCGGGCCTTGCTTGGGCTGCGGGAGCAGCTTGGTCTGTTCGCGAATCTCCGTCCCGCCAAGCTCTATCCCATGCTTGCCGAGGCATCGACACTCAGGCGCGACGTCATCGAAGGGCTTGACCTGTTGGTTGTGAGGGAGTTGACCGGAGGAATTTATTTCGGTAAGCCGAAAGGGATCGAGAAGATCCCCGGCGGAGAGCGAGGCATCAATACAGAGGTCTACACGACCGAGGAGATCCGGCGCATTGCCAAGGTCGCGTTCGAAGCGGCTCGCAAACGGAGGCGGCGGGTCACCTCTGTGGACAAAGCCAACGTCCTCGAGTCCTCTGAGCTCTGGAGGCGGGTGGTCACCGAGGTCCATCGCGATTACCCTGACGTTGAGCTGAGCCATATGTACGTGGACAACTGTGCCATGCAACTCGTCAGAAACCCGAAACAGTTTGATGTGTTAGTCACGACCAACCTGTTCGGCGACATTTTGAGCGATGAGGCGGCCATGTTGACGGGGTCCATCGGGATGCTGCCCTCCGCCAGTCTGGGCGCACACGCGGGTTTGTATGAGCCGATTCACGGCAGTGCTCCAGATATCGCTGGAAAGAACCTGGCCAACCCGATCGCGACCATTGCGTCGGCGGCCATGATGTTCACGTACACGTTCCATCTGGAAAAGGAAGCAGAAGCGGTCGAGAGCGCGATTCTCAGGACGCTCGACCAGGGCTATCGGACAAAAGACATCCACAGCCCTGGAACCAAGCTGGTCGGCACGGCTGAAATGGGGAATGCCGTCCTGAAGAACTTTAATCAGGGGTGA